>Ga0307416_100000619_pt1 | contig 18304 bp, 12 predicted proteins | sample DK1Cmetagenome_2_FD_203821 | JGI IMG/M metagenome (GOLD analysis project Ga0307416, IMG submission 203821) | Maize rhizosphere microbial communities from greenhouse at UC Davis, California, United States - DK15-C-3 | ecosystem: Host-associated > Plants > Roots > Rhizosphere > Soil | place...
GGCGTGCACTCATCCTCTGCCTCGTGCAACACGCGGCCATTGAATTCCAGCCACGAGAGCTCTCGATTGAGGAACAGGGACGACGCGACCGCAGTCTCGGTCATGTGGGGGCTGGAGTTGGCCGCGCGAGCGATCGCGCAGTGGCGGCAAGGCAACTGAAATATCGCCCGCCACGACACCCCCGGTAACCACGGCTGCTCAGTACGCCGAGGTTTGTGTTAACTCTATGTATTGGAATCACTTACAGCTTCGGATACACTTCGAGGGACTGGGGACGGAGTTGTTAGCCGGTCGCTGCTCTGAGTCTCTCCGAGAATGCGCGCACCGGCCGCGAACCGGCATCAGTACCCACGACTTCCGCGCGGGTGCACAGATCTTCGAGACCGGTCCAGTTCATCGCGAACCAGTCGTCCGGAAACGTGCGAAGGCAACGCGTCGTGCCACGCGACAGGAAGTACAGCCAGCTGTCCGTCATGAGCCCCTCGACAGTCGCGGCTTGTCGCGTGATTTCGACCGCCTGCCACGAGAACCCGAAAGAATCGACGAACTGACGGCTCGCGCCCATTGCTCTCCGCTCCAATTGCCGGGGTATTCTGCGTCCGGGCAGTTATACCCTGCCGCCGATACTCTGCAAGAACAACGGCAAGGCTGTGACGTTTCTGCCCGGTTCGTTACGCGTTCGATACTCGACGTAACGGGCGCAAGTTCAAGCCGGCTCAGCGAGAGAGCAGTTCCAAGCCGACGAGCGCAACCGCACCAATTGTGGCCGCGGCCGGAATCGTCAGCACCCACGCCCACACGATGCGGCCGGCCACGCCCCATCGCACGGCGGAGAGACGAGTCGTTGCGCCGACGCCGACAATCGCACCGGTGATCGTGTGTGTTGTGCTCACGGGGATGCCGAACCGCGTCGCAATGAGAATGGCGATTGCGCCGCCCGTTTCCGCCGCACAGCCGCCGACCGGCCGCAGTTTCGTGATGCGAGTCCCCATCGTGTGCACGATTCGCCATCCACCGAACAATGTCCCCAACGCAATCGCGGTGTAGGCACCCATCTCGACCCACAGCGGAATCCCGTCGGCATCGGTCAGGTGCAGGTGCCGCATCCAGCCTGTCTCCTGCGCAAAAAGGCCTTCGGCGGAAATGAGCAGGCCGACGATGATGCCCATGGTCTTCTGCGCATCGTTGGCACCGTGTGAAAGCGAAAACAGCGCCGCACTCACCAGCTGCATCCGCCGGAAAATCTTGTCCACCTTTGCGGGCGTAAACCAGCGGAAGATCCAGTAGAACGAGACCATCAGCATGTAGCCCGCGGCGCCGCCGATGAGGGGAGACGCGACAATGAAGATCAGCGTCTTGATCCAGCCGGCGGGAATGATCGCGACAAATCCGGCCTTGGCAACCGCCGCCCCGGCATAACCGCCGACCAGCGCGTGCGACGAGCTGCTTGGCAGGCCGTACCACCACGTGATGAGGTTCCAGACGATCGCCCCGAGCAGGCCGGCCAGGATCACGTTAGGCGTGACCAGGTTCACGTCGATCATGCCCTTCCCGACCGTTTTCGCCACCGCCGTGCCCACGGTGAACGCGGCCAGGAAGTTGAACGCCGCCGCCCAGGCGACGGCGACCAGCGGCGTCAGGACACGCGTCCCGACGATGGTCGCGATGGAGTTCGCCGAGTCGTGGAAGCCGTTGATGAAGTCGAAGAGGAATGCGACCGCGACGATGATGACGATGTAGGTCGTCACAGGGCTTACGAGTGCTTCAGCGAGATGCTTTCCAGCACGATCGACGCCGACTGGCAGCTATCCAGCGCCTCTTCGAGCGTGTCGTACAATTCCTTCCACTTGATCACGAAGATCGGGTCGGGGGTTCCGTCGAACAGCGAGCCGACCGCCTCGGCGTAGGCGCTGTCACCAGCTTCCTCGAACTTCTTGATGTGAAGGGTGTGCGACGCAACCGAACGGCGATCCTTCACCTGCCGCACCGACTGTTCGAGCTCGTTCACCGCCTGGTGCAGAATCGCGGCAAGTTTCACCGCGTTAGGCTGCGCATCTCGCATGCGGAACATGGCCGCCCGGCGCGCGGTGCCGTCGATCAGGTCGACGACCGTATCGAGTTCCTGGGCCAGCCGGTAGATGTCTTCGCGATCGAGTGGTGTGATGAAACTGCGGTCGAGCCTCGTCGCTACCTCGTGAACCACTGAATCGGCCTCGTGTTCGACTTTCTTGATCTCGGTTACGAAGTGTGAGAGGCGATCGGGAGACGCGAAGAGCGCCTGCAGCAATTCGGCCGCCTTTTTCATCTTCTCGGCGAGCTGGTTGAAGAGCGTGAAGAAACCTTCGTCGCGAGGAATGAGTCCCACGTGGCCCCGGAGTCGGCGTTTGTAACGACCCGTAACGGATGTGTAACGGACGGACAAGAAACTATCCGGCCTGAGACGGGACTGGCAACGAGCGGCGTCGGATGAGGAGGCTTAGGCGCTTCTCACGCACGCGCACCACAGCCAGGAAGCGAAGGCGGCGGCAGTGCCCGCAGGAAATAGGGTCAGAGTCGAATTCCTGTAAATCGACTCTGACCCTAATTCTTTCAATACGACACAAACGCGTCGCGAGCGTCGGTCATCGCCAACCGTCGCCGGTGGAGATCCTTGTTCACGAAGAGCTTCACCAGGATCACACCGGCGACGAACCCGCCAATGTGGGCCCACACGGCTACGCCGCCGGAGACCTCACGGTCCAGAGTCATCAGTTGAGGAAGGCCTGACACGACCTGCCAGAAGAACCACCACAGCAGAACAGCCCACGCCGGCACACGGAAGACCCGGATAAAGAGAAGGAACCAGAAGAGCATCCGCACGCGCACCTGAGGATAAAGAATGAGGTACGCGCCGAGCACTCCGGATATCGCTCCCGACGCACCCACCGTCGGAACCGGCGAAGTGGGATCGAGAAGAACATGTGAGCCCGCCGCAATCAACCCGCATAGCAGGTAGAAGACGAGAAAGCGGACGCGGCCCATGCTGTCCTCGATGTTGTTTCCGAAGACCCAGAAGAACAGCAGGTTGCCGAGCAGGTGACCCCAACCACCGTGCAAGAACATCGAGGTAACCGGCGTCCAGACATTGATGGCGAGGTCGTCGACGACACACGCCATGTTTGGCCCGATCGGAATCGCGGTACCGAGTGGTGCGCGGCCGGTTAACTCTCCGGGCACCATTCCCAGGTTGCAGACGCTGGCTGCAAGCGCCTCCTGGTTGAATCCTGCCCCCTGATAAAGCACCCACACGCCCACGATCACCGCGATCAGCGCATACGTGGCAATCGGCGTGCGGACCGTCGGGTTTTCGTCGCTGAGCGGGAACACAGGATCAAGGGGTCAGAGTACTTGAAAGCACTACGACTTCGGCGGCGCCTTCCAACTTGGATCAAAGTTTCAAGTACTCTGACCCCTTGATCCTTGGCCTGCCGTCAATTCGGCCCAACTGGACCCGATTCAGGGGCTGCGAAGTCGCCAAAATGACATATCTTCGCGGCCCCACGCTTGCCTGAACACCGGATGTGGGAAGTGAGATGTGGGACTAAGGCGACCACATCTGTTTAGCGCGCATCCCACTCTCACGTCCACCATCTGTACTTCCTGAGGCGCGAATAATGGCAGACAAGGTAATTGGCATTGACCTCGGTACCACCAACTCGGTCGTCGCGGTGCTCGAAGGCGGCGACCCCGTCGTGATCCCCAACTCCGAAGGAGGTCGAACGACCCCATCCGTAGTCGGCTTCACGAAGGATGGTGAGCGACTGGTAGGCCAGATCGCCAAACGACAGGCCGTTACGAATCCAAAGAACACGGTCTTCTCCATCAAGCGCTTCATGGGCCGTCGCGTGCCCGAGGTGCCGGAGGAGATCAAGCGCGTGCCATACACTGTCGTTGAGGGGCCGAACGGCCTCGCCGCGGTGGAGGTTCAGGGCAAGCGCTACACGCCGCCCGAGATCTCGGCCATGGTGCTGCAGAAAATGAAGCAGACCGCCGAGGACTACCTCGGCCACTCGGTGTCGAAGGCCGTCATCACGGTTCCGGCGTACTTCAATGACGCTCAGCGTCAGGCGACCAAGGATGCCGGCAAGGTCGCGGGCCTCGAGGTCCTGCGCATCATCAACGAGCCTACCGCCGCTGCACTCGCGTATGGCCTCGACAAGAAGGGCAAGGATGAGAAGATCGCCGTCTTCGACCTCGGCGGCGGTACATACGACATCTCGGTACTCGAGCTCTATGACGTAGAAGGCACGCGCCAGTTCGAGGTGAAGGCCACCAACGGTGACACACACCTTGGCGGCGATGACTTCGACCAGCGCGTGATCGAATGGCTCGTCGCCGAGTTCAAGCGCGACCAGGCGATCGACCTGTCGAAGGATCCGATGGCACTGCAGCGTTTGAAGGAAGCGGCCGAAAAGGCGAAGATGGAGTTATCGACGACGCAGTCGACCGACATCAACCTCCCCTTCATCACCGCCGACCAGTCCGGACCGAAGCACCTCAACTACTCGCTGACGCGGGCGAAATTCGAGCAGCTGGTCGATGACCTGATCAAGCGCACGATCCCGCCGATGCAGCAGGCACTGAAGGACGCGGGGCTCGACCCGAAGGATGTCGACGAGGTGATCCTCGTCGGTGGCTCCACTCGTATCCCGAAAATCCAGCAGATCGTCAAGGATTTCTTCGGCAAGGAACCGAATCGGAGCGTCAACCCGGACGAGGTCGTCGGTATCGGCGCCGCAATCCAGGGGGCGGTCCTGACCGGTGAGCAGAAGGACGTACTACTGCTCGACGTGACGCCGCTGTCGCTTGGCATCGAAACGTTAGGCGGGGTGACGACCGTGCTCATTCCACGCAATACGACCATCCCGACGCGCAAGGCCGAGACGTTCTCGACAGCGGACGACAACCAGACGACGGTTGAGATTCACGTCCTCCAGGGGGAACGCGAGCTGGCTCGCGATAACCGGACCATCGGCAAGTTCACCTTGACGGGCATTCCGCCCGCTCCGCGTGGCATGCCGCAGGTCGAAGTCGGGTTCGACATCGACGCCAACGGCATCCTCCATGTCCAGGCGAAGGACAAGGCCACGGGCAAGGAACAGAAGATCCGCATCGAGGCGTCGAGTGGCCTGAACAAGGACGAGATCGAGCGCATGGTGCGCGACGCCGAGAAGAATGCGGCCGATGACAAGAAGCGCCGTGAGGATATCGACTCGCGCAACCGCCTCGACTCGCTCGCCTACGAGGTCGAGAAGAATGCCAAGGAGTGGTCGGACCGTCTGAGCCCCGAGCTCAAGACCCGACTCGACAACGCTGTGGAGCGCGCTCGCAAGGCGCATCGCGGCGATGACGCGAACGAGATCAAGGCAGCGATGGAAGAGCTCTCCGCGGCGTACCAGGAAGCGGGGCGCTCGCTGTACTCGCAAGCGCAGGCTTCGTCAGAGCCCGGTCCGACGGCTGGTGCCGACGGTGGTGCACCGGGAGCGGAAGCACCGCCTACCGGTGAAGCGAAGCCGGAAGATGTTGTGGAAGCGGATTATGAGATTGTGGATGACAAGAAATAAGCAGAGAGACTGATAGCTGATAATTGGGTGCTGGAGCGAATTACTGGACTTCCAGTCCATCGCTCAAGCACCCAGCTATCAGCAGTCAGCGTATCAGCCATGGACGTCCTGTCGTTGCCACGTCACGTCTTGGCCGCTACAGGTAGCATCGGACAGAGCATTTCAGCAGTCTTCAGAGGAAACCCTACTGGAACGCACCCGTGACTACTTGTGTAGGGATGAGTCCGGATAAACAGCGGACCATCGCTGTCGTCAAATGGGAAGACAGCAGTTCATTTGGACCTTTTGAAGGGAAAAACCATGAAGTCAAATCCGATTGCTCGCATGACCTTTGGTGGCGCCATAGTTGCCGCGTTCGTGAGCGGCCTTGTATTTGCCTCCGGTCTTGACCTGACCAAATTCGGATACGCGCAGTCCTCGCCGACTCGGCCGGCTGCGTCGTCGTCGGTGGCGCCGATCGTGCCGCCTTCGGTATCCGATCTCAATACAGCCTTTTCGTCCATCGCCGAGCGGGTAACGCCGGCGGTGGTGTCGATTCATTCCGAGCGCACGCAGCGCTCGATCCGTCAGCAACAGCAGCAACAACAGCCACAGCGCCAGCAACGGCAGCCGCGCTCGTTCGAGGATTTCTTCGGACTCGATCGTGAGCCACCCGTTCCGCAGGAAGCGAGTGGTTCCGGCTTCATCGTGAGCGCTGACGGTTACATCCTGACCAACAACCACGTCGTCCAGGGTTTCGATCGCGTGGAAGTCACGTTGACCGACCGCCGGACCTTCCCGGCGCGCGTCATCGGCCGCGACGAAACGACCGACGTGGCCGTCCTCAAGATCGACCAGCGGAACCTGCCGTACACATCGCTCGGTGACGATGCCGCGACGAAGATCGGTGAGTGGGTCGTCGCCATCGGCAACCCGTTAGGCCTCGACTTCACGGTCACCGCCGGCATCATCTCGGCCAAGGGCCGTAGCAACAACGATGTTCGCGTCAACGGCAACAGCTGGGCGATCACGGACTTCATCCAGACCGATGCCGCGATCAACCCCGGCAACTCCGGCGGTCCGCTCGTGAACGTTCGTGGTGAAGTGATCGGCATCAACACCGCCATCGCGAGCCAGACCGGCTTCTACTCCGGCTACGGCTTCGCCATTCCGATTACGCTCGCCAAGGAAGTCCTCGACGACTTCATCGAGCATGGTCGTGTCCGTCGCGCGATGCTCGGCGTCCAGATTCGTGACGCCAATGCCGATGACGCAGCGGTGGCCGGCCTGAAGGACGTGATGGGCGTGTTGGTGCAGCCGTACACCGAGGACAACATCAGCAACTCACCCGCCAAGCGTGCCGGCATCGAAGCCGGTGACGTGATCGTGAAGGCGGACGGCAAGACCGCGGATCGCGTGAGCACGTTGCAGCGCATCATCCGCAGCCACGAGCCTGGTGAAACCGTGCAGATCGAAGCCTATCGCTTCGGTACCAAGAAGACGTTCAACGTGAAGCTCGGCGAAGCCAGTGACAGTGTTGCGCGCGTGGCCTCGAACAATCAGCCGCGCGAGGAAGAGCCAACGGCTGGGGGCACGAACACGGAGAAGCTCGGCATCACGGTCGAGCCGATCACCGACGCCCAGGCACGGCAGAACCGGATATCCACCGATTACCGCGGCCTTCGGGTTGTGGACGTCGACCAAGATGGTCCGGCGGGACGTCAAAGCCGGCTGGTCCCTAACGATATCCTCGTTGCCGTGATCAATCCGCAGCCGCGACGTGAGTTGAAGTCCGCCGAGGACCTGCAGCGCGTCCTGTCCGGCGTGCGCGAGGGGAGCTACGTCAGCTTCATGGTCTATAACGTGGATTATCAGCAGACGCGCATCGTGAATTTGAGAGTCGGTCGGTAACGTTACCTAACGAATGAGGGCCCCGGCGACGGTGTCGCCGGGGCCCTCGCATTATTCTGGAAAGTCAAAACAATTTGACGCGGAGGCGCGCGAAGGAAGCGCGGAGCAGCGCAGAGACTGATTCTTGTATTAAACGGCGTTCTGACTCCGCGCGCCTCCGCGTTACCTCTGTGCGACTACGCGTAACTTGTTTTGACCTATCGGTGTGAATCCAGAACCTCACCCAGAAGAGCAAGGCCCCGATCGATGTCAACCTCGTCGATCACAAGCGGGGGAGCAATGCGCACGACACTTTTCCCACAGCCTAACAAGAGCAGGCCGTGCTGAAACGCCGTGTCGACCAGCTTCCTCGACGCCTCGGGATGGTACTCCTTCGTGGCGCGGCTCTTCACCAGCTCCATTCCCACCATCAATCCCTTTCCGCGGACGTCGCCGATCACCTCGTGACGCTCGGCGAGCTGCCTGACGCCGCTGATCAGCCGGCCGCCCAGTCGTTCGGCGTTCGCCATCAGGCCGTTCTCGACCAGGTCGAGCGTCGCCAACGCCGCCGCGCAGCAGACCGGATTGCCGCCGAAGGTCGAGCCATGGGCGCCGCCCTTCCAGTCGTCGATCGATTCGCGCGCGATGAACGCACCGATGGGCATGCCTGAGCCAAGTCCTTTTGCGGTCAGCATGATATCGGGTTCGACGCCTTCATGTTCGCAGGCCCACATCTTCCCCGTGCGACCGACACCGCACTGGATCTCGTCGAAGACCAGGAGGATGCCGTGCGCATCGCACAGCTGTCGCAGCGCGCGCAGGAACCCATCAGGTGGGAACAGGTAGCCGCCTTCACCCTGGACCGGTTCGACGAAGATCGCGGCGACGTCCTTCGGATCGAGATGCCGCGTGAACAGGTCCCCCTCGAACTCGTTGATCGATTGCTTCACCAGGTCCGCGTCGGTCGTGCCGGGAGCGGCGCGATAGCGATTCGGATATGAAACGTGGTGCACGTCGGGAAGCAGGGGCCCGAAGCCGGAGTGTTGCCGCGCCTTGCTCGAGGTAAGCGCCAGTGCACCGGTCGTGCGTCCATGGAACGCACCCTTGAACGCGATGATCGCCGTACGGCGCGTGGCATGGCGAGCGAGCTTGATGGCCCCTTCGGTTGCTTCAGTGCCGGAGTTCGTAAGGAACACCCGTTTCGGTGTGTTCCCCGGCGTCAGGCGGGCCAAGCGCTCGCTGAGAGCGGCCATGCCCTCGAAGTAAAAATCGGAACCGCAGATGTGCAGAAAATTCGCCGCTGCCTCCTGGACCGCTGCGATGACCTTTGGGTGACCGTAGCCGGTGCTCGAGACGGCGATGCCGCTCATGAAGTCGAGGAATCGATTGCCATCGACATCCTCGACCATGACCCCTTCACCACGCGCGATGACGAGCGGGTACTCCTTGAGATAGGCGTGGGACGTGAACGCCCGATCGCGGTCCACGATGGCTTTGGCCAGCGGTCCGGGGAGCGCCGTCTTGATGCTGGGATATGTGCGCGCGGCAGGTTTGGCCGACGGTGCGCTGGTCGCTGTCTGCTGCATGTTGTTTCTGGATTTGGTTTTCGGCGATCGGGAGGGAGAGTCTTTGTCGCAGTGTCCCTGCCGACGCCTGAAACCTAATCCGGCCTCTGGGGTTTCCGAACCCAACTCGTCGAGTTCGTGATCTCTCCCACACGGAGCGCGCTATGAGGCCGGTGATCCCGTTTTTTGTCATCGCTACGGTGGCTGCGTGTGCGACCGGCGGACCGCGCACAAACCTCCAGCAACCAATGAGCAGCCTGGGGACCTACGAGTTCTCAGCCAGCATCCGGGGGCAGATGGTAACCGGCAGACTACTAGTGCGACACGATACAATGCTCGTCGACTCGGACGGCGGCGATTGCACTCAGGTGGAAAGTGAGACGAGGATCTTCGCGATCGGCTGCCAAAACGCGCCCGTCACGCGATTCAATCAGAATAGAGAGGAGGTGCCCGGCGCCCTGCTCTGGTTCGATCGTGGAAACCCCGGTCAAAACGCAAAATGGAGCGGAAACATTCCCGTTCAAAAACGACGGGAAGCCTGCGCGAGGTACGAGACGCGCGACGGGCGCCAGGTGTGTGTCAGCAAGACTTATGAGACATACGTGGAACTCGAGTCGACTTCCGGACCTGTGCAGATGCGTCGGGTGCAGTAGTTCCTTTGCAGAGTTACGAGGCATCCGACTCCTGCCCAATTCTGCTAGATTTTGCGCGTCGCGCATAACGCGTGCGCGGGAGTGGCGGAACTGGCAGACGCGCAGGACTTAGGATCCTGTGCCGCAAGGCTTCCGGGTTCGAGTCCCGGCTCCCGCATTTGGTTGAATAGCTGAACAGCAAAAAAAGTTCTTCGCAGATTATGTGGGTGATCGCAGGCGTGTTCAACCTCGTGTGTCTGTCTGAAGTGAAGAACCAAAAAAAAAGCGGCGGGAGTCGAGACCTGTCTCAACTCCCGCCGCCTTTTTTCATTCACTACTCAGCTATACAGCGATCACGGTCTGCAGAGCGGCTTCTCAAAATCGTCCGGATGCGTTGACCGCTCGATGTTCATCACCGGGAAGAAACACGCCTTGGCGTATGCCTCGGACTCGGACACCCACTTGCGTGCCTTGATCCCGAACCGGTGCATGTCCATCAACCGCTTGCCCTGGTTATACAAATTCACGAAGCGGCTGTAGATCAGCATTGCCTGCGGGGCAGGCGTGCCGCTATACGCCGTCAGTCCGTTGAAGGCGCGGATCTGGTTGATAAAGCCGGTAAAGCCAGCCGTGTTACCAGACGCCAGCGCGTGTTCGGCACGAATCAGCAACATCTCGCGCGCCGAAATGATGGTGAGCGGTACCAGGTCGCCCTGACCGTTTTGCGTCCCCTTGATGCAGCATTCGGTGATGATCGCGCGGAAGACCGGGTCAACAGCATTTGTCACCGGATCCTTCAGCGTCGTGCTGTCGACCGCATTACCGGCGGCAGTGGGATCCACCCAGGAGTCACAGGTTGCTGACGTGCACGACGCGGGAATCGCGCCGGCCTGGAAGTCACCAGCGCGCAGCTCCAACCGGTTGTTCAAGTCGTTGCCGACCAGCGGGAACCCGGTCGTCTGGGTTAGAGGCGTCAACTTGAACTTGTAGTCGGCTCCGCCCATCTCGACCAAAGCGGCAGCGGCGTCGGCATCAGCACCGGCGTCGTTGACCAGTGGACTCGCTACCGGAGTCGTGGCCGGCGCTCCCCCCGCGCCGTTCAACTTCGTCCAGATAGCCTTGGAGTGCTTGGCGCGGGCACGAATTGCCAGCAACCGTATCTTGTTGTCCTTCGTCAGGTTCGCGACGGCGAGGCCGGTGGTGGCCTGCGTGACCGCCGAGTCGAACATGATCGACATGTTTCCTTCGCCGACGGGTGGTCCGGCTTCCGTCTTGTTGGCATCGATCACGAAGTCATCGAACATCTCGCCGATGGCGGTGAAGATGATGGCCTGGTACAGATACGCCCTGGCAAGGTCGTTCTTGTCTGTCAGTTGCGTGGGCGTTGCGGCGTCGAATTCCTTGAGGCGAGCAACAGCCTGCGCCGTCAGCCACCGCGCCTCCGCCATCTCGGGGAAGGCGGCGTCGGCAAACTCGTTGAATGGATCTGAAACTTCACCCTTGTCCGCGTAACCATACGCGTCGCGAGAGCCGACATAGGTGAGTTCGTCTGTCACCGCTCCATAGGGTGCCAGAATTGCTGACAAGGCGCGAGTAACACTGGCACCGGCGCCGTTCACAATTGCTGCGGCAGCACCGGGATTCGTCAGGGCTTCCTCGACGACGGCATTCGGATTCTCGACGTCCAGTAGCCCACTGCAGCCGGCGATGAGGGCTGCCGCCGCGACGGCGGCAGCCCGCTTGGAAGCAATCAGTATGCGAGTCATATAAGTGAGTGCTCCCTGTTAGTAACCGAGACGGACGGCGAACGCGATACGGCGCGAGAGCGGCCAACCAAAGGCGTCCACTGCCTCGAGGAAGTTGCCGTCGGTGCCTCCGGCCGTATTGCGACCGATGGCATTCGTCTCAGGATCGACGCCCGTGTAGTTCGTCTTGAGGAAGAGGTTGCGACCCGTAAGCGAGAACGTCGCATCGCGGGCTCCGAACTTTGCCGCCAGACCGGCCGACGCCGTATAGGCGATGCCGACCTCACGCAGCCGAACAAATGAGCCATCTTCGTTCTGGTTGAGTCCGTCGTACGGACTCAAAGCCTTCAGCTGCGTCCACCACACTTTGGCCGCCTCGAGGCGCTGCTGCGCCGTGCTGGCGGGATTGGTGATGATCGCTTCCGTCTGCGCCGCGAGCAGCGTGTTCGTGCCGATCGTCGGATGGGCGTTGCGGAAGGCATCGGTGAGGTTGGTAACCGTAAAGTCTCCACCGCGGTATTCGAACAACGCGTTGAATTTCCAACCGCGGCCGAGCGTCAGGTTTCCGCCGAAGGTAGCGTTCCAATCCGGATATGGCTTCCCGATGAAGTGGTCAAGGAAGTCGCCATCACCGTCCTCGTCGTAACGGATCGGATCGAGGTTGGCGAGGGTGCGTGCCGTTCCGAGGTACGAGAGGATCTCGGCTTCGGTATCCGGCAATCCATCTCCGGTCTTGTCGATTGGCACGTCACCCGGATTGAGGCACATGTAGGTCGCACCGGCCGGGCGGGCCGAGCACGGTCCCGGAAGGGCCGCACCGAACAGCGTGCCGGGGGCATAGCCTTCCTTCAGGAAGTTGCGGTACCGCGGATAGCTGCCGCCGACCTTGAGTGGCGGCGAGCCACCCATGCTGGCGATAACCTGGTAGATCTTGGCGCCGGTGACGAAGACGTCGAGGCCCCAGTTGGCCTTCTGCACGAGGAAGGCGTTGAGCTTGATGTCATGGCCGTGCGCTTCGAGGCGACCGATGTTGGCCAGCTGCAGGCTCTGGAAGCCGCCCGACAGCGGGAACTGCTTCGAGATCAGCGCGTCGTCCACCGTGCGATTCCAGTACGTGTAGTCGAGACCGAGGCGGTTGTCCCAGGTCCCGATTTCCGCGCCCGCTTCCCATTCGGTCGAGACTTCGGGCTTCAGCGCGGGGTTACCGAGGTTATTGGGAGCCAGACCGGCGCCCAGTTCCGACGTCAGGGCCTGGAACGTCGTGAACTTGTCGAACGCGTTAGGCTGGCGGCCCGATTTACCGATCGCCGCACGGACGCGCATGGTGTTCAGGCCAAGGGGCGACGACCAGGAGCTGCGGTCCGACGGCACGATCGAGATCGACGCCTTCGGATAGAAGACGCCGCCCGCCTCTTCACCGAACGCGGAGGCGTAGTCATACCGGCCGCCTAACGTCAGGTAGAGGAAGTCCTGGAAGCCGAGCTGGTCCTGGAAGAAGTAGCCGCCGTTGACCGTCTGGACGAACGCTTCGCTGACGGTGGTGGTGGACGCGGCGCCTGTTACCTCGAGGCCGGGGCCCGGGAACGTCGTGCCGGAACCACCCGTGGACTGCTCCTTCACGATGAACCCCTGCACGCCGGCGACGAAGTCCGACTGCAGTCCCATGAGCAGCGCCTTCCAGTTCAGCTTCACGTCCACCGTGTACTGGCGGTTCGTGCGGGAGTCGATGGCGCGCTGGCCGTTGATGTTGTTCTGGGTGAACCGGTCGATGTCGTACCGGAAGTACCGGAACAGGAAGCTGCGGTCATCCGTCGCGTCGACGCCTAACGTTGCGGTCGTCGAGATGTTGTCCGTCGGCGTATACGTCGCGTCGAACACACCCGTGAAGCGGCCGGCACGGTTTTCATTGGTGGCCTGTGTCGCTTCGCGCAACGTCATGAAGGCCGCGTTGCCGTACATGTTACCGGCGCCACTGCAGCGGCCGATGCCGGACACGGACGAAAAGTCGCAATTGGCCCGTTCAGGCTTGGCGAACATCGCCAGCGATGTCACGCCGTAAATGTTGTTGTTGTTCTGCGGGATCTGCTGCAGGGCGTCGGCATAGCTCAAGCGCATGCCGAGCTTCAGCGAGTTGAACGGCACCAGGCCCATGTTCGTCAGGCCCTGGATGCGGCGGATCTTGTCGACGGTCGGTCCGAGCCAGGCAACGTCCATCGGGCCGTCTTCATCGGCGTAGCGCGCCGACGCGAAGTACGTGTACCCCGACGTTCCACCGGTGACTGAGCCGTTCAGGGTCGTTCCGCGTCCGACGCCAAGGATCTCGTCGGAAGCGTTGATGCAGAACGGCTGATACGGGGTTACCGTCTGGCCGAAGAACTGTCCGAGTCTCGTGGCGGAAGTGTCCGTACGGGTGAAGCCGCAGTTGTCCTTGATGCGATCGACCGGGAAGTCGAGCGCGGCCTGCTCGGCGGCGAAGTTCCATCGCGCTACGCCGGTGCTGCCCTTCTTGGTGAAGATCTGGATTACGCCGTTCGATGCCTCAGTGCCATAGAGCGTCGCGGCCGCGGCGCCCTTCAGGACCTCGATGCGCTCGATCGACGACGGGTCGATGTCGTCCAGCCGAGACGGTGCGCCGCCGTTGGTGCCGACGTTCGGACCAAATCCGCCACCGGAATTGATTCGGACGCCATCGACGAACACGATCGGCTCGTTCGACATGGCGAGCGATGCGTTGCCGCGGATGCGGATGCGCGAGCCCTCACCGGTAATGCCCGACGCCGGGAGAATCGACACGCCCGCGTCGCGCGCCATCAGCAGCTGCGACGGCGTGGTGATCGAGGCGAACTGTGGCGGCGCGATCGTGGCGATCGTGTTGCCCAGTTTCTTGACTTCAACCTGAGCACCGGTACCGGTGACGACCACTTGCTCGAGCTGCAGAGCGGAGACGCCGACCGTGATGTTCTGTGTCACGGTTTCGTTGGCCCTGACCACGACGCTCGCGTTGAACGGGCTGTAGCCGATCAACCGGACGCGGATCTCGACCTGGCGCGCCGGCGCGCCGGTAATGCGGTATTCACCGCGATCGTTCGTGACACTGCCGACGGTGGTTCCGGCAACGAAGACCTGGGCGCCCGAAAGCGGTCGGCCAGACCCCTGCTCCGTGACCTTTCCTTCGATCGTTCCGGTCGCCGCCTGCGCTGCTCCATCCGTCGCGAACGCGAGGACGAAGGACGCCGCGGCGAGGAACGTGCTCCTCCAACGGACACTACTCATCATGAGACCCTCCACGGGGATGAGGTTACCGCCGACCACAAACAAAAAGCGCACGTCCCCCGCCCCTGAGGGGAGGAGGCCGTGCGCGAAGCAGCACAACACTTTGCGATCGCTCTACGTATAAGCAGTTGCGGTACCAGTAAGTGCTTCATCGCAGGCCCATTTCGACGCGCTCATGGGTGGTCCAGACCCATGGGCGCATTGGCGTCTTATGACTGCCAAGAGACCGACGAAGCGCGGCCATAATGTGGGACCGGCTTGTAGTGTGTCAATAACGTCACCGCCCGGTCACGCCCCTCGCGCACCCTGTCCCATTATTGGACGCCCTGCCTAGCGATGGAAACAGAGTCAGCCAAACCCCCCGGGTCCCTGCCGGCGCCTCCAGAGGCTAGCTTCGGTCGCAATGAAGGCGTCTGTGGAGGGTACAGTCGCACGGACTGTGGACGTCGAATCGAGTTCGGCCTCACCTGCCGACGCCGAGGATGCGCGCGTGTGTCAGCGTCTCGTCACACGGCACGCCCGGACCTTCTCGATGGCCAGCCGACTCCTTCCGCCGGGGAAGCGGCGCGGCGTGTTCGCCATCTACGCCGTCTGCCGCACCGCCGACGATCTCGTCGACGTTGACGCGGACGTTGGCCGCGACGTCGCGCTCCAGCGCTATCGAGAGCAGGCGTTTCAGGCCCTCCGAGCGCGGTCCGACCTGCCGGTCCTGCGCGAGTTGGCGCACGCCTGGCGCCGGTTCGGCGTGCCTGACGAGACACTGCACGAGCTGTTCGACGGCCTGGCCGTGGACCTCGTCGACCGATCGTACGAGAGCTGGGCCGATCTCGAGTCGTACTGCCAGGGCGTCGCCGGAAGTGTCGGCGCCATGTGCTGCGCGGTGTTCGGCGTGGCGGCAGGCCTCAGCCAGCGGAAGTCCGAGGCGGTGACCTGCGCCCGCACGCTGGGCGTGGCGATGCAGCTCACCAACATCCTGCGCGACGTGGGCGAAGACGCCCGGCTCGGCCGCTGTTACCTGCCTAACGAAGACCTGCGACGGTTCGGCCTCGACCGGGCGGCCGTGCTTGCCGGCGCGGTACGGATCGACTGGAGCGGCTGGCAGGGCCTGATGCGGAGGCAGGTGGCGCGCGCCCGTGACCTGTACGCCAGGGCGATGCCCGGCATCGCGCTGCTGGAGCGCGATGCGCAGCGATGCGCGTTTGCCTGCGCAACCGGCTACGCGCGCATCCTCGATGCGATCGAACGCGCGGACTACGACACGTTTTCGCGCCGCGTGTCCGCCTCACGCCTGACGCTGTTCGGCGTCGCCTGGCAGTCGTTGCGAAGCGCGGACATCGTCACTCGTCAGGCAGCGGGATGACGGCAACTCGCCGGGCCGCCTGGGGGCTGTTCGCGCTCCACGCCGGCATGATCCTCTTCTCGACGGCGGCGATGCTGACCGTGCTGGCCGGATCGTCACCGGTGGATCTCACGACGGAACCGGCCGCCACGATCATGCGCGTCTCCTTCCGATTCGCTGGACCGACGTACGTGGTCCTCGGCGCCATTGCGGCGCTCATCTCGCTCGCGACTGCCGTAGGGTGGAGGCGTGCCCTGTTGCTGGGCATGACAGCGAGTGCGCTGGCGCTTGCCGCCGAATTGGCGGGAACGTCGACCGGTCTTCCCTTCGGCGACTACGCGTATTCCGGGCTGCTCGGGTACCGCATCCTCGGGCTGGTGCCGTTCCCGATCCCGTTGTCGTGGTTCTACATGCTTGTCGGCGCCCTGGCTATCGTCGCCAGGTTGTCGCGCCCAGGCGTGCGACGCAGCCCATGGTTATGGTCGTTAGGTGCCGGCGCCCTGATGGTTGCCTGGGACCTCGCCATGGATCCGGCGATGGTGAAGACCGGCCATTGGCTCTGGGGGCGGGGCTCGATGTTCCACGACGCCGGGCTCCCAGCCTGGCTCGACTCGTTTTTCACCGCCGACGCGTTTTACGGCATGCCGCTGAGCAATTGGTTCGGCTGGTTCCTGACTGCCTCGCTCATCGCCCGCGTCATGCTGGCCGTCGTTCCTCCGCACGTCATCCGGGACCGCGTGGCCTCCTCGTCACTGCCTGTTGCGCTGTACCTCGCCAACGGTGTCATGCCGGTCGCCCTGTGCCTGCGGGACGGGCTCTGGTGGGCGGCCGCGTTAGGCTCGGTGGCGATGCTGGTTCCGGCGATCATCGCCTGGCGCGGCTTGCCGGTCCGGCAACCGTTAGGCTTTTCGGCACAGCCGACCTGATGCGCGTCGTCGTGATCGGCGCCGGTTTTGGCGGGTTGGCCGCCGCCATCCGGCTCCGTTCGCGCGGCCACGAGGTCGAAATCGTCGAGAAACGGGAACAAGCCGGTGGCAGGGCCGGAGTCTTCCGACAGGACGGTTTCACGTTCGACGCCGGTCCAACGATCATCACCGCGCCCCAGCTCCTCGAGGAACTGTTCGATCTCGCCGGCCGCCGGATTGCGGATTATGTCCGGCTCGTGCCCGTCGACCCGTTCTACCGCGTACGCTTTCATGACGGTACGAGCATCGACTGGTCGTCATGCGAGGCGGAACGCGAGCGGGCCATCGCGGCGCTGAGTCCCGCGGACGTCGCGGGGTATCGCCGATTCGCCAAGCAGGCGCGCGACGTCTTCGAGCATGCATTTCCGCTCATTGACCATTCGTTCGACCGGCTCGGCACCATGGCGCAGGCAGCGCCGGCACTGGTTCGTTCACGGGCCTGGAAATCGGTGGCGTCGGTGGTCGAGGCGAACGTCACCGATCCACGCATCCGCCAGGTGCTGAGCTTCCACCCGCTGCTCATTGGCGGAAATCCCTACGACAGCCCGTCCATTTACGCGCTGATTCACGAGCTCGAAAAACGCTGGGGCGTGTGGTTCGCCATGGGAGGCACGGGCGCATTGGTTTCGAGCCTGGTGCGGCTCTTCGAGGACATGGGCGGCTCGGTGCGCCTGGCCGCCGAGGTGCGATCAATCGACGTGGATGGGACTCGTCAGGCACGGAGCGTCACGCTCTGCAGTGGCGAACGGATTGCCGCCGACGCCGTGATCTGCAACGGGGACGTCGTGCGTTGCTATCGCGACCTCGTTCCACGCGCGTCGCGTCGCGTGAACAGCGATCGGCGGCTCGATGGCTATCGGCATGGAATGTCGTTGTTCGTCCTGTATTTCGGCACAAATCGCCGGTACGAAGACGTCGCGCACCACGAGATCCTGCTCGGCCCGCGCTATCGCGGACTCCTGGACGACGTCTTCAACCGTCGTGTGCTCTCGGACGACTTTTCGCTGTACCTGCACCGCCCCACGAGCACAGACAGGTCGCTGGCACCCGAGGGATGTGATGCCTGGTATGTGCTCTCTCCCGTTCCGAACCTCGGCTCCGGAGTAGACTGGTCGACTGCCGGCGATGCGTACCGGGATCGCATCGTCAGACACCTCGAGGAACGGCTGCTGCCGGACCTGTCAAAGCACATCGTGACCGAACGGCGCGTCGACCCACGCTACTTCGACGAAGAACTGAACAGTCACCTCGGCAGCGCCTTCTCGGTGCAGCCGCTGTTGTCCCAATCGGCATGGTTCAGGCCTCACTGCCAG
>Ga0307416_100000620_pt1 | contig 18293 bp, 18 predicted proteins | sample DK1Cmetagenome_2_FD_203821 | JGI IMG/M metagenome (GOLD analysis project Ga0307416, IMG submission 203821) | Maize rhizosphere microbial communities from greenhouse at UC Davis, California, United States - DK15-C-3 | ecosystem: Host-associated > Plants > Roots > Rhizosphere > Soil | place...
GTTTCGACCAATTTCGATCCCGAGGCGGATTTCGCGGCGTATACTACCTATGCGATCCCGACCGACACGATCGGCTTTGTTTCGAATAATTCCACTGATACAATAATCACATCACCGGAGAGTACATTTCCGCGTCAGGTTCTCTCAGTGATCCGCAGGAATCTGGATGACCGCGGATACGTTCGCGTAGCGCGAAACGAAAATCCCGACGTCGGTGTCAATGTGATGGTAGTTAATGATTTTAACCTGTTCCAGGAAGTCGTGTATCCCGGTGGATATGGGTATCCCGGAAGCTATTACTCCGGATACTATGGGTATGGCTCATACTACTATTACCCGTATGTGAACACTTATGCCTACAATACAGGCGTGCTGATCATTGAGCTCGTGGATCTGAAAAATCGCACTCCTGATAACAAGGTCAAGGTGGTATGGGATGCTTATCTCGGAGATGTGTATAGCACCATAGATCGCGCGAAACAATCGGAAGATGCCATCAACCAGGCGTTTATTCAATCACCTTATCTCGGAAAGTAATGATGCGCTATATAATCTTATTGATCGTACTTTTTTCCTGTTCATCGTTGCTCGCGCAGCGGAAGTATATTTATCTGAATCTCGACATGAACAAACCGCTGTCCAACACCGAATGGATCGAGGACCTGAGCATGGCAGCTGGCAAGATCGGATACAGAGGTTTCATTACCCCGAACTTGTCCGCAGGAGTTGATCTCGGATGGGCAAACTTTGACCAGTACGAGCCTACGTCCACAAAGCAGAACGCAACGGGAGCTATCACGACGGACTATTTCCACTATATATATTCCTACTCAGGAGTGATCAGTGGTCAGTATTATTTTAAACCTGAAGATGAAGACCGGTTTTTTCCTTACGCCGGCCTGGGCCTCGGCGCCAGCACCAATGAATACGTGTTATATTATAATATCTACCAAGAAAGTGAACGCTCATGGGGATTCCTCGCCAGACCTGAGATTGGACTGCTTTTCCGCTTCACAGAAAGGAGCCCCCTTGGGATAATGGCGGCTGTCCACTATGATTACTCTACCAACAAGAGCGACACTTTCAAATACAGCAATTTTTCGGCGCTTGGTTTTCAGATCGGTCTCATGGCAATGACATTTTAGACGGTTGAATCAGTACTTTATCCCCTGCAAAGGCAATCCCTAATTCACTGCTTCTGTTATCTTTGCAGCATGCCGGAACAGATATTGATCCTGGATTTTGGATCACAATACACTCAATTGATTGCACGTCGGGTCAGGGAGCTAAACGTATACTGCGAAATTCATCCTTTTAACAAGATTCCGCCGCTGAACAACGATATCAAAGGTGTTATCCTGTCCGGAAGCCCTTGTTCCGTCAGGGATGCGGGATCGCCAGATGTCGATTTCAAACGGTTTGATGGGATGCCGCTTCTCGGTGTATGCTACGGTGCTCAGCTGATGGCGCATCGCATGGGTGGCCAGGTGCTACCATCGGAGATTCGCGAATACGGCCGGGCACGACTGGCGACAGTGGATCACCACACTGCTCTTCTAAAAGAAATTTCCCTCGATACACAAGTCTGGATGTCGCATAGCGATACCATCGCGTCCGTACCTCCCGGGTTTGAAGTCATCGCGAGCACCTCAACCGTGCCAGTAGCGGCTTTCAAGCTGAAGGGTCAGGACAAATATGGCATTCAGTTCCATCCGGAAGTGACTCATACAACGGAGGGAAAAAACCTGCTTCGCAATTTCGTCGTACATATTTGCGGCTGTGCGCAGGATTGGACGCCCGATCAATTCGTCGAATCAACGATTGAAAATCTAAAAACAACGTTAGGCAACGGCAAGGTCGTAATGGCCCTCTCAGGAGGAGTCGACTCGACCGTTGCGGCGACATTAATTCATCACGCCATAGGAACCAACCTGCATTGCATATTTGTAGACAATGGCCTGCTGAGAAAAAATGAGTTCCAGCAGGTCCTTGATTCCTATCAGCATATGGGCCTTAACGTGAAGGGCGTCGATGCGAAACAAAAATTTTACTCAGCCCTCGGCGGTTTGTCTGAACCAGAGGCAAAGCGCAAGGCGATCGGGAAAACCTTTATTGAGGTATTCGACGTGGAGGCACACAAGATCAAGGATGTGAAATGGCTAGGCCAGGGGACAATTTATCCAGACGTAATCGAATCCGTTTCCGTCAAGGGTCCGTCAGCTACAATCAAATCACATCATAACGTCGGTGGCCTTCCCGAAAAGATGAAACTCAAGGTAGTCGAACCTCTGAACACTTTGTTTAAAGACGAGGTGAGGGTGGTCGGGAAAACATTAAATATCGATCCCGCCATACTCGGCAGACATCCGTTTCCGGGCCCAGGTCTCGGCATCCGAATCCTCGGAGAGATCAACGCTGAAAAGGTAGGCGTGCTTCAGGAAGTAGATCACATTTTTATCAGCGGGTTGCGGAAACACGGACTGTATGATAAAGTATGGCAGGCAGGGGCAATATTAACACCCCTTCAATCCGTTGGAGTAATGGGAGATGAGCGTACCTATGAGCGCGTCGTAAGCCTTCGTGCTGTAACAAGCACAGACGGGATGACCGCGGACTGGGCTCACCTGCCTTACGATTTTCTTGCAGAGGTTTCAAGTGATATAATCAATAAGGTAAAAGGTGTTAACCGCGTGGTTTATGATATCAGTTCCAAACCACCAGCCACGATCGAATGGGAATAGGTTATTGTTCGCAGTGATGGTTTGAAAAATCCGAAAATATGATCAAGAAATTTGCAGTCTTTATTCTTCTCGCCCTCATTTCCACTTGTGCCTGGTCGCAGCTTGACTACGGCAAGCAGTATCAGAACGCGAAGGAGCTCTTCCGGCAGGGGAAGTATAATCTGGCGATGGAAACGTTTAAGCCCTTGATCGCTTACGACGAAAAAAATCAATACTCGCCTTACGCATCCTTTTACTACGGGTTGGCCGCATACAAGCAGGGGTACAACGCAGTAGCCAAAGATATGTTCATGCAGATCAAGTCCGTCCACACAAAATGGGACAAGATGGAAGAAGTGAACCTTTGGCTTGCCAAGATACACCTCGATGACAAGGACTATTTTCAGGGACTAAAAATGCTCAACGCTCTCCAGGATAAAAAGCTGGAAGAAACGAAGAAGGCCATCAAGGCCCAAGCCATTGCTGGTATCAATGACAGGGAGACCCTGCAGATGATGATGGAGGAATTTCCGAAAGATGAAGTCGTTGCCAGGTATCTGGCGCGGTTGCTCACCCAAAATATTTCGGATGAAGAGGATAAAAAAAATCTCGAAACCCTTATCGATCGTTTCAAATGGGACAGGGCCGAATATATTCCCGAGGCCCCGAAAACATTTTTTAAGGATCGATATGCGGTTGCCTTGCTTCTTCCATTCATGTTGGACGAGCTGGATCCCAGTCCAGGAAAGAAGCGAAACCAGATAGTTCTCGATTTTTACGAGGGGATAAAGCTTGCGCTGGACTCGTTGAACTCGGCTGGCTCTGCAATCGAAGTACGTGCGTATGATACCGAAGAAGGTCTTAACAGTCTGAGACAAGCGCTACAGTCGGAAGAGCTCAAGAATACTGACCTGGTCATTGGACCTCTGTTTCCGAATGAAAACAAGATCGTTCAGGAGTTCTCGCTAAACAACCAGGTGAACGTCGTGAATCCGTTTTCAAATAACAGTGATGTCACAGGAGCGAATCCATACGCCTACTTATTTCAACCGTCTTCGGAAACGCTTGGAAAAAAGGCAGCCGAACACATCGTTGCACAAAGGAGGAAACGTCCGTGCATTGTGTTTTCCGGAACAAGCAAGAAAGATTCGGTACTTGCTGCGAGCTTCATTGAAAAAGCAAATCAGCTGGGTTTGAAGGTGGCCGCAAGCCGGAGCTTCGACAAGGAAAATGCTGCGGGTATCATAAATGTTCTTGCAAAGGCTACCGAGTATGATGAGTTCAAGTTTCCCTCGCAGTTCACACTTAAAAAAGATAGTATCGGAAGCATCTTTGTCGCGAGCGATGACCCATTGATCTACACAAAAGTCATCAGCAGCATTGAAACCCGCGGTGATTCAATCCTGGTGGTCGGGTCGGAGAACTGGATCGATGATACCGCGGTTGCGTTTGAAAAGTACCAGAACCTCGGCGTTACATTTGCTGCTCCTAATTTTGTCTCAGTGCTTAATCCAAGACGCGAGCGTTTCATATCGAATTACCTATCCAAATATGGAAAGGTGCCATCAAACATTTCGCAGCTTGGATATGAGATGATGCTTTTCTACGGAAATCAGCTGAAGACTAATGGTGTTTATTTCCAGGATGCCTTGAACAAGGCCGAGTTTATCCCCGGGCATTTGTTCCAGGGGTTCAAATTCCAGTTCAGTAGGGATAATCAGCATGTTCCGTTTGTGAAATTCAAGAATGGCGTTCTTTCACTCGTCGAGAAACGATAGGGACGCGTTTGTTGCCAATGAGGTGATGCAATACCATGAAAGAAACTAATCGAAGCAAAGCCCTTTTTGAAAAAGCAAAACAATTTATTCCCGGAGGCGTCAATTCACCTGTCCGTGCCTTCCGGGCAGTAGGGGGTAATCCATTATTTATCCGCAGAGCGAAAGGGCCATATCTGTATGATGAAGATGGAAATGAGTTCATCGATCTGATAAACTCCTGGGGTCCTATGATCCTGGGGCATGCACACCCGCGCGTCGAGGAGGCGGTAAAGGAAGCGCTTGCGTCTTCGCCTTCGTTTGGAGCGCCAACAGCCCGTGAAGTAGAGATGGCTGAGCTGATCTGTTCAATGATCCCCTCGGTGGAGAAGGTGCGGATGGTTAACTCGGGAACGGAGGCGACCATGTCTGCCATCCGTGTCGCCCGCGGTTTCACTGGTCGCGACAAGATCATCAAAATGGAGGGATGCTACCATGGTCATGGTGATTCGTTTCTTATTTCAGCCGGAAGCGGAGTCATGACATTCGGCTCGCCTGATAGCCCTGGCGTTACGACAGGCACAGCTCAGGATACACTTACAGCGCCCTTCAACGATCTGGATGCAGTCTTAAAGTTGATCGAGAGTAATCCAGGCAACATTGCAGCGATTATTCTGGAGCCCGTTGCTGGCAATATGGGATGCGTTGCGCCTGACGAGGGATACCTCGCAGGTCTGAGACGGATTTGCAGCCAGAACGGCATTCTGCTAATCTTTGATGAAGTTATGACGGGCTTCCGCCTGGCTCCGGGCGGGGCGCAGCAGTTATATAACATTCTGCCTGATATAACGACACTCGGCAAGATCATTGGAGGCGGTTTGCCCGTGGGGGCATATGGAGGCCGGAAAGAGATCATGGATGCAGTATCTCCTGCGGGGCCCATCTACCAGGCAGGTACGTTATCCGGCAACCCTATGGCTATGGCTGCGGGGCTTGCGATTCTACAGGAACTCAAAAGCAATCCAGAAATCTATGAGGAGCTCACTAACATTTCGGATTATATAACTTCGGGGTTGAAAGCCCAGCTCAGCGAACGGGGCTTCCCATTTTCAATCAACCACGTGGGTTCGATGTTCACGTTGTTTTTCAGTGACACTAAGGTTCGCGATTACACGACGGCAAAGACTGCGGACACGATATTATTTGGTAAATATTTTAACGCGATGCTTCAGCGCGGTGTCTATCTCGCTCCCTCACAGTTTGAAGCACTGTTCCTTTCGCATGCAATTACGAGGTCGATCGCTGACAGGATCCTTGAGGCAAGTGAGTCAGCGCTTGACGAGATCGGGTCACTGGCTGCGCGCTCATTGAAATAAAAAAGGGACCGAAGCCCCTTTTTTATTTCTTATGTTCCTTATTCTTATCGTCCCTTCCCACGCGTTGGATTATTCATTTCCCTCACGGCGTTCATAAAGTCTTTCGCTCTTTCATTCGCCGGATCAAGCTCCAGGATCTTCTGGAAGTACTTTGTGGCTGCAGTCAGGTCGTTGCTCTTATGCAGCGCAAACTGGCCAAGATAATCGTATGCATCGATGAGCTCCTTCTTGTTCTTCTCCGGATCCTCTAAAGCTATCTCAACGTACTTCTCATACATCGGGACGGCAGCGCCAGTAGCGCCGGTCGAGTCGTATTGCGCTCTGGCCTTGGCCGCATACAAGTACCCTAGCGTGCTGTTCGGCTGCAGCTCTGACAATTGTGTGAAGGCGCTGTCAGCCTGCACATAATCTCCATCCAGATAATGGGAGTGCCCAAGATAAAAGAGATCATATGCTGAAGGGCGTTGGTCAGTTTGCTCCTTGACATCGATGAGTGCCTGGTACGCCTGGCTGGCGCTGTCGTATTTTTTACGCGAGTAATAGGTCTTTGCCTGCAGCTCGCGGATCTCCATGTCCTGGAAGGCTGTATCAAGTTGAATACCCTTAGCGAAAGCTTCGTTGGCAAGAGAGTCCTGCTTCAGTTTTAGCAACAGCTTGCCATAAGAGGCATAGTCAGAAGACTTGATCTCCTCAGGTTTTGCAGTGTTGAAGAATTGCTCAAGGATTTTTTGTGCCTCCGCATCCTTGCCTTGCTCCATTAGGGAAAACGCATAGAACTTGAGGGCGGTCGGAGAGGCGTTCTTGTCATTCAGGACTTCCTTAAATATGGCGTTAGCTTTTTCATAATCTTTTGCCATGAAGTAAAAGAACGCCAGCTGGAACTTCGCATCCCCGGGATTTTCTGCGATAGCGATATATTTTTCAAGCGCCTGGACAGCTTTGTCCGCTCTCTTCTCAAGATAGTGTGCTTCGCCGAGCTCTTTCCATGCCGGGGCAAACTCTGGATCGGCGTTGACCGCGCGGTTCAGATAATCCATAACGATATCATTGTTCCGGGAACGCTGATACACTTTTGCGATCTTATAAAGTGGAGTAGCCCACTTCGGATCAGCGCTGACAGCTCTTTCGTAGCTGCTCACTGAGGGGCCTCCCTGATTTTGCTGCAGGTATGCATCGCCAAGCAGAACATGAACTTCACGGTCGCCATTATCTAAACTTTTCGCTTTTTCAAGTGCTGAGATTGCATCAAGCAGGAACTTGTTGTCGGCCAGATATGCGCGTCCAATAGCCTCAAACTGCGCGGCAGTTTTTTTGCGGTTCATGTCGGCTGCTTTTGTCAGGAAGGACTTGCCTTCTGCACCTTTCTTTTGCAGTAACAGCACATGCCCTTTACCGGCAACAGGTAGAGGGTCTTTATCATCATTTTTGATACCTTGTTCAAATGTTGCAAGGGCTTTGTCGAGATTGCCCTGGAGGATATAACCCAGCCCAAGGTAATATAGATTCCCCGGGTTGCCCTGCGCAGCTTGTTCCAGCGCGGGTATCATCTTTGAGGGCTGCTCGATTTCGGAAAAACGAAATGCTTTCCTCACTTCCGGAGATTGTGCAAAAGCCGTAGTCGCCGATGCCACGAAAAGCAGCGCAACAAGCAGCATCGATGTCGCCCGAGGGGACAAAGTTTTGCCAATCTGCTGATCAGGGCTTCCTGAATAGTTCATAGTTTGCTTCAATTAAATGTTGATAATAGTATCCACGTTAAATTCACGTGCCGAATTTACAAATAAAGCACTTTGTATCAGATTAATTTTCTATTTCAAAGGGCCGGCGATCTATCTCAACGACCCTCAGTGGCATGGTTACTGGAACAAGTCCCGCTTTAAGCACGATCCGCTGGCCTTTTTCGCTTGCTACAAATACCATAAAACCGCTACCCAGGCCTGATCTGGCTTCCCGGCTGAGAATGGTAATGCGTCGTGCCAGGGGGTAATACTTCAAAGCCAGGTATGCCTGATACGGCTTAAAATGTGTACTGTCTCCAGCGACCCCCATTACGCGAATCCGCTTCAGAAATGAGTTCGAAGTTGAATCGTCCTTATCACTGATCCACTCCAATCCGATCAATCCAATCGCGTTAGGATTTTTCGACACATGATCTATTACTGCCTCGTTGTTCTCCACGGCGAAAGTGTTAGCCGGAAGATTATCGACATCAGCAACCGAATCCTTCAAATGTCGAATCAGTCCTGAATTCGGGTTGTCAAAAACAATCTCTATGCCAGCCTTGTTTTTGCTTCCCAGCTGACTCCAGTTGTTGATTTTTCCCTGCAACAGTGCCCTGATCTGATCCATATTGATCAGCGTGTCAGGATTGTTTCGATTCACAATCAAAGCAACTGCGCTGATAGCGACGTCGCGCTCTGTTGGTGTGATCTTGATGTTTTTGAAATAAGCCTTCTCTTCCTCCGTGAACCGCCGCGTTACCACAGCAAGTCTCACACTGTCGTTCATCAGCGCATCAATTGCTTCAGCCTCCGGATAGTAAGAGGCGTGAATCTCCGCCCGCGGATACAAGCCTTCAAATGTATTTACTTCTGCTTCGAGCAAGGGACGAAGAGACTCGTCGACGGCGATCTTGACTGATCCGCTTGTCGGCGTATCCAGTAGTCGTCCTTGCTTATCCCGGTCCCTGCATCCGGTGACAATTATAATGAGGGAGATGAGGATGCAAACAGGTCTGCAGAAAGGATTCATCGTGAAAAATATTTTCGGTAATACTTATAAGCGCGGAAGAAGCCATAGGCGTACAGTAACAAGCCGAAAGGTTTAGCATACTGTTCCGGGATTCGTTCCGGCGTATAAAAAATAAAGGTTGTACCGAGTATGAAATACAGTACAACCATTATTATTCCGAAGACCTTCCCGATGGATTCAGTCACCATCATTCTCCGATCCTCGCGACTATCGTCCAAGTCCTTAGTTCAATTTGAATTTAATTGGCAATACGAAACGAACGAATACAGGTTTTCCATTTTGTTTTCCGGGTCTCCACGGCGGCATCATTGATACCACGCGAACAGCCTCCTGGTCGAGGTCGGCGCTCAGACCGCGAATCACTTTCACTTCACTGATCGATCCGTCCTTGCTTACAACAAAGCTCACATAGACCGTGCCATCAACACCCATACGACGGGCACTGGCAGGGTATCGGATGTTCTTCTTGAGGAAGTTCATCATCGCTTCATATCCGCCCTGGAATTCCGGTTGTTGTTCAACAACGGTGAAGATCTTGTTATCATCCTCTTCCACCACAACTTCCTCTACAGGCTCCTCAAAGACGATCTCAGTCGGTCCTTCAACTTCAACTGCAGCAACTTCGTGCTGTTTGATCTCCTCGATCGTAGGGATCTCTTCGACTACCTCCTCCTTAACAACTTTCGGCGGTACGAATTTGATCACCTTCTGCAGTTTTGGCAACTGCACCTGTGGTGGCGGTGGCTTGGGCTTGTCTATTGGCGGTGGCGCAGACAATTCTGTGTAGACCAGTTTCCTGGGCGGTGCCTTTTCAACAGCTTCATCGCCCTTGAATAAAGCAATAATGTCCGGTGAATAGAACAGCAGGGCGATCAGCACAATTGTGATGACGAGACCTCTGAATACGTTTTTCGTATAGACCGTTCTAAGCACGTACGCGCCATACTCCTTGTTGCGGTTCTCAAATATGAGATCTTCCCACCGCTGAGTCATTACGTTACTTGATGCTTTCATATCTTTTCTTTTACTCTATAATGATGCAGTACATCTTGAAATTCCATAAAGATTTTATGGAGTAGGAGGAGTTCCTACCACTTCTTCCACCGGCATATCTCCCGTAATGATCGCTTTGTCATCGTTCGAATACTCTACAATCGCATACCGCTTGATATCGGTGATATCCATCTCGTCCAGAATGTTCACCATATTTTCATACCGTGACTCATCTTTGGGCTTGATCAGCACCATCATTTTAGGGTTTGCCCTTGTCTGTTCCAGCAGCACCTTGCGGACGCCGTCCTTCGAATAATTTGTTGTATTTACGGGTGGTTCCAGACCGATCCACCAGAAGATCTTGTCGTTCTCCGCGAGCACCAGATTAAGAATATCCTTTTCGTTAATCTTCGTCTGCTGCGTTTCATCATCAACCTTGTCCGGCATATTCACTTCCATCGTTTTTGGTTTATTGAACGTGGTTGTGAGAATGAAGAAGGTCAGTAACAAAAAGGCCAGATCAACCATGGGGGTCATGTCGATTTTGGTCGATTGTTTTTTCACGCGGACTTTGCCGCCTTTCTTATGACCACCGCCGCCACCTTGACTAATTTCTGCCATAACTTTATAACTTAAATTTTAAACTTCTTGTTCCAGTCCGGTAATCAGGTTAAACCGCAGTACTTTGCGGTCAATCAGTGTATTAACAACCCTTTCTACCACCTTGTAATTAGTGTCGCGATCACCTTTCACAGCGATCCTCACCTTTGGATTGCTCATCCGGGCGAACACGATCCAATCTGCAAGCTCATTGTTTGCAGAATCGGACGGAATGCCGGGTTGTGTGACAGTCTTGCGCTCATCCGGATCCATATCGAGAAACTGAGGGAGCGTGCCGACCGGCAATCCGAAACCTGAAAGGATCGCGAATTGCTGTTGCTGCGCCGCTGTGAAGGAGATACCGTATTTGTCGCCCATAAACTGAAGCATTTGCTTACGGGCGCCCTGATTATCCATATCAAAGAAGACCCGCCCGTCATCAGCCACCGATATAATGATCCGGTCCTTGTCGGGAAGAATAATCTCCGAAACTGAATTGGGTATGTCAACTACCACGGGTTCTTCCGGAGCGAAGGTAGTCGTAAGCATAAAGAATGTTACGAGTAGAAACGCCAGGTCGACCATGGGAGTCATGTCCAATGAAGGAGGAGTCCTGTGTACTTTAACTTTTCCCATAGTTGATAATGATTAATTGGTTAGACCTTGTTGCGCGCAGTAAAGTTCTGGATGATGCTATAGCTGGCCTCATCAATACCATACGTAAGCGCATCGATCTTGCTTGTAAAGAAGTTATAGAAAATGATTGCCAATGCTGAGGTACCGATACCCAGGGCAGTGTTGATAAGGGCTTCAGAGATACCGTTAGCAAGAGCAACCGCATCGGGAGCACCAGAAGTCGCGATCGCTGTAAACGCCGCGATCATACCAGTCACCGTTCCTAAAAGACCCATAAGAGTTGCTACGGAAGCGATCGTTGCGATGATCACGAGGTTTTTCTCCAACATCGGCATTTCAAGCTGAGTTGTTTCCTCGATGTCCTTTTGAACCAGTAATACTTTTTTCTCAGGTTCGAGTTCGGTATTGCGAGACAGCTCATCATATTTTAACAAACCGGCCTTCACAACATTGGCAACTGAGCCGCGCTGTCTGTCGCATTCCTGGATAGCCTGTGTGATATTTCCGGCTGACACGAGAGATCGGATTCTGGAAACAAATTTTTTGATGCTGCCTCTTCCGGTTGCGCTGCTGATGGTGATCAGACGTTCAATCCCGAAGGTTAGCGTGATCATTAACAAGGCGATGAGGATAGCAACAACGATCCGGCCTTTGTAAATGATACCAAGCCAGTTACCCTGCAGAGGGTGATTACTCGGGTCGCCACCTTCAAAGTTGGCAGGATTTCCTAAAACATATTGATAAATGAGAAAAGCAATGACGATTTCTAAGGGGATAACAATTGCTGCGAAGGTTGATCTTAGGCTTTCTCCAAGGGAGCCACCACGTTTTTGTGCCATGTTAATAGTAATTTAGGTTTATAGTTAATGTTAGTTGGTAAAAGTACTTAAAGAGCGTTAAAAATCTTGTTTTTCAGAAGAACTGCAAAATAATTCTTTAAATTCTTTAAGGTGCCGGCAAACCCGAAAGGTGCTGTTTTCGAAACTTTGCCGCTAGGTTTGACATATCCGAAATCTGCTTTAATCCTTTGCTAATAAATTCCTGTTCCTGAACCACGTAATCACTACCGGTATCGCCGAGACCAGGATCATACCGACAACGATCAGCTCCAGATACTTCGTAATATCAGGGAACATTCGTCCTAGGAAATGCCCGGAGAGCACCATGGTAAGGATCCATATTGTCGCTCCTAAGAAATTAAAGATCAGGAATTTGATGAAGTCTATCTTCGCCATGCCCGCGAGGATCGTTACGAACGTGCGGACCACGGGCAGAAAACGGCCGAGGATAAAAGCCATCATGCCATGCTTCTGATAGAACGCTTGTGTGATGTCTATATATTTCTTTTTGAAAAAAAAGCTGTCCTTTCTATTCATCAGATAAAATCCGGCCCACCTCCCTGTGAGATATCCCACGAAAGAGCCGGACACCGCCGCGATGATCAATAATATAATGAGTAGGGAAATATGGATGTCGAGATATTCAGTCTCGGCGAGAAGACCAGCTACAAATAAAAGAGAGTCGCCAGGCAGGAAGAAGCCAAAGAAGACACCGGTTTCAGCGAAGATAATCAAGAGAAGCAGGCCCAGCCCTCCGAACTGGATGATAGTCTCCGGATTGAAGGTGTCCAAAAAAGCAATGATATTCATGAACTGAAGGTCTGCAAACATTTCGTCGATTTTAAGATTGTGTTATGGCTGAAAAAGATTACGCCAGACCAGCAAATCTCAAGTCTCTATATATAAGTGATGCATTGGCTTCATCAATTCCATAAGAGCGTGAGATTGATCGCTGCGATTCTATCTCTGTTGCGTATCCTTTTTTTTCGCCAAAAGTGGGCAAGGTAGACCAAAATTGCCACATGAAATGAATGGAAAAACTAAATTTTATAAATGGCACCGGTTCCTGTACAAGCTCTCTCGACACTGACCATGCCGCGACCGAAACGGCTCCAACGCCGCCGCCGTTTGGAAGTAAATGCGCTTTTGTGCCCCGGGAAGAGTATATGTAATCTTTACCAGGCTATTACATCTGTGGTAAGCTGCTCACTTCCACAGGCTTTATTTCCCCAAAATTTGCGTACTTTTACTATGTTAACGCCCCTATACCTGGCTATGAAGAAGATACTTTTGGTGTTTCTTTCTGTGTACCTGGCGCTCCAGGCCAGTCTTTTTGCACAGGACCGCAGCGACAAGAATGCCGTAACCTACGAGCAGATCTACGATGAACCATATGCGGTGAACAAACTCTTTGTAGGTCTTCAACCGCTGTACGGCGAGCTTTTCGCTGCGAACGTCAATGCCGGGTTTGGCATGGACGCACATTACTATTTTCAGGATAAAGCAGACTTCCGGGCTCATTTCCGGAAAGCTTACAGCCGTAAATTTTTTGATTTCACCAGAGACCTTGCCCTTGATAACAGCCTTCAGGACAATCGGGCACAGGTTTATAATTACTTCGAGTTGGGAGGCACGTATCATATCAAAGATTTCGAGGAAGCGTCACGTACGAAAATGGTCCTCTACAAGAAGAGCTATCAGGGCAACCGTTGGGCTTCACGGATTCCGCTCACCGCGGAGATACCGTGTAAAGTCAGGAAGATCTATGGCCTTCGCGCTGGCGGTATACTTTGGGAGAGCTCCACGGATCTCACACGCGCCATGAACCATCAGGGATTGACGAATGCAGACCTGAAAGACAGCGAAGGAAACGGCCTGCCACTCACTTATCTCAATGGTTCGACGGAAGGGCCTTTGAATCTATATTCAAATATCGCGTCAAGGAATGTTTATCTCGGCGGATCAATGGCATGGATCCGCAATGTCGCCATCAATTTTGATAACTACGAAGAGGGCATCGATGACCTTATGTTCACAGTATTCTTCGATCTTATCTACGCCCCAACGCTTGCGTTAGACGATGTTGTCTATACGAGCACGGATTCAAACTCCGGAGTGACGGCTACAAGAACTTATTCCGTCGATCCCCTCAAGATGCGATCGTTCGGTGCACGGGCGGGTATCGATGGCAGATTCAACCGCACCTTCAGCTGGGCTTACGGAGGAGAGATCGGGTACAGGCCGAGTATTCAGGGCAGATCGTTTTATGCCCTTGTCAGGATAGCATTCCCGGTTTTTGGAAGCACTCTTGACAACAAAGTCGAATCTTTCGAGAAATAATATCTCCGATGTGACCTGCGACATCCTGATCAGAAACATCAAGGGACTCGTGCAGGTACGTCCCACCTCTCAGGGCGTCGTCCGTGGCACGGCCATGGCGCAACTGCCCGTACTTGCCAACGCATGGCTTACAATAACCGGATCATCCATCTCTGGCTATGGCGCAATGGACGCGATGCCCGCAATCCAGGCAGTACGCGAAATCGACGCAACAGGCAGATTTGTTTTTCCAGCATTTGTTGATTCACATACGCACATCATTTTCGCACACAGCCGCGAGGAGGAATTCGTGATGAAGATCAAGGGGATGTCATATCAGGACATCGCTGCGAAAGGTGGAGGTATCTTGAATTCTGCGGAACAGATACGTCGCATATCTGAAGATGAACTCTATGAAAGGACGTTACCGCGGGTGAACGAGATCATCGGGACAGGAACCGGGGCGGTTGAAATAAAAAGTGGTTACGGTCTGACTGTGAAGGATGAAGTAAAGATGCTGCGGGTCGCACGCCGGATTGGAGCCGAAGGTCCGCTTATGGTCAAGACGACGTTTCTCGGTGCGCACGCCGTCCCTGCAGGCATGAGTAAAGAAGTTTATGTCAGTGTCGTGATAGAGGAAATGATTCCGGCAGTCGCGTCGGAAAATCTCGCGGATTACATCGATGTCTTTTGCGAACAGGGATTTTTTTCACAGTCTGATACGGAACGAATCCTTGAAGCTGGAATGAAATACGGCATGAGGGGACGCGTTCATGCAAACCAACTGTCGCGGTCAGGTGGTGTGCAGGCAGGGGTCCGCATGGGTGCAGTGAGCGTTGACCATCTTGAAAATATCGGAGATGAAGAGATCGAAGTACTTAAGAACAGCAACACCATTCCGACGGCACTTCCCGGAGCCGCGTTCTTTCTGAGACTGCCTTTCCCTCCGGCGAGAAAAATTCTGAGTGCGGGATTGCCCCTCGCTATCGCCTCTGACTTCAACCCGGGCAGCGCGCCGAGTGGCAACATGCCGTTGATGATAGCTCTGGCTTGCATTGGAATGCGGATGACTCCTGAGGAAGCGATCAATGCTGCAACAATCAACTCAGCCGCCGCACTGGAAATAAGCGATTCATATGGTTCAATTGCACAGGGAAAGGTGGCGAGCATTTTTGTCACACGGCCAATGCCATCTGTCGCTTACCTCCCTTATGCTTTTGGAAGCTCCATGATTGAAACAGTGATCTTGAAAGGCCAGGTGTGCTGACGATTGTCGCATTGACGTTTTTATTTTGAAGTCCCACGATAGGATGTGGTTTGCAAGATGGATAGCATCCTACGTTAGGATATGCACGTGGTTCGTGTCGATCGAGTGGTAGTCGGCGTTGAAGGTTCGGTCTTTTTATTTCATGTTTTACTTGAAAGATTAAACACATGCTCACGATGCTGGAAAATGTTTAAAGTTTATCATGTAGCATGCATCATTTGGGTCCCGCTAGCCAGCGCGTTATATTTGACCTGTTTGTTATAACCAATCATCATGTCACTTACCGATCAATTGAAAATAACCATCCGTGATGTACAAGGGTATCCAAAGCCAGGTATTGTTTTCAAAGACATCACACCGGTGCTTGCAAATCCTTCGTTGATGAGGAAGGTTATAGCTCACATGGTTGGTTGTTATCGCGATAAAAGTATCGATGCAGTGGCGGCTATCGAAGCACGAGGCTTTATCCTGGGGGCGATACTGGCACATGAGTTAGGCTGCAGCTTCATTCCCGTTAGAAAGACGGGAAAGCTTCCATACACTACCAAAAGTCAACGATACGATCTCGAATACGGATCTGCGGAGATTGAAATGCATACCGATGCGGTAAGGCCTGGAAGCAGGGTGTTGATCCACGACGACTTGCTTGCAACAGGAGGTACTGCTGCGGCCGCGGGCAGGCTGGTGAAGACTTTTGGTGGTGAGATCGCGGGTTTTTCTTTTCTTATCAACCTTAGCTTTCTGCCAGGATCAAATGTTATTGAAGATGAATTTGGTTTGAAGCCTGATTTCCTCGTAAAGTATTAACTTTAAAAGATATCTGGTGTTAAATGGGTATGTCTGAAAATTCGATTATTCCCATGTTTCCCCTCACCTTGCTTCCTTTACCTGGTGAGCTGGTTCCTTTACATATTTTTGAGCCCCGTTATAAGCAACTGCTGGAAGATGCTGAGACAAGTGATATCGGCTTTGGTATTTTTCTTAATCATCTCTGTAACGAAAAAAAACTCGGCTCGTTGATGAAGCTTGAAAGTGTGATCAAAAGATTTCCGGAAGGAGAGGCTGATATTGTCGTGCGATGCATCGACGTCTTCTCTGTAGACAAGCTTCTTCGCAATTATAAGAACAAACTGTATCCTGGCGGTGAAATAAAGCCTGCCGACATAGATCCCAAGGCAATGCCGGGAGTCGAATTGTATCAACTCTTTCTTTCTTTTCAGGAGAAAAGAAAGATCAATCGCCACTTTACTGCCTTTACGCTTTATCAGGTTGCGGCCGAATTAAACCCGGATGTTTTCGATCGTTATAAACTCTTAAGCCTGCCTGCCTCGAAAAAGGAAACCTTCCTCATCAGTCAGATGAAGTACCACCTGGATATCATCGCCAGGGAACAAGGCAGCAAGGATGTGTTTCATCTCAATTAATTTCTCAAGTCACGTAACCCGCGCAGCCGAAAATCGTTGGCGATATTTTTTTGTGTTTTGCGTATCCTTCGATGAAGGTTTTCGTTTCAGCGGACCTTTACATATCTAAGCAAAAGAACAAGCGCTACCTGAGTCTCTCGAAAGGTTACATAAAAGATCAAATTTTTATTTTCATAAGAGATGCAACAAACGATTGTGACACCACGTCTTATGTGCTGTAATCAAATTAATAAACCTTATGAAAAAAATCTTATCCCTTGTGTTGGTACTGGTCGCAATCGCACAGGCAAACGCCAACGAAGTTGATCCGAAGTCCCCCGTGGGCATGGCAGTGGTTAAAAACGGAGCGATTGTAAAGCTTTTCTATCGTGGAGAACAGAGCGGTAAAGTAAAGGTCACTATCTATAACCACAAGGGTGACGTAGTGTTTAAAGAAGTCATGCAAGAGACTGAGCACTTCATGCGCCCTTATAACTTTGCTTCGTTACCTGAAGGGCAATACACCATCGAATTAAATGACGCATCAGGCAAGCGCTTTCACAAGGTGACTCATGCAAAACCGAAAGAGAAAAGGGTCGTGTATGTGACTCGTCTGAACCAGGGAGGAAATAAGTACATGCTTGCAGTGCGCAATGATGAAAAGGATGTGCTCACTGTCAGGATCTATAACCACAAAGCTATGATCTTCGAGGAGACACAAAGAGTTGATGGCGACTTCGCTAGAGTTTACAATCTGACTAGCGTCGTCGGCGACCCAACCTTCGAAGTGATTGATAAGAAAGGAAATGCTACGCGTTTCACCAAAGCTTCCCAATAAACTCCAACCAACGTTTGCACGGAGATGCGCAGTCTCCTGCAAACGTTCTCTCCTTTTCATTTGATCTCTGTCTTTTTCACCTTGCTGTGCGCTGGTAATTTTTCGCAATCGTTATTTTCCGAAATTACGGCTGTTTACTTACGTATCACAAACCTGCGTGTAACCCTACCGTATATTTGATCATTAATCAAAAGCAAAACACATGAAAACAAGAACTCTATTTTTTGCGTTGCTTCTGGCCATAACCACCACAGCACTTGCCTATGGTAGCGAGGGCCCCGGAATGACTGTAGTAAATGTGAAAGGATCTGAGATCTACAAAGTGATCTATAGGGGATCAGTTGGTGGAAAGGCCCGTCTCAATATCGTAGATGCTCATGGTAACAAGATCCACTCAGAAAGTTTCGCCGGACTCAATGGTTTCATCCTTCCAGTGAACTTCAAGGGATTGCAGGCAGGAAACTATACTATCGAAATTGTAGATAATACGGGCAGGTATGAAGAGCTGGTTTCGTTCAACCCCCTGTCCGATACCAAGAGCATTCATGTCACCAAACTTGTACGCGAGAGTGGCAAGTATTTGCTTGCTATTGCCGACGCGAAGAACGAGACTATCAGCGTAAGAATCTTCGATCAGGACCAGCGCCTCGTATATGATGAAACAAAAAAAATATCCGGCGATTTTGCTCAGGTTTATCGCATGGAGAATCCCTTTGGCCATTATACCTTCGAGATTTCAGATGGTGCAGGCAAAAGGAAACACTTCACGTTCTGATTTGCGCGTAACCTGAACGGAA
>Ga0307416_100000621_pt1 | contig 18291 bp, 17 predicted proteins | sample DK1Cmetagenome_2_FD_203821 | JGI IMG/M metagenome (GOLD analysis project Ga0307416, IMG submission 203821) | Maize rhizosphere microbial communities from greenhouse at UC Davis, California, United States - DK15-C-3 | ecosystem: Host-associated > Plants > Roots > Rhizosphere > Soil | place...
GGACGGGTCGGCCGGTGGTGGTGTGACCACGAACTCGGGGTCGCGTCCGCGCAGGCGCAGCTCGACCGATCCCGGCGCCAGTTCGGTGGTGATCTCCTCGGCCGCCGCCGCCAGCGCGTCCTGCAGGCTGAGCCGGATGGCCGCCTCCAGCGGCGCGACGAGGCGCTCGACGAGGGCTCGGGCCTCCTCTCCGCCGGCCTCGGCGGCGACCGCGAGCTGGCGGTTGAGGTTCTCGACATACAGGTCCAGGTTCATGGCACCACTTTGGCACCACTGATGGTGCCATGTCAACCCATCTTGGTGCCAGCGGCGGCATCAGTCCGGCCGAGGACATGGCAAATGCCGGCATGCCGACACATCGCCCTGCTGCGCGGGATCAACGTCGGCGGCCGTAACCGGGTCGCGACGGCCGACCTGCGTAAGGTCGTGCTGGGTCTTGGCTACACCGACGTAGCGACCTACGTCAGGCGAGTACCGCGGTCGGCGAGAAACGTCTCAGCCTGGCGGACGCTTTACAGATAGGAGGCGATGGTGCGTTCGGAACGGTTCTCAGCCCGCAGGTGCCGGACGAAGGAGCGAAGCAGCGGGCCGACGCCGGCGCGGTCTGAGCGGACCCCGGTCGGGATCTGGCGTCCTCGACGCCGGACCGGACCCTTAGGTCGTCGCTTCCTCGCGAAGTCCTTCAGCCAGGCCGCGGATCTCGGCTTCTGGATAGCGGCGGTGACCCCCGAGGGTCTTCAGGAAGGGCAGCTTGCCTTCCTTGGCCCAGCGGGACACGGTCTTGGGCGAGACGTGCAGGAGGTCGGCCACCTCGGCGGTATGGAGGTAGCTGGGAGAGGTGGTTGCGGCCTTGCCGCTGGGTTGGGTTGCCACGGCGCATCCCTTTCGTGGGGCGGGCTACGGCAGCGGTGCCGGGCCCGGAGTGGACCGGTTGTTCGGCCGGCCAGGACGGTGAGGACCGCGGCGCAGACGGTTCCTTGGTGTCGTGCTTGGTGCTGGACGAACAGGACGATTATCGAGACCAGACCAAGCACGACACCATAGTCCACTTGGGTCGTTTCAGCGCACCACTACCTAGTGCGGCGGATTGATCTCACCCGGATGCGGCCGCAGCCCAGCTGCAGCGTGCAGGCCGACCAGCTTGAGTACGCCGCCCAGGGCGAGATGCGCCCCTGCTTGGCCGCGATGGTGTTCATGGCCCGCACCTCCACCCCTTGGCGGCTGCTACCGGCGGCTGCAGGTGCGGTGGGACCGGGACTCGGGGCGGTTCTTCGCGTTCGTGCTGCTGGCGTGTGCCCTGGCCTGCTTCAAGCGGCTATAGCCAGCAGCAAAGGGAATCCACGCCTACTTGGTCCCGGCTACCCAGATCGCTTGGTTCTCCAGGCGGACCTGTCCGTCGCTGGTGGTGTAGGGCGCCCACGCCTGGGTCACCTTGGCCCACACGCGCTGCTGGATCTCGGGCGGCTGGGGGTCGACCAGCGCGGCGATCGACGGGGCGACATCGCGCAGCCAATGGGTCGCCAGCTCGGGCGAGCCTGGCTGGTAGATCGCGGTCACGGTGCCGGTTTCCACGTTGGTGAAGCCGGCCGCCTCGACCAGCTCGACCAGCTGGCCGGCGTCGGCGAGCGCGAAGGGACCCGGAATCCCGGCGGGTGGTGGGTGGCAGCTGGAGTTCGGCCCGGATGACCGGCACCGGTGCGGCGAACTGGACGGTCCCGGGTGGGCCCCACACGGCCGCGGCCAGGCGCCCGTGCGGCTTGAGGAAGGTATGCAACCGCGCCAGCACCCCGGGGACGTCGGGAAGGAACTGCAGCCCTTGGCGGCTCAGCACGGCGTCGAAGCTGGCCTCCTCGAAGGCCAGCTCCTCAGCGTCACCCCTCGACGAACTGGAGGTTGTCGAGCCCCTCAGCAGTTGCCCGCTCGCGGCCGAGCGCGAGCATCTCGGCGGAGATGTCGGTGCAGACGACGTGGCCCGTACCCTCGTTCGCCACAAGCAACTCCAATCAGCTCAAGGGAGCGACATGCCGTCTTAGCGTGGCCGCCGGGCTTATCGCGGGCCGCCTTCGCTGTCCTTGTCGTGGTCAAGGTGGTCAGGACTCTAGGGGTCAGTTCAGGCGTCCAGCGTCACCTGAATGTCCCGCGGAGCGACGCCCAGCTCGGTTCGCGTACGGGTGTCGTCGGAGCGGACGGCGCGCCGGTAGAAGTAGATGCCCTCGAACTCCACCGGGATGTGGACCGGCACGATGTGCTAGACAAGTGGACCGCCCGCCCAGCGGGCGGCAGCATCCCGGCTGGTACGGTCACCGCCCGCAGGCAGCGGCCGGTCACCGTCCCCTTGCGAAGGTTGCGAAGCCGCCGGAGCCCGTCGCCCGCGTCTGGGCAGGACGTCCACCAGATGTCCACCAGATGTGGTCTCCGCGCCGCTGCGCATCTGGACAGCGGTTTTGGTCCGGCTCAGACTTTTCGGATGGCCGACGCAGGCGATGTCAGCCGCCCGGCGAGTGCGGGCTTGGTCGCCGCCGGAACCAACGAGCCGGCGTGGCCCTTCGTGGGGCGCCTCCGTGAGCTGGGGGAGCTCTCTACCGTGCTGGCCGAGTCGGCTGCCCGCCGTGGCCGCCTCTTCCTGGTCACGGGCGAGCCCGGCATCGGCAAGTCCCGGCTGATGGAGGAGTTCGCGGGGCTGCTCGCCGACCAGGGGTGGGGGGTGCTGGCGGGCCGATGCTGGGAGCATGGCGGCGCCCCAGCGTACTGGCCCTGGATCCAGGTCGTCAGGGCGGCCGGCGGCGAGTTCGAGGAATGCATGCCGGCCCCTGCGGGCACCGGCGGCCGGCCGGGGACCTCCGAGCCGTTGCCGGCGCCGACATCCGCCGACCCCGAGAGCGACCGCTTCAGGCTGTTCGATGGGGTGGCCAGGTTTCTGACGAAGGTCGCCGACGGCCGCCGGCTGCTGGTGGTCCTTGACGACCTGCATGCGGCGGATGAGCCGTCGCTGCTGCTGCTGCGGTTCCTCGCTCAGACGATCACGGGCGAACGCATTGTGCTGCTTGGCGCCTACCGGGAGGCGGAGCAGCGCGTCCACGAGCTGGCCGAGCTGTTCGCCGAGCTGGCACGGGTCGGCCACCGAATCCCGCTGCGGGGGCTCAGCCGCCCGGAGGTCGGCGCCTACATCAGCCGGGTAGCGGCTCGCGCCGCCCCGGAAGCAGTGGTCGCCAAGGTGCACGACGTCACCGCCGGCAACCCCTTCTTCGTCGGCGAGGTGGTACGGGTCCTGCTGGCCGACGGGAGCCTGGTCGACCCCGGCCAGCCGATGGTCGACCCCGTCCTGCGGATTCCCGAGGAGGTCCACGCCCTCATCCGCCGGCGGGTGGCTGGGCTGGAGAGGGAGGTGATCGCGAACCTCAGGGTGGCCGCAGTCATCGGCCGGGAGTTCGAGCTCGGCGTCCTGCAACGCGTCAGCCGCCTCTCCGTCCGGCGCCTTGCCGACGCCCTGTCGGAGGCCGTGCGGGCCGGGATCCTCGCCGAGGACACGGCGGTTCCGGGACGGTATGCCTTCACCCACGAGCTGGTGCGCGAGACCCTCTACCAGGACATGCCGGCCGCCCGCCGGCTGGCCCTCCACCGCACCATCGGGCTGGTGCTGCAAGCGCTGTTCGACGACCTTGAGCCGCACCTGGCCGAGCTTGCCCACCACTTCATCCAGTCGGCCCCGCTCGGCGATGCGGCCCCGGCGGTGGAGTTCTCGGTTCGCGCCGGTGACCGGGCGGCGGGCCTGCTGGCGTACGAGGACGCGGCCAGGCACTACGCACGGGCGCTTGGGTTGCTGCCGATGCTTGAGCATGCCGATGGTGAGCAGCGCTGCGCGGTCCTTCTCCGGCTCGGCGATGTCCTGTGGCGGGCCGGGGACGACAAGCAGGCCCGCCGGAGCTTTGAGGAGGCGGCGGCCGTGGCGGCTCGGCTGGGCGCGGCGGAGATGCTGGCGCGCGCTGCCCTGGGCCATGTCGCCGGTGCTGGCTTGGTGGGCGGGGCTGGGGTAACGGGCTGGGACGGTGAGACGAGGCATGTCCACCTGCTCGAGCAGGCCTTGGCCGCGCTTCCTGTGGGCGACAGTTCGCTGCGGGCGCAGGTGCTCGCCAGGTTGGCCGCCGCGCTGTACCAGCGGGCCGACCAGGCAGACCGGCGGGCGGTCTTGTGCGAGCAGGCTGTCGGGATGGCGGGGCGCCTCGGCGACCCGCAGGCGCTGCTGGTGGCGCTGTATGCGCGCCATTGGGCCACGCTCGCGCCCGAGCTGCTCGGCGTGCGCCTGGCCAACGCCACGGAGATGCTGGATCTCGCGGTCACCGTCGGCGATGAGGAGGCGGCGTTCCTGGCCCGCCACGCCCGCCTGCACTGCGTGCTGGAGCGCTGCGACATCGCGGGCGTGGACGCCGAGCTCGAGGCCATGGCCGATCTCGCCGACCGCACCCGGCAGCCCTTCCACCGATGGCGCACGGCCAACGCGCGGGCGATGCGGGCGCTGCTGGACGGGCGCCTGGAGGAGGCCGAACGCCTGGCCCGCGGCGCCCTGGACATCGGCGGGCTGCGGCAGAGCGAGTACGTGACCTACCTGTTCGAGCACGCCCTGCTGGTCGCCATCCGCTGGACGCAGGGCCGGCTGGGCGAGCTCCGGGAGGAAATCCGGTTCCACGGGGAGCGGTACTCGTCGCTTGCCCGCTGGCGCAACGCGCTCGTCGCGGTCGAACTGGTCGACGAGCGGGCGGCCAGGGCGGAGGTCGAGCGCCACGCCCTACGGGACTTCGCGGACCGGCCCCGGGACGGGCTTTGGCTCCTGCACCTCTGCAGCCTGGCGGAGGCCTGTGTCCTGCTCGGCGACGAGCGTCGGGCGGCGCGGCTCTACCAGCTGCTGTCGCCGTACGCCGACCGCAACGCGATCTCGATGACCACGATGCCCTTCGGGCCGGTTGCTCTGCGGCTCGGGATGGTAGCCGCCATGCTCGGCCGGTGGAAGGAGGCCGAACGCCACTTCCAGCTGGCCATGGAGCGGTGCACCCAGCTCGGGGCACCGGCGATCATGGCCCGTGTCCTGTACGAGCGCGCAAGGATGCTGGTCGCCCGGGGCGAGGAGGCCGACCTGCCCAGCGCCGCCGAGTTGCTTGCCCGGTCGGAGGGTATCTGCCGAGAGCTGGACCTGCCCGGGGTCGGGAACCGTGTCGCGGCGCTTGCCGCCTCGATCGATCCGAGCCGGCGTGTGGCCGTCGCGGAACCCTCCGCGCCGGGTGCCGTCTTCCGGCGCGAGGGCGACTACTGGACGGTGGCCTACGCGGGCCAGACAGCCCACCTCCGGGACATGAAGGGCTTGCACTATCTCGCCTGCCTGCTGCGCCGGCCTGGCCGGGAGGTCCATGTGCTGGAGCTGGTGCGCGAGGTCGAAGGCTTACCCGCCGAGCCCGTCCGGGGGCTGTCCTCCGACGCCATGCTTGAGACCGGGCTCAGGAGATCGAGGTTGGACGAGGCCGACCGCCTCTTCGATCCGCAGGCGAAGGCGGCCTATCGGCGCCGGCTGCGCGACCTGGAGGAGGACCTGGAGGAGGCCCGGTCCTGGGGCGACCCGGAACGGGCCGCCCGCGCCCAGGAGGAGATGGACGCCCTCACCGAGGAGCTGCTGCGGGAGGCCGGCCTCGGCGGTCGCAACCGGGCGCTGCCCTCGCCGGCCGAGCGGGCGCGGGTCAGCGTCACCAAGGCCATCAGGAAGGCGGTCAGGACGACCGCCAGGCAGTGCCCGGCCCTCGGCGACCACCTGGCCGCCTCCGTTCGGACCGGCCGGTACTGCTCCTACGCCCCACCGGGGGAGGCCCCGCCCGCCTGGTCCTTCTGAAGGGACCTCTCCGTGAACGGGCCCCGGTCACAACTGTTCCCCGGCAGGTCACGCCTACAGCGAGAGGCAGCGGCGCAGCTGCGCGCCGCCCCGACCGGAAGGAGCGCCCATGACCCAGACCCAGCAAGCCGCGCCACAAACGGGCGCGGTGTACTCGCTCGTAGGGACGCTGATCGAGGCATGCTCGTGCGGGGTCAACTGCCCCTGCTGGATCGGGGAGGACCCCGACCTCGGCGAGTGCTTCGCCATCATCGCCTACGGCCTCGACCAGGGCCGCATCCGCGGCGTCGACGTCTCCGGGCTCAACCTGGTGCTGATCGCCCACATCCCCGGCAACGTCCTGGCCGGCAACTGGGAGATCGTGGCGCTGGTCGACGAGCGCGCCACGCCCGAGCAGCGGGACCTGCTGCTGGGCGCGTTCACCGGCAAGCTCGGCGGTCCCCTGGCCGACCTGGCCCAGCTGGTCGGCTCGGTGAAGGGCGTGGAGTTCGTCCCGATCAGCCACCAGGTCGAGGGTGGGACCGGGACCCTGCAGATCCCGGGGATCGTGGAGGCAGAGATGGACCCGTACCGGGGCCCGGACGGGAGCATCACGACCCTGCAGAACTCGGTCTTCTCCACGGTGCCGGGCTCCTCCGCCTGGGTGGCCAAGGCCAGCGTCAACCGGGTCAACCTGCCCCAGTACGGCATGACCTGGGAGTACGAGGGCCGAAACGCGATCCAGTCCGAGTGGAAGATGGAGTACGCGGCGTGATCACAGGAGGCTCCGTCCGGGGGCAGCCGCGCCGGGTGCTGGACATCCCACCGGCTGTCCTCGGCGCGATCGCGGTGGCCTGGGCCCTGGCCCTTGCGGCCCAGGCCACCGGCCGCGGCCGGCTCCTCGGCCACGACGAACTCATCCACAGCGGCCTGCCCCTGTGGGCAGCCCTCGGTCTCCACCTGCTCGCCTGGCAGGTAATGGTCGCCGCGATGATGCTGCCGTCGAGCCTGCCGCTGGTGCGGCTGTTCGCCACCGTCTCCAGGAACCAGGAGCGGCCCGGGGTGGCGATGTCGGCGTTCCTGGCCGGGTACGCGGTGGTCTGGAGCGTCTTCGGGGCGCTTGCGTTCCTGGGGGACGCGCAGGTGCACGAGACCGTGGAGGCTACGCCGTGGTTGGCCACCCATCCGGCGGTGATCGGCGGCAGCGTCCTCGCCCTCGCCGGCGCGTTCCAGTTCTCGTCGCTGAAGGACCGGTGCCTGCGGGAGTGCCGCCACCCCAGCGGGTTCCTGCTGCCGCGCTACCAGCGGGGAACTGGGGCCGCCTTCCGGCTCGGCCGCCAGCACGGGCTGTTCTGCCTGGGCTGCTGCTGGGCGATCATGCTGGTGGGCTTCGCCGCCGGCGTGGCGAGCCTGTGGTGGATGGCCGCGCTGACGGCGCTGATGGTGTTCGAGAAGACCGGCCGAGAGGGCCAGCGCGGCGTGCGGCCCATCGGGCTCGGGCTCATCGCCCTTGGGATCCTCATACTCGCTGAGCCGGCCGCGCTGTCCTGGATCCTGGGCTCGTAATAGCGTGGGCACGACTCGACGCATCACCGGCACGAAACTCGGCTATGCAACTCGGCGTAGCCACCCGTATCCGTATGCCGGCCACCATGGCGCTCTACGCTCGACCCGAATCGCCCGAGGAGCATGGCTTGATATGGCCTGCTGACCGCCGGTGGGATCACTGTGTATGTCGCGGTGGTCAAGGGGGCCGAGTGGCTGCTTCACCAGGGAGTCGGGTTCGGCGGCAGCCTCGTGGCGACCGCAGTGATCGCGGTGGGATTCGCGCCCGCCCGGGATCGCCTACAACTCCTTGTCGACCGGCGGCTGTAGGGCGAGCGGCACGACCCCGTGCGGGCCGTGGCCCGACTCGGCGAACGGCTCCGCGATACCCCAGGCGGCGCGTCCGGTGGGGACGTCCTCACTGGAGTGCTACAGGAGGTATGCGAAACGCTGCGGCTGCCATCGGCCAGCCTGTGGGTCGACCAGGCAGAGACGGCATCCTTCGGCCGGCCAGCTACCGGGCGTGAGTCAATCCTCCTGGAGCACGAGGGCCAGCGCATCGGGTTCATGGTGGTCGGCGTGCGTGCGGGTGAGGACGCCCTTGGGCCGGCCGACCGGCAGGTCCTGCAAATCCTGGCCGCCCCGGTCGCGGTGGCGGTGCATGCGGTGTTGCTGTCGCAGGAGTTGCAGCGCTCCCGGGAGCGGCTGGTGGCCGCCCGCGAGGAGGAACGCCGCCGGCTCCGCCGGGATCTGCACGACGGCCTCGGCCCGGTCCTGACCGCGGTGACCCTCAAGGCCGACGCCGCCCGTAGCGCCCTGGTCACCGCCCCCGACCGGGCCGATGGCCTGCTGGGGGAGCTGCGCGGGGATGCCAAACAGGCCATCGCTGACCTGCGCCGGGTGGTGGAGGACCTGCGACCGACGGCCCTGGACGAGCTCGGGCTGCTGGGGGCGCTCAGCCAGCAGGTCGACCGGTTCGCCCGCCAGGGACTCTCGATCACCCTGGACGCTCCGCCGGCGCTGCCGGCGCTGCCGGCGGCGGTCGAGGTCGCGGCATACCGGATCTGCACCGAGGCATTGACCAACATCGCCCGCCACGCCCACGCTCACTACGTGTCCATTACGGTCGCCATCGACGGTGAGCTCTGTCTCGCGGTTCATGACGACGGCACCGCCAGCACGGCCAACGGCGATGGCTGGCGGCCCGGGGTCGGGCTGATGTCCATGGCCGAACGCGTCGCCGAGCTCGGCGGCACCCTGAACGTTAGCCCCGCCTCGACCGGTGGCCGGGTCCAGGCCAGCCTGCCGCTGGGACTGGCATGACGATCCGGGTCCTGATCGCCGACGACCACCCGCTGGTCCGCCAGGGCCTGCAAGCGGCACTGGCACCCCTGCCCGAGGTCGAGGTCGTGGCCGAGGCCGCCACCGGGTCCGGAGCCATCCGCGAGGCCGTCCTGCACCGGCCCGACGTGGTCGTCATGGACCTGCAGATGCCCGATACCAACGGCATCGACGCCACCCGCCAGCTCGCCCGGGCCGTCCCCACCGCGGCGGTGCTGGTGCTGACCATGTTCGACGACGACGACTGGGTGTTCGCGGCCATGCGCGCCGGCGCCCGCGGCTATGTCCTCAAAGGCGCCGAGCAGCAGGAGATCGCCCGGGCCATCATGGCCGTGGCCGCCGGTGAGGCCATCTTCGGCCCCGCGGTCGCCACTCGAGTGCTCACCTACTTCGCCGCCCCACCGGCCGCCCTGTCCCCGTTCCCCGAGCTCACCGCCCGGGAACGGGAGGTCCTGGACCTGTTGGCCGCTGGTCGCACCAACCACCAGATCGCTCAACAGCTCGGCCTCAGCGGCAAGACGGTCGCCAACCACATCTCGGCCATCTTCGCCAAGCTGCAGGTGGCCGACCGCACCCAGGCCATCCTGCGCGCCCGCGACGCCGGCCTCGGCCACCCCTGACCAACCAGGCAGCCATGGGCCGCCGGGTCAGGCGTGGGCCAGCCGGACCTCCACCTTGCCGTCGCGCACCCGGGTCAGGTAGGCGGGCTGTGGCGCCGTGGCCGGGCCGTGCAGCAGCGCCCCGTCCTCCAGGCTGAAGGTGCTCCCATGGCAGGGGCACACCACGCTGGTCTCGTCCGAGAAATCGCCCTCATGCAGCGAGCAGCCCCGGTGGTTGCAGCGGTTGGAGATTGCGTGGATGGTGGCGCCACGCCTGACCAGCAGCAGCGGCACCGCGCCGACGGTCACCGGGGTCGCCGAGCCCTCCGGCAGCTCCGCATCGGCGATGGCCGGCTGCCAATCGGTCGGCCCCTGGTCGAAGGCAGTCTGGTCCACGCCGATGCCCTTGCCGAACGAGAGATGGCCGCCGAGGTAGGCCGAGGTGGTGATCACCCCGAAGCCGGTCGCCGACAGCCACCAGCCGCGCAGCCGCCGCCCCCGCTTGCGGGCCAGCGACGAGCCCACGTACAGATAGAGCGCGACGGCGTTGGCGCTGGCGTGGACCAGCCCCACCCGGCGAGGGCGCCCCCAAACATCGGCCCAGTCGGACAGGCCAGCCAGCGCAGTCGGCGCCGCCGCCAGGATGCCGATGTCGACCAGCCGGTCCGAGGCCTTGCGGGTTCGGCGCCCGGGTAGCAGGTCCAGCAGGAACGAGCTGGTCCAGGCGCCCAGGACCACGTCGGTCAGCACCGGGTGCAGCGGGTGGCCCAGCCAGGTCCCGCTGAGCAAGTCCTTGAGCTCGGTGCGCGGCGGGATGTAGCGGTCCACCAGAGACTTCAGCGCCTCCCCGGCGCCATCGAGCTGCTGGAGCTCCTCGATACGCTCGGCCAGCGGCCTAACCACGGATCTCAAGGCACACCTCCACTCGAACGGGCTCGCCACGCAAGCACGCGTGGACCAGACCCTAACTCCCGGCATCCAAGCACGCGAAGGCGTCGGCGGCACCATGCCTGTTCCCCGCGACCCACCGGTGAATTCGAGCGGTGAGCTCCAGCCGGTCGAGGACCTACCTTCACGGAGCTAGCGGCTACACCTGTCAGGAAAGGAAGACCCTCAAGACCCCAATCCCACATGGGATCCCACCGAGGCCGCGAACAGCTCCCACTCACCGGGAATTCCGCGAAGCCCAACCGCGCCGAGCGGGCTGAACGCCAGGTCGGTGCCGGTGACGAGGTCGCGAACGGTTCGCGTGACGACGACCTCGCGATCGCCGGCCAGCGCGAGGGCCCGAGCCGCGATGTGCACGCCGATCCCACCGATGTCGTCGTCGCGGAACTCGATCTCACCGGTGTGGATCGACGAACGGATCGCCAGCCCGAACTCGCCGAGGCCAGCATTGAGGCCGAAGGCACAGCGAAGCGCCCGCGTGGGCGCGTCGAAGGTGGCCAAGATGCCGTCCCCGGTCGACTTCACAAAGCGGCCGCGGAAGCGCTCGACCTCCGCCCGCGACACTCGGTCATGGCGATCCAGCAGCCGGCGCCATCCCTGATCGCCAAGCGCGGCTGCCCGCTCCGTCGACCCGACGATGTCGGTGAACAACACGGTCGCAAGGACGCGATCGGTGTTCTGCGCCGCTTGCCACGATCGCTGCTGCTCTTGGGTCCAGGCGAACGCCTCCACGTACTTGCTCGAGGGGACTCGGTCCCCTGGCCGGTAGGTGAGCACGGTGACGCCGGTCTCGAAGGTCCTGGTGTCGACCAGCTCCAAGTGCGTGACGTCGGTCGCATCGCGGAACAGCCGCTTGCCACTTCCAAGCACCACGGGAAACACCATGAGCCGATACTCGTCAATCAGATCATGTTTGATGAGGGAGTTGAGCAGGTCGGCGCTGCCGAAGAGCAAGATGTCACCGCCAGACTGCTGTTTCAGCTCGGCGATCTTCTCGGCGGGATTTCCCTTGATGATGCTTGAGTTCTGCCAGGCCACCGTCCGCAAGCTCTGGGAGACGACATACTTGGGGAGAGCGTTCATCCGGTCCGCGAAGCCTTCATCCTTGGGAGCCGTCGGCCAGAACACGGCGAAGATCTCGTAGGTCACACGCCCCAGAAGAATCGCGCCGGCCTCTGAGAGTTCCTCGGCCTTGTATCGCTGCTGGTCGGCGCTGGCGTAGCGCAACGCCCAGGCGTTCTTCCCGTCCGGATGCTGGTCATGCCCGGGCGCTTCCATCACGCCGTCGAGGGTCACGAATTCAGACGCGATCAGCCTTCGCATCCAATCCTCCACTGTCGACCCGACAGACCCACACCGCCACCTTCCGCCGATGGTCGGGCAGATGAAGCTTGCGATGCTGGTCTACGGCTGGCTTGAGGGCTCAGCAGTTGGCTCGTCGGGCTGAGGGTGGCGCATCCACCACTCGGTGAACTCGTTGCAGCGGCCCTCGGCATCTAGGCGGATGACCCACAGGTTGCTGTAGGTGTGGCCCTCCCTGGGATAGACGATCTCACCCTGGATGACGGCGACCTCGGAGCTAACGGCGAGCAGGTGCCAGTTGAACTGGGCCTGGCCAGGCTCGTCCTTACGATCCAGCCACTGGCGCACGATCTCGTCCTGGCCCCTCCACGGTCGGCTGTACGGCTCGGTGTAGTAGGCCGCGTCCTGGGTGAATAGCGCGCGGATGTCGGCTGGGTCGTTGGAGTTCCACGCTCGGACATAGCCGTCGATCCAGGCCTGCACACGCCTAGCCTGCGCATCGTCCATCCCGAACCCGCCTCGCCATTCGGGAGCCAGGTTCCCACTCTACTGCGGCGACAGCGCTCCGCTAGAGCGGTCCAGACGGCCGGGCAGCATGGGCGTGCGGGCACCCAGACGCCGGGATGGCGGTCGGTGATGGCGTAGGCTGCCAGCGCGAGGTCAGCTGGGCTGCGGGTGCGCTCGGGGCTACGGAGGAGGGCGATGGAACCGACCCCGCCGGAGCTGGGCGCGGGCACCGGCTCAGCGCACGAGCTGGTCATCGAAGGCCGCGAGGAGCTTCTGTACCTGCTGGGAGAGGCGGCCGAGCTGGAGCATGCCGTCTGCTGCGCCTACCTGTACGCGGCGTTCACCCTCCAGGCCGAGCCCGGGGAGGGGCTTACGGCCGCGCAGCTGCCCATCGTGGCGGGGTGGAAGCGAACGATCAACGAGATCGCGCTGCAGGAGATGATCCACCTGGCCCTGGACAACAACCTGCTGGCCGCCCTCGGAGGGACGCCCCGTCTGGGCCGCCACAACCTTCCCCAGCGCTCCCCCTACGCGCCCGAGATCCAGCTGACCCTGGCCCCCTTCAGCGAACAGACGCTGCAGCGATTCCTCCATATCGAGCGGCCCGAGGGCATGGACATCTCCACGATGGCCGGGCAGCTGGAGGAGCCCTGGCCACCTCCTCCGGCGCTGACTGGACCGCTCGTGCTGCCGGCGCCACAAGCCTTCTCCAGCATCGGGCAGCTCTACCACGGGGTCGAGCGTGGGCTGCGGCGCCTGGTCGGCCGCTACGGGGAAGAGCAGGTCTTTGTCGGCTCGCCGAACGCGCAGGCGTCGACGCGGTACTTCCGTGTTCCCGAGCGCATGCCGGAGCTGATCCCGGTCACCGGGCTGGCCTCGGCCGTCCAGGCGATCCAGACCATCGTCGAAGAGGGCGAGGGCGCCCGGGGGGACTGGCAGGGAGCCCACTTCGGTCGGTTCCACACCATGCTGGAGGACTACCGGGCGCTGAAGGCCGCCGACCCGTCCCTTGCGCCAGCCCGGTCGGCCGTGAGCAACCCCTATGTCCGGGTGCCGCGGGATCTGCTGGGCGTGGCCGCCGCGACCCAGCCGGCCGCCCCCGACGACCCCTTCGAGGTCCACCTCATCCAGGATCGGTACACCGCCGCGATCAGCGACCTGTTCAACGCCTGCTATGCCGCCCTGCTGCAGCTGCTGTACCGCTTCTTCCAACACACCGAAGAGACCGACGCCGAGTTGAGCCTGCTCGGGGAGACTGCGGTGCTGATGATGCGCCAGGTCATCCGACCGCTGGGGGAGTTACTGACCAGGCTGCCGGTCGGCCCGCACGCTCCCGAGAAGACCGCCGGGCCGAGCTTCATGCTCACCAACGCGACCCCGGTGACCCCGCACAAGCCGGCGGCCTGGATCATCCTCCACGAACGGCTGCGGGAGCTGGCCGAGGTGTGCGACGGCCTGACCGCGGGGGCGCCGGAGGTGCTGTCCGGGGTCCGCCAGCGGCTGGCGGCGTTCGCGGTACCGCTGGGCCCACCTGATGCCGCGGTCCCGGAGCCGGAAGCGAGCGTTGCGGTCCGGGCGGTCCAGCCACCCGCCGACGACGCCACCGCCGTCCCGAGCTTTGAGCGGGACATCCGGCCGTTGTTCACCGAGCGGGACCGGGCCGCCATGCGCTGGGCGTTCGACCTTGGGGAGGCCACGTCGGTGCGGCAGCACGCCGAGGCCATCCTCGACCAGGTCGCCGCCGGCCGCATGCCATGTGACGCCGCCTGGCCGGCCAAGCGGGTGGCGCTGTTCCGCCAGTGGGTCCAGGCCGGCAGCCCAGACTAGCAGCCTGGTGTTCCTCAAGGACGGCCGTATAGGGATGCGCTCTGAAACCGGTATGCCAGACGACGCACGGACGAGTGTCGTGGCCACAGGCAAGGTATGCCAGCAACCGGTCGCCGGCAAGGCGATGGGGCTGCCGGTGGGCGCGGCAGCCCCATCGAGCGGCGTGAGCGTGACTTGGTCAGGCGGCCTACTGACCTGGCGAGCGCTACGGGTTGACCCCGTGCGTCATCGAGCCCCCGCCCCGGACCAGGTAATAGTGTTGACGGTCAGCCAGTTCTCGTCGGCCTCGCTCAACTCCAGGACGACGTCGTCCAGGTGGACGGGGACCTCCTCCATGGCCCGAACGTGGAGGACCTCCGCCTGACCCTTGACCATGGTCTTGTGGTAGAGCGGCCAGTAGACGACCCGATGGGGGCAGAACGGGCAGGCCCACTCCGACCCGCCCTGGAACCCAGGGCGATGTTGCTTGTGGACCATGCGGTGCACCAGCGGCCATGGCAACCACACCTCTTCCTCGTGAACGCTGGGCTTGCTTCACATCACCGGCGGGCTCGCTCCCCCAGACCGCCATCGCAGTCAGGGGGCCGTGCCTCCAACGTGGGTGAACGGGGTCTCGGCGGCGCGGCCGCATCGAAGCTCAGGATCGACTTGGCTGGTCAACTGGTGCTCTGCGGCGACGGGCTGGCTGCTCCACGGCGCTGCCTGGCGCCCGAGCCAGCTGCCACCAACCACCGACCGTCCAAGACCGGCGCCGGCGGCGGAGCGGGCGAGCGCCACGCGCCAGCCACGCCTGGGCAGCCTGCTCCTGCCGTTGGGTGATGTGCTGCTCGGCCAGTGTCTGGCTCAGCCCGGCATGCTGGTTATGCATGGTTTCTTCCCTTCCTGCGCTCCGCTTGCTTGTTCCAGCGACCGGGTTGAGCGTCCGTCGTCGCTGGCCAGTTCAGGATGGCGTCGCGGCGGATGCGTGGAATCCGGCACCTGCCATACGCCTGCCTCGCCGGTACCCCCATGTTTGGTCGCTGGCTCCTTACCGCCACCGTTTCGCTTCGGTCGGTCGCACGCGATAATCCCGGCGAGACGGGCGGCCGTGTCGTGAGCCCGACCTTCGTCGGCCGCGTCGAGGAGCTCGAGCTCCTGGAGGCGGCCAGGGTGCGGGCCACAGATGCTGAACCGGCCGTCGTCCTTGTGGGGGGCGAGGCCGGTGTCGGCAAGACGCGCCTGGTTACCGAGCTGGCGAGCCGCTGCGCCCGCGATGGGACCCGCCATCGGTGCCCGCCTCCCTCGGGCTGACCGCGCGCGAAGCCGAAGTACTGGCCTGGTGGCTGCCGGGCGCACCAATCGCCAGATCGGCCAACAGCTGTTCATCACCCCCAAGACGGCCAGCGTCCACGTCTCAAGAATCCTGGCCAAGCTGGGGGTCACCGGTCGCGGGGAGGCGGCCGCGATCGCCCACCGGCTCGGCCTCGACAAGCCATGATCCTCGTCGGCCGTGGCCGCTCGGTGAGGTGTGTAGCGGCGGCCGGCACCCTGGGTACGGACCGCTTTAGCCGGGGCGCGGCGGCTGCCGACCAGGACCACCAGCCGTTTGGCTCTGGTCACGGCGGTGTAGAGCAGGTTGCGCTGCAGCATCAGCCACGCGCTGGTCATCAGGGTGAGGCCGAGCAGGTCGACCAGCGCGGATTCCTTGGCCAGCAGGATCAGCTCATTGGTCAGCGGCGGGGGGAGGACGATCGAGATCATCGCCCGGCCAGGTGACATGCCAAGCGACCGCGCCGCTTCGGTCTGCCCTCTGGGCACGGCCTGGACGCTGGCCGACTCAGAATGGCGCCAGGCCGCTCCCCCGGAATCCGGGACTTGCCATGCGCTTGGCGTTCGCCGATTCCCCTTTACGGCCACCGTTTCACTCCGGCCAGTCGTGCGCCATAGTCACGGCGAGCTGCGCGGCCCGCGATCGACGAGTCCACCAAGCTGAAGTGGGTGACGGTGCAGAGCGGCACCGCCCGTTCCCCTTCTGGGCGGCGGCGCCGGTCACAGCCGGCCGGCGGCGATGATGCGCTTGAGGAACGCCTGGGTGCGTGGGTTGGTCGGCTTGGTGAAGAGATGCTCGGGTGGCCCCTGCTCGCAGATCACTCCGGCATCCAGGAAGCACACCCGGTTGGAGACCTCGCGGGCGAAGGACATCTCATGGGTGGCCAGCAGCATAGTCATGCCCTCGTGGGCGAGCTCGCGGACGATGTTCAGCACCTCGGCGACCAGTTCCGGGTCGAGCGCGCTGGTGATCTCGTCCAGCAGCATCAGCTTCGGTCGCATGGCAAGAGCCCGCACGATCGCCACCCGCTGCTGCTGGCCGCCCGACAGGCTATCCGGATACTGCTTGCGCTTCTCGACCAGGCCGACCCGCTCCAGCAGCGCGTCGGCACGCTCCTCGGCCTGCCGGCGCGACAGCCGCAGCACCTGGCGCGGCGCCAGGGTGACGTTCTGCAGCACGGTCATGTGCGGGAACAGGTTGAAGCTCTGGAACACGATGCCGACGTCGCGCCGGTGCCGGTCGACGTCCACTCCTTTGCCCGAGACGACCGTACCCTGGAGGCTGATCGTGCCTGCCTGGATCGGCTCCAGCGCATTGACGCAGCGCAGCAGCGTCGACTTGCCGGAGCCGGAGGCGCCGATCAGGCTGACCACCTCGTGCTCGGCCACGGTCAGGTCGATGCCGCGCAGGACCGGGTTGTCGCCGAAGCGCTTCTCGACCCCGCGCAGCTCCAGGAACGGCGGCTCAGGCACGCCGGCTCACCGCCCACCGACCCGCATGCGCTGCTGGTCACGCTTGAGCAGGTGGTCGGTGATGCGGGTCATGGGGATGGTGATGACCACGAAGCACAGGGCGAGGCCGGTGAACGAGCTCAGGTTGAACTCCGTCCCCGCGTAGATCTGGGCCCGGCGGAAGCCGTCGAGGACGCCGATGATGCCGATAAAGGCGGTGTCCTTCTGCAACCCGATGAAGTCGTTCAGCAGCGGCGGGACCACCCGTCGGACCGCCTGGGGCAGAACCACGAACCGCATGGTCTTGCCCTGGGAGAGCCCGAGCGAGCGGGCGGCCGCGGTCTGGCTCCAGTGGATGCCCTCGATCCCGGCCCGGTACACCTCGGCCACATAGGCGCCGTACACCAGGGTCAGTGCGAGCACCGCCAGCTGGTACAGCGACCAGTTGCTCAACCACGGGACCTGAGCGATCGGGATGCCGAAGCCGACCATGTAGATGACCAGCAGCCCCGGGATGGCGCGGAACAGGTCGATGTAGCCAACGGTCAGCCAGCGCAGCGGCGTCGTGGCCCTACTCCGACCGGAGCGCAGCAGGGCGAGCACCAGCCCCCAGACCAGGACGCAGCCCTCGGCCACGAACATCAGCGAGAGGTTGGTCTTGAACCCCTCCACCACCGAGGGGAAGCTCTGCTTGAAGTGCTCCCAGCTGAAGAAGGTCTCGAGGAACTGCTCCACCGCGGTGCGCCCGGCGGGTCAGGCGGCGATCACGGGCACGGCCGCCTGCTCGGCGAAGTACTTCTGGAACAGCTGGTCGCGGAAGCCGTCCTCCTTCATCGCCTTGATGACCTGGTTGAACGCCTCCAGGTTCCTGGAGCCCCGGTTGACCACGCCGCCATAGACCTCGCCGGTCTTGAACTGGCCGACAACCTCGGCGTCCTTGACCTGCTTCTCCTCGACCGCGCCGAGCACGATCGGGGTGTCGAGCATGATGGCGTCGATCTGGCCGGCGTTCAGGGCGGCGAAGGCGTCGACGGTGCGGTCGTACAGCCGCGTCTCCTTGGTCGGCTGGATCGTATCCGAGAGGTACTGGGCGCCGGTGGTGTTGAGCTGGGCGCCCCACTGGAGCCCCTTGGCATCCTCCACGCTGGTTACCCTGGTGCCGGTCTTGGCGAGCACGCCCTGGTTGGCGTCGAAGTAGGGCTCGGTGAAGTCGACCACCCGGTCGCGTTCCTCGGTGATGGTGACCTGGCTGAAGTTGATGTCGCATGGGCACTGCTGCCCGGCGACCAGCCCGGTGAAGGACATCTCGACGAACTTGACCTGGTTCAGCCCGAGGCGCTTGGCCATCTCCTTGGCGAAGTCGACCTCGAACCCGCCGGTGAGCGAGTTGTAGTCCTTGCCGATCCAGAACGGCGGGGCCGGCAGCTCGGTCCCGACGGTCAGCACGCCCTCGGTGACGAGCCCCTCCAGCTGCGGTGCCGAGGCGTCCTGCGCCGGGGTCGCCTCCTCCTCGTTGTCGCCGCCGCAGCCGGCGCCCGCCAGGGCGACCAGCAGCACCAGACCCAGGAGCGTACCGCGACGCCGCCCGATTGCCTTCATGTCCGCCTCCTC
>Ga0307416_100000622_pt1 | contig 18287 bp, 29 predicted proteins | sample DK1Cmetagenome_2_FD_203821 | JGI IMG/M metagenome (GOLD analysis project Ga0307416, IMG submission 203821) | Maize rhizosphere microbial communities from greenhouse at UC Davis, California, United States - DK15-C-3 | ecosystem: Host-associated > Plants > Roots > Rhizosphere > Soil | place...
CAGCCGCTCGTGCGCCGCAGTGCATCTGATCATCCGCCGGGATGCGCTGGACGCCTCAATGTCGCGGTACCTCGTCGACCGGATCGAGCGCAACCCTGGCATCGTCGTCTGGCCTTCCACCCACGTGACGGCCCTGACCGGAACTAACCAACTCGAGGCCGTGTGGCTCCGCCGCGCGGGCCAGCCGGAAGCGTCGGAGCTGGCGGTGACCGGGCTGTTCGTCTTCATCGGCGCGAAACCAGGAACGGGGTGGCTGGCGGGCCAGTTGGCCGAGGACAGGCACGGTTTCCTTCTGACCGGCAGCGATATCCCGGCCACCCGGCTGGGAAACGAGAACCTGACACCATTGTTTTTGGAGACCAGCAGGCCCGGCATATTCGCCGTCGGAGACGTGCGCAGCGGCTCCGTCAAGCGGGTCGCAGCCGCGATCGGTGAGGGCTCAGTGGCCGTCCGCCTCGCTTTCGACCGCCTCCAGTCGGCGGGCACGGTCGATCCCATCGGCTTGCCCGCCCGCTGAGCTCAGTCACGTTGCGGATACCCCAGCCCGGTGCGCCGCCAGATGCTAGTGGGCATGAACGCAGCCGCGCGTCACCGCAGGACAGACCAGATCACGGCGGGCTGGGATTCCTTGAGCTCTTGTTCGTCCTCTTCCAGGTCGGCATAACCGCCCCAAATTCCTCCACGGAACCATCGCTTGCCTCGTCGGGGCACGCCGCGACCCAGAGCGCCTGCACGGTGAAGCTGGCGTCGCGCACCCAGGAGTAGCGGTAGTCCCAGTTCCGTTCACCGCCCACTCCTTCGGGCAACGAAGTTGTCGCGGCCGCCACGATCGCGCCGCTCGGCTGGAAGGACATGCCTTGCAATACTCGGCCGCTTGTCTATACCAGATCGCTGAGCTTATCGTTCGGTTGGGCGTTGTTGGCTGTGCTATCCGTGCGGTTCACCGACCAGCCCCAACGATGGGCAGCCGCGCTGGCCGCATTCATGGGGGTGGCCAGCTTGGCGTCACTCAGCGGGTCCGCCGCCATGCACGATCTGCTCGCCTGGGTGTAGCCGGCCCTGTTCGGCCTCGTCGTCTGGATGTTCCTGCGGGCCCGGCGGCAGCTGAGCAGCCGAAGCGCACGGTGGCTGCTGTACCTCGTGCTAGCCGCGTTGGGGATCGCCGCCGTAGGCGGCGGCTACGAGACAGTGCGCGAGTCGCTCGACGCGAGGGCTTATCCCATGCCCGGCCAGCTGGTTGACGTGGGTGGGCACCGGCTGCACCTGCACTGCACCGGCTCCGGTACCCCGACGGTCGTGTGGAACCAGGTCTGGGGGCGGCCTCCTCAGACCTCGGTTGAATTGCGTCGGCCGTAGCTCGCGACAGCAAAGTTTGTGTGTATGACCGCGCCGGACGCGGCTGGAGCGACGCAGCGGACGGCCCCCAGGACGGTGCCCACATTGCCGCGGACCTGCACACGCTGCTTGACCGCGCCCAGGTTCCCGGGCCGTACGTGTTGGCCGGTCACTCGTTCGGCGGCCTCTACGTCCTCAGCTTCGCCGCGCAATTTCCAGATCAGGTCGCCTCCATGGTGTTACTCGACTCCACGGCACCCAAACCCGGTCCCGCCCGAGCAACCAATACCGAGTCCTACAGCGTCCTCCGTCGCGTCTCCGCGTTATTACCCGCGGCCGCCCACCTCGGAGCCGTCCGCCTGCTCGCCCACGCCGACTACGGCACTTGAGGACATCACGTTCCATCCTCAGCTCCGCATTCTCCCCGCGCAGCCGCTTCAGCTCCGCCGCATCGTCGCGGGACAGACCCTCGACACCCTCCCGGTCGGCCTTGTCCTTGACCACCCAATTGCCCAGGTGCCTTCGTTCACACCAAAATCACGAGCAATCGCGGCGATCGGCTTCCCGGTCACCCGGACCAGCCTGACCGCCCCCTCGCGGAACTCAGCGTCGAACTTCCTCCGCTTCTCTGGCATGACTCTCCTTATAGTCGATGCCTCCACGCTTCGGGGGAGCTTCACTTTGTTCTCGGGCACGCTTTGGCGTAGACGATGCTGGCAGCAGGGTGGGGGCCATGGTGGATGAGGGCCGGATCGCGCCGCGAGTTAGGCTGCTCGGCCGAGCACTGCCCGGCCATCTCGCCTACTTCACGATGATGGTGCCAGTCATGTCCGGGTGTATGGAGCAGTGGTACGCCACGGTGCCGGCAGTGTTGAAGGTATGGGTGTAGGTCTGGCCGCTGGCCATCGGCGATGAAGTGAACGATTTGTCATTGGCAGTGACGGTGTGTTGCGTCGAGTCGTCGAACTTCCATGTCACTGTCGTGCCGACCGAAACGGTCAGGGTTATCGGCGTGAACATGAAGTTCTCGATCTCCACCGTCGACCCACCGCTGGGAGCGGCCGACCCGCTCGACGCCGACGGCGTCGCGGATGCCGACGGAGTCGCTACACCACTGCTTGAACCAGAGCCGCAGGCGGTTGCTACGGCGAGAACTGCCAGCAACGCGATGAGGCCGAACAGCGGGTGGCGAGGTCTAAGCGAGGACTTGCGCGAGGTTCCTGCTCGCTTCATAGGTGCCTCATTCAGCGGGAGACGCCGGACGCGATCACCTGACCAAGGCTTCGGCAAGGGAAACCCGCCCGGCCATCGGCGCACACAATGCTTGACACAGCCAACATACCGCGAGGAACCGCCAGAACGCGGTCACCCGATGATCATCTTCCGATGACGCCGGCCGCGGCGAGCATCCCGATCACGGTCAGGACCGAGATCGCTGTGGTTGCGCTGCCAACCCACCATCGCCGACGGCGACCGGAGCCCAGGGCCTTCAACCCCGGCGGCGTAGTACGCCTCAGACTGGATGGGAATCGTCAGTCCGTCGTTGGCCGCGTGGTCACTACGCGGTCGTGGGGACGCTTCTGCGGCCGGCAGACCGGCCGATCCGGCCCTGGTGGAGGGCTCGGGTTCGGGGCCGCTCGGAGGATCGCTCTGCGAACACCTGTCCCTGACGTACTTGCCGACTACTCATGGCTCTGGGAAGAGCCAATCGAAAAGCTCACGCTTGCTCACCAGGATGCTCTGCTCACCTTGCATGACGATCCCGACCTCGCGGCTTGTGGATCGAACGGTGGGCCGGCGCCTGGCGATGCGAATGAGTAGGACTGTCCAGATCTGCCGCTACCGAAAGGCTCACCAACCGTGATGTGGGGGGCCGCACCCGCAGGTGCTTACCGGGAGAATTGCAGCAGAGCAGGTGGCACGACGGACAAGTTCGAGTGCTCCTGGATGGGTCCACAAGCTAGACGTTTCGTCGAGACGCACCCGACTAGCGCGGCTTCCACATTTACCTGCTCACCATCGGCGACGGGTGATCTCTCTTCAGTCCAGTGGCTCTCGAACGACCGCCCGTAAGGGCCATCTGCTTCTGCCAACGGGTCGCACGCATCGCCCAGGCCATCCTGTAAGAACAACCGGTGCCGGGACGCTGCCTGCGCGGGTGCCGGCCACGAGGCGATCAGGGAACGCAGCTGTGCCGCCCAGGATGGAGCGGCACGGCTGCGGCGCTCGGTCGGCGAGCCCGGTCAGGAGGTCGCACTGGTGACAGTTTCGCCGGATGGGGCTACCACGTACCACAGGGCGCCAAAGGCGTTCTGGCCTTGGCCATTTTGCTGTCCGGCCCCGCTGTCGCCGGAGTAGTAGTACAGCGGGTGGTGATTATAGGTGACCTGGGTGGTGCCGTCGCTGCGCTTGATCGTGCCCAGCAGCGATGCCTGGACGGGGCTCCCCACCTTAGGCGTGCCGCTGCTCTGACCGGGCGGCCAAGCTGAGGCGCAGCCGCCAGCGCAGGCCGACTGGTCGGGCTGGTCCTTCTGGAAGAGGTACAGGGTGCGTCCATTGCCGTCGACCAGGATCTGCCCGAGCTTGGTGCTGGTGGCCGCGACCGTCGCCACGCCGGACGGTGCGGTGCCCGTCGGTGAGCCGCCAGAGCCGTACGGCCCTCCCCCCGAGCCCCCATAGCTTGGGCCGTTGCCGCCACACCCGGCCGCAAGTGCTCCTGCCGCCGCGAGCGCGACGAGCGCGACGACTGGGCGATGCTTGGAGCCCGCCCTCATGGAACGCGACTGCGACTCGGGTCGTCCTGGAGCGTCGCGTCGCTGGTCCGCTGGGCGCCCACCCGGCTCCCCGGGCTTCACAGCGGCATGGTCATTCAGCCGTAGATCCTTGGTGATGAAGCAGACATTCATATGCGTTCCCTCCTTCAGGAGACGATGAATTGCAAGGGTCAGTGGTCGTAGGTGACCGTGATCGTAGGGTCGGTTGTCCGAACTTTTGCGTGTGCCAGATCGCGGCGGCTTGAACGGTGCAACCGGATGCCCGCCTCAACGCGTCTGGCAGATAGCTCATCTGTCACCTCCTCCCGGTCACCGCTTGCCCAGCCAACTGGGCCTCAGCGGTCGACCTGCTGCTCCCTAGCGGCGGGCGCACCCACGTTCTCGGCAAAGGAGCGATCGATGGGCGTTTCGCTCGCACGTGCGCCGTGGCCGGGGCGCCACGGCCAGCTCGATCTGCGATCGCGTGAAGCCTTTCGAAGTTCGTCCCCGCTCCAGAACGGCGAGCTGAAGCGCAGGTGTGTGATCGCCGTCAGCTTGAGGATCGGGCCTGCCCCCGCGTCGAAGCCCTCGTCCCACCAATCGGTGCGTTCCGCCGGGATCTGACCTGCGGTTCGGCCCAGCTGCTCGGCCATCTTGATCGACGCCTCCATGAGCGGGCTGGGAGCGTGCTGGAAGGCGTTTGGCGGCCCGGCGGCGGCCATGCTGGCCGGACCCTTAGCCGGGACCGTCGCCGCGGATTCGTTCTGATGCCATCGTAATCCCGGGTGTCCTGCTAGGCGACAACGCGGGCGAGATCATTTCCACCCTGCTGGTAGCTATGCTCGACGGACTTCCCCGACGGACGAGGATCTGGTTAACGTCCCGAACTGGCTACCACTGCAATTTCGGATCTCGGGTGGTCCATGGTTCGACGTGCAGCAGTCCGGCGTCGAAGATCATCTCCTTCAGCTAGATATGCGGCATGGAACGCTCATCCGCAGTTTTGCCTGGCAAGACGCCCAGGGGCGAAGGACTAGGGTGGTGCAGCGCCGCTTCGTGAGCCGTCAAGATCAACACCTGGCGGGTGTGGAGACCGAGTTCACAGCTGAGAACTGGTCGGGCACCATCCAGGTCCGCTCCGGCCTGGATGGCAGGGTTGTCAACGTAGGCGTCAAGCGCTACCGCGACCTGAACGGCCATCACTTAACGATCTTGGGTCAGGCCGAAGTCGACACCGAAACAGTCGACCTCCAGGTTGAGACAAACCAATCGCATGTGAGGGTTGCCCCCGCCGGCCGCACCAGGCTGCTCCGCGACGGCAAGACTGTCGACGTTGACCGCAGCCTGATCGAGGAGCCCGGCTTTGTCGCTCACGACCTCACCGTCCAGGTGCAGCAGACGGAGTCAGTGACGGTCGAGAAGATCGTCGCGCTCTATACCTCCCGTGACCGCGCAATCTCCGAGAGCCGCCATGACGCCGGTCTAGCAGTGGACAGAGCGGGAAGCTTTGCGGAGCTCCTGAACAGCCATGAGCGCGCCTGGCTAGACACCTGGGACAGGTTCGACTTGCGTTGGACAGCGCCAACGAGTGGACCGAAACGGTCCTGCACCCGCACATCTTCCAGCTGCTGCAAACGGTCACGCACCACAGTGCCCACTTGGACGTCGGAGTGCCGGCACGCGGTTGGCACGGGGAGGCCTACCGCGGTCACATCTTCTGGGATGAGTTGTTCATCTTCCCGTACCTCAACTTCCAGCGTCCCTGGCTGGCCGGGGCATTAGTCCAGTACCGGTACGCCCGCCTCGGCGCGGCTTGTGCGGCGGCACGGGAGGAAGGATTTGAAGGCGCGATGTTCCCGTGGCAGAGCGGCTCCAACGGAAGGGAGGAGACCCAGCGGCTGCATCTGAACCCGAAGTCGGGGCGGTGGCTTCCTGACCGCTCCCACGTGCAACGCCACGTGAACATCGCGATCGCCTACAACGTCTGGCAGCACTACATGGTCACCGGCAGCATCAGATTCCTACGCTTCACCGGTGCCGAGTTGCTCATCGAAATCGCCCGGTTCTGGTCCAGCATGGCCACGTACAACGCCGCACAAGATCGCTACGAGATCAACGGCGTCATGGGCAGCTGCAGACAGCGTTGGAGGCGTTGCAAGATCTACCCCCTCACTACCGGCAGGAGCTGGTCGAGGAGCTCATGATCAGCGACGAGGAGTTGGAGCGGTGGCGCGATAGCAGTCAGAAGATGACCGTTGTGTTCCACGTCGACGGTGTGCTGAGTCAATTCGAGGGCTACGAGCAGCTGCTTGAATTCGATCGGGAAGGTTACCGGGCCAAGTACGGCGACATCCAACGCCTGGACCGCGTGCTTGAAGCCGAAGGGGACAGCACGAATCGCTACAAGGTCTCAAAGCAGCCCGACGTACTGATGTTGCTGTACCTCCTGTCGCGAGAGGAGCTCTGCGGACTACTCGCCAACCTGGGCTACGAGGTAACTGAGGAACAACTGGCCCGAACCGTCGACTATTACCTGGCACGCACTTCGCATGGGTCAACCCTCAGCTCCGTAGTGACCGCCTGGGCTCTTGCGCGTTATGACCCTGACGAGGCCTGGCAGTATCTACAACGGGCGTTGCGGAGCGACATCGCGGACGTTCAGGGCGGAACTACCGCGGAGGGCATCCATTTAGGAGCGATGGCCGGCACGGTGGATCTTGTGTTGCGCTGCCTGACTGGTATGCGCGCCCGCGGGCAGGTGCTGCGATTCGACCCAGCAATCCCGCCAGAGAAAACAACTCCGTTTCAGCGTTCACTATCGCAGCCACCGAGTCGAACTCGCGTTCTCCGAGGACCGTATGGAGGTCAGTTCACGCCCGGGCCCAGCAGCACCACCCGTTACTGTCTCGGCACGCGACACGACTGTGGAGTTGCATCCAGGCGCGCGGCATACCTTCTCACTGGACCCTCGGCCGTGACGCACGCACCTGAGACGGTGCTGGCCGACCACGCTGCCCGAGTGGCCGCGCAGGCGCAGACGACCGCTCTATGCCTCGATTTCGACGGCACGCTGGCCCCGATTGTGAATGATCCAAACCAAGCAAGACCGCTGCCCGGGATGGTAGAGCTGCTTGCTCAGCTGGCTGCCCGGTTTCCCGCGGTCGCGCTGCTGTCCGGGCGCCCGGCGGACTATCTGGCCCAGCATGCTGCCGCCCGAGTGCGCTACCTCGGACTGTACGGACTTCAAGAGATCCGCGACGGGCAGCTATGGGTAGATCCGCGGCTGGAGGCTGCGCGCCCGGCTGTTATGGCGGCTCAGCAAGATCTGCGCGATTGCGCAGCAGTACGCGACAGCGGCGCCTACCTGGAGGACAAGCAGTACGCGGTTGCGATCCATACGCGGCGGGTCGCCAACCCCGCCCGCTGGGCAGCGGCCATTGATGCAGCCGTGCGTCAAATCGCTGACAGGCATCGGCTGGAGGTGATACTCGGGAAACTGGTTTGGGAGCTGGGCCCGGCCGCGCGCAGCGACAAGGGCGACGCCGTTCGTCGGGTCATCAGTGATTTCACAGCCCGGAGTGTCGTGGTAGCTGGCGACGACCTCGGTGACCTTTCTGCATTTGCCGCGGCGCTAGAGCTGAAGGCTACTGGCGGCGATGCGCTACGCATCGCGGTGGACTCGCCGGAGGCTCCACCGGCACTGATCCACGAGGCCGATCTCATCGTCGACGGTCCAGAAGGATTGCTTGAGTTCCTCAGGCGGTTGCTCGCCTGACGAAGTTGTGGTACAGGGAGGGCCCGATCATCCACAACGTGAACACGAGCCGTACTCATCGGCGAAGGCCGGTATCACCTCGTTGAGGACGAACCTCGCCGCGAGCCTGGCACCCGACGGAATCCGGGTGAACTCGGTCCGGGGCAACCATCAGGACCCGGGTCTGGGACGGACAAGAGGGCAGCGCCCACGCCTCCAACGGCTCTACCCATGGGCCGCGTCCGCGAACCGAAGACGTCGCCGGCGCCGTGGCGTTCCTCGCATCGAGCGACGCCGCCTGGATCACGGGCCAAATGCTCCCAGTCGACCAATGAATTCCCATCAGGCGATCTCAAACATAGCGACGCGCCCGTTGACGGACCGGCTACCGGGCGTCCGAGAAAGCGGAACGGTCAGCGGACGGGTGGGGCAACGTCGGCAGCAACCAGGGTGCGCGTGAGCCAGAGCAGGTTACCTCGGTCGACGTCGGCCTCGACCTTTCCGCTCCGGACGAATCTGAGCTTGTCGAGTACTCGCAGCGAGGGGACGTTCCACGCTCGGACGGTCGACCACAGTCGAGCCCTTCCAGTTTCGGCTGCTGCTGCGACGACGGCCTCGCTTGCTTCGGTTGCGTACCCCTGGCCGCGGGCTCGACGGAATAGCTCGAACGCGATCTCAGGCCCGTCGATAGTCGCCCGACCCTCAATGAGGCCGCAGTAGCCGATGAATTCGCAGTTGATGCGTGTGTCGATCGCAAGTAGGCCAAACCGGTGCGGGCCGTTGCCACGAGTTGGGTCTGGATGGCCGCTCGAAGGTCGTTGAGGGTGGGTCTGCCGTCGGCGTCGATGACGTGCAGTGATCTGGGGTCCCGCTCGGTCCATAGGCCGCGGATCCTTTCGGCGTCGGATGGCCGCCAGAGCCTCATCTGCAGGCGCTCGGTCTCCAGCATCGACGGCATCGGCAGAGGCTGTGCCACGCATTGACACGGGGCAATACGCAGGCATCAGGTCGGTCGACCTCATTCGTCTAATGGCATGGCTGGACGGGCCGGAAGCGCCCAGAGCGCAACCTCAAATGGGAAGCTCGGTCGGAGACCGCCTCACTCGGCCAGCAGCCTGCCGTGTCCGTTGTCACCTGCACCTCACGCGGAAATGGCTCAGTGAGGATCAGCCAACCGGTCTCCTCCGCCGACTCGCACACTTGCAGCGACCGGCGACGCTACTATCCGCCGGTGACTCGACCCGAGCTGCCAAGCACATCGCCCGCAACCGCGTCTACTGGGACGAGGTCAACGCACCGCGATACGCCGCCCCGGCGCCCGGGCGTGGGGCCCGCCAGGAGATCACCTGGGGCATCTTCGGCATCTCCGAGGACGAGCTCCACGCGCTGTCGGGCGATGTGGCGGGCATGGACGTCGTGGAACTCGGTTGCGGAACCGCCTACTTCGGCGCCTGGCTCGCCCGGCGCGGTGCCGGCGTCACCGGGATCGACAACTCGGCCGAGCAGCTTAAGACGGCGCGACGCCTCCAAGATGAGCACGACCTCCACTTCCCGCTGATCCACGGCAACGCCGAGGACACCGGCCTGCCCGACGCCTCCTTTGACCTGGCCATCAGCGAGTACGGCGCCATCTGGGCCGATCCGTACCGCTGGATCCCCGAGGCGGCACGCATCTTGCGCCCTGGCGGCGAGCTCGTCTTCCTCGGCAACGGCACACTCTGGGTGCTGACCGTGCCCGAGACCGACGACGAAGGACCGGCAACCGATCGGCTGCTGCGCCCGTACTTCGGGATACATCGGTTCGACTGGGCCGGCCAGTCGGCGTCGAGTTCCACTTCGGGTACGGCGATTGGATCCGGCTGCTGCGAGCGATCGGCTTCGAGGTGCTCGACCTGCTCGAGATCCGAGCTCCTGATGACCTGACCAAGCTGCGTGGCGGGCTGAGCGAGTTCGGATGCGAGGTCGCGGCCGAAATGAACCTGTGCGACAAGGTGCCGGCCCTTGCGTCAGCGACCAACAACCTGGCCTCGGTAGCGTGCCACTGTGAACGAGTCAGTCTCCGTGGAACCGCTCAATTCGATCGCGCCGAACGATACGGCGGCGCTGGCTCGATGGCCGCCGAGCGCGGCCTGCGAACGCTCGATCTCACCTCGCGACCGTCGCGCGAATCGGCTCTGCGGCTCTACGAGGGAGTCGGGTTCCGACGACGAGAAACGAACATCCTTCGATACACCCCTAGCGAGCCTTGATCTCCGCCGCAAGTCCGTCCAAGGTCCAGCACGGTACGCCGTGCGTTTGCTGTTGGGACCCTTGAATGGCACCCCTAAGAGCAATGCAATGGACGCGCTGATTGGCTCATCGAACAACGGACGCCACTTCGAACAGGCGAGCGGCGAGGCGCTCGTCGCCGGTAAGTCTGGACCGTTCTACTGCTTGCTGCCGTGGGACGTTGCCGCTTGCGAGTCTCCAGAAGGTATCTGCGGGAAGGATCACCTGCGCCGTCGGAACCGACGATCGCGTGCCCGGATCACCGTCCAACCACGACCAATATCTGCAACCAGAGACCAGCTCAGCGAGCGGTTCCCGTCGCTGAGTACGACCACCACAGTCGTGCCATCTTCGGCGTGCAGAGGCTCATAGGTCTTGGGAAGGGCACGCATTAAGGTGTCGAGCAACGGATCGAAGAATTCCGGCGAGCTGAGTCCTGGCCGTCTGACGGCGTCGCGGATCTGCTGCTGATGAATCCAGTCTTCGCTATAGTCGCGCGCCACATCCAGCCAGACAGGAGCTGCCTCGACACCAGCCCACCAGACTCCCTCACCCAGCTGATCAACGTTCCAATCAGCCCACATCCGGTGAAGGAGGTGAGCTGTCTTGGTCAGGAGGTCGACGAGAAGCTGCGGACTGAGGAATCGCGTCTCTTTGACCCAGCGGTCGTTCGCCCGGTTCAGGAGCGCCAGGGCCCTTGGTACGTCTGGTGGATTTCGGACCAGTACCGCCAGTACGCCACGGTGGCATCGACCGTCGCTGCAAGCTCAGGCTCCGACCAGATACGTGCCGGTGTCTGCTCCAAAGTGGAGCGATGTAGCACCAGATGGATGGTTTGGCCGGCGTTCAGGTTTAGCTGACCGTGCGCCACGCCCTGGTCCAGGGTGCGCCCGGTCCAGCCGGACGATCTCAGCCAACAGATGCGCATCGCCTTGATCCGACTCGCCGGGCCACATGCGGAGGGCGGCGCTGATCAAGGCGGCGCATACGCTTTTACGCGAGCCCGGAGCAGCGCGCGGCCGTCTTCCTCGCCCCGGCAGCGAATGTCCAGTCGCGCGGGCGCTTATGCCGGGTCGTCGCCCGGGTCGATGCCGTGCTCGCGCAAAATCGCCTGCAGCACTATCTCCGGCACAGGGAGCCGGGCCAGCCGCACGATCAGCGGCGAGAGCAGAGCGACAGCGGCGATGACAGCTGCGGAGGTCAGCGACACCACAGCGAAGATCGCCTCGCTCGGACGAGAGTCGGCTCAGGTACCCAGGTCCGGGCCGTACGTGTCGTCCCAATCGCGGCGCTCGACGTCGAGGTCGAAGTCGCCCGGGGCCTCGAAAGTCACGTGGGTCGCCGCTGCGCCGGGCGTTGCGCCGTGCCAGTGCCAAGCGCCAGGTGGATTGCTCACCACGTCGCCGACCCCAACGACGTGCACGCCGTCCTCATCGGCGACGACGCCGATGCCTTCGACGAACACCAGGTGCTGGCCGTTGTGGTGCTGGTGCGGCACGGTTCGCGCGCCCGCGCCGAAGTGCACGGCCAGGGAACCGAAGCCCGGCAGGGCACAAGGAAGTTCTTGCACCCGTACGTTGTCCGGGTGGTTGAACAACGACCTGAGTTGGTCGGGTACCGGGTCTCCGCTTACGCCCGCCGTCGTACCGAACTCGTCCATGGATGCTCCGTCCTTGTCTTGGAGGTGCTGCTGGGATCGCCCTCGGGCGCCTGTCACGCGGATGGCGTCGACGCGACGACGTAGGGGGAAACCGTCGCGGCGAGTTTCTGGCGCACTGGCCGACGTGAGTCCGGTCGGGAAGCCCGAGTTCATCACCAGGCGTTCCGACCTTGTACGGCAGTAGGTCTGGCAGCAGCAGTTGCGTCACAATCTTACCGCACGCTTCCGGGTTCGCTGTTCCCGTGAACCGTGTAGCGGCGGTGATCATTTCGGCGATGATTCCGATCAGCACCTGATCCGTTCGGCTGCCGGATCCAGATGCTCCGCGATCAGCTCATGCAGCATCGTGATCCCCGCCAAGCCCTCAGGTAGTCGCCGCCGGGCCACCACCCTTCCCTCATCGGTTTCGATTTCGACGTCGTGATGGGCCTCAGCCCAATCGTCGCCAACAAACAGCACCGCGCCCCCTCGTTCACATGTTGATCAACAAGACTCGAACCGCGGAGAAGACCTGCTACGACCTAATGGGACGGCTGCGAACGGGTCGTTGAGGTTGACCGCCCCGAGCGGCCGGCGCGTCGTGCGGGGTGAAGAGTGACGATATCGACGCGATCCGGGCGGCCCGGCAGGCGCTCGCCGGTGTCGGCCTCAGCGAGCCGCGCCGCCGCGGGAGATCGGGAAGCCATCCGGTGCTGCTGGCCACCCGCGGGCAGGCGATCACGTTCCGGACCCGAGCCATCTCGGCTCTGCATGCACTGGTCACCAGCGCCCCTGACGGTCTTCGCGAGCGGCTCCGGACGTTGCCGCTGGGAAAGCTTCTGAAACCTGCGCCGGGCTGCGCGACTCCTCGCGCCGAAGCGTGGAGGAGTCCGCCACCGTGTTGGCCATGCGCTCCACCGCACGCCGGGCGCTGGCCTGCGAACGGGAGGCCGCCGAACTCGAGGTCCAGCTCGACAGGCTGGTCCGTCGGCTCGCCCCCGAGCTCCTCGGCCAGTTGGGCATCGGCCCAGTCGTGGCCGGTCAGGTCATCAGCTCTTGGTCGCATCACGGACGAATCCGTTCTGAGGCTGCTTTCGCCAATCTCGGCGGTGCTGCGCCCATCGAGGCCTCCTCGGGGACGGTCACCCGGCACCGACTGAACAGGTCGGGAGATCGACAGCGCAACCGCGCGCTCCACACCATCGTGCTGGTCCGCATGCGTCAAGACTGCGCCACACAGGAGTACGTGCAGCGTCGCCTCGTAATGAACACGGCGGTGGATGACGAGGTGATTGGCCGGAATCCTTGCCGGATCAAGGGTGCTGGAGTGGAGCCGACTCAGGAGCGTCCTGTCATTGGGGTCGAGGCTGTCTTGGCCATGGCCCATGCGGTGCCGGAACGCTACCGGACTTTGATCTTGTTGGCCAGATTCGGTTCTCTACGCTGGGGGGAACTGATGGGTCTGCGCAAGTCTGACATCGACCTCAACGACGCAACGGTCAGCATCGAGCGCTCGGTTGTTGAGGTCGGCGGCGGGTTGGTCGTGAAGGAGCCAAAGACCGCAGCTGGGGTCAGGACGATCGCTCTGCCACGATCCCTGATGCCTGAGATCGCGCGTCACCTAGACCGATTCGCTGAGGCCGGACCTGACGGTCGGGTGTTCGTTGGCCCATACCGGGTAACGCCGACCAGGCGAAGCTTGCGGGGATCTGGGGCCGTGCGAAGAAGGAAGTCGGCGATGTCGTTCCGGCTGACCTTCATTTCCATGATCTCCGGCACTCCGGGAACCACTACGCAGCGTCCTCGGGCGCCAGTACACGCGAGCTGATGGGTCGTCTCGGACACGCGAGCATGCGGGCTGCGTTGATCTATCAGCATCGCACCATGACGCGGGATCGGGCCATCGCGGAGGCTTTGGACGCTCTAATCGAACAGCGGCAGTCATGAGTTTTGGGCACGTTTTGGGCACGGACCGGGACCGAGCCTCGCTGTTCGATTACCACCGGGCGCCGCGATCGGAGCTTGACTAGGGCAAACGCTGTGGAGCGGGTGACGAGAATCGAACTCGCATGACCAGCTTGGAAGGCTGGGGCTCTGCCATTGAGCTACACCCGCGTTTCCATGATGATCTTCAAACGGCAGGGCCGTTCATCGATCTCACGGAGTCGGGGCGACAGGACTCGAACCTGCGATCTTCTGCTCCCAAAGCAGACGCGCTAGCCGCTACGCTACGCCCCGGCCGTCCGGCTCGGCCGAACGCTCGCGGACGAGTGTAGGACACGCCAGCTTGCCGACAAATCCGATTGCCGGGGAACCGCATTGTGGAGGTTTGGTGGGCCTGAGCAAGCCTCGTAGGATTGCCGCGGCTCAGCGTGAGCCATCTGGGCGGTCTCTCGTCCGGCGCCACGAGATTATCAGGAGTAACCAGCGTGTCCAGCACCGTCGAGCAGTTGAGCCCTACTCGGGTCAAGATCACCGTTGAGGTGCCCTTCGCGGATCTCAAACCCAGCATGGACCAGGCGTACGCAGAGGTCGCCAAGTCGGTCAACATCCCAGGGTTTCGGCGCGGAAAGGTGCCGCCGGTAGTGATCGACCAGCGCTTCGGTCGTGGCGTGATCATCCAAGAGGCGTTCAACAACTCATGGCAGAACTTCTATGGGGACGCGGTAACGGAGAACAAGCTGTCGCCACTGGCCCAGCCCGACGTAGAAGTCACAAAACTTGAGGACGGTGACGTCATCGAGTTCACTGCAGAGGTCGACGTACGCCCAGAATTTGATCTTCCCGACTTCTCGACGCTGCAGGCGCAGGTGGACGCGCTTGACGTACTGGACACGTTGGTCGACAGCCAAGTCGACGTGCTACGCAATCGTTTCGGATCTCGTGAGACGGTAGAGCGCCCGGCTGCTGATGGCGACATCGTCACGATCAGCCTTGTAGCGAGCAGGGACGGCGAGCCGCTAGTCGACGCGACTGCCAACGATGTGGAGTACACCATCGGGTCCGGACAGATGCTCGACGGACTCGACGAGGCGGTGATCGGGCTGTCCGCCGGCGAGTCGGCGACCTTCTCCTCGACCTTGGTCAGCGGACCTCTGAAGGACGAGGAGGCCGACGTCGAAGTCACGGTGAGCAAGGTGCAAAAAGTTGAACTCCCTGAGACCGACGATGCGTTCGCCCAAGAGGCTTCGGAGTTCGACACCATGGAGGAGCTGCGTGACAACATCAAGGAGCGCCTCACCCGGATGGCCCGGCTCGAGCAGGCAAGTCAAGCGCGCGACGCAGTGCTGGAGACCCTGATCGGGCAGGTTGATGTTGAAGTGCCCGAGCATCTGCTCAACTCAGAAATCGATGCTCGGCGGAAACAGATCACCGAACAGCTCGCGCAGGCCGGGATGACCGTCGAGCAGTATATCGCCGACATTGCCGAAGATCAGACCGAGGACGAATTCTGGGCGGACCTGGAGAGCCGGGGCGAGCAGGCCCTTAGAGCGCAGATCATCTTGGACAAGGTGGCCGAGGAACGCGCAATCGAGGTGGACCAGAATGATCTCACTCAACACATCCTGCGTAAGGCGCAGACCGAGGGCGTTGCGCCGCAGCAGATTGCCGATCACCTTCAAGAACATCCCCATCACATCGAGGAGTACGTGCTCGAGATTCGCCGCGGTAAGGCGCTGGCCATGATCGTCGAGTCAGCAACTGTCACCGATTCCAACGGCTCGGTCGTGCCGCTGGCGAACCTCCACGAAGACGGCAGCTACACCGAGCCGGAAGCCGAACCTGCCGAGGATGACGTTGCCGACGATGATGAGGAGTCTGCCGAACCAGCGCAGAATCCGAGCGCTTGATTCCATCGCATCGGTGATCTTCACCCTTCTGCGCCCACAGCGAACAGAGCTGATTTCCGCGCGACTCCCAAGACGCTCCGGGGTAGGTTCGTCAACGTGAACCCCACTCCCGGATCTGAATTCTTCAGCGCCTCCAATCAGCCCTGGGCAGTACGTCCCACTGACTACAACTCCGGCAACCGCAACGGCTTTGGACTTGACGACAACGTCTACCAATCCCTCCTCCAGAACCGCATCATCTTCCTTGGCTCTGAGGTCAAAGACGAAAACGCCAATGCCATCTGCGCTCAAATGCTGTTGTTGAACGCAGAGGATCCACATAAGGACATCTACCTCTACATCAACTCACCTGGCGGGTCGGTCGACTCCGGTATGGCGATCTACGACACCATGAAGTGGATTTCCAACGATGTAGCGACTGTGGCCATCGGTTTGGCTGCATCCATGGGTCAGTTCCTGCTTTGTGCGGGCGAGAAAGGCAAACGGTACGCGCTGCCGCATAGCCGGATCATGATGCACCAGCCGTCCGGTGGCCTTGGCGGCACGGCCAGCGATATCCGCATCCAGGCGGAGCAGTCCCTGCACATCAAGTCGACCATGCAGCGACTGATTGCTGAGCACACCGGTCAAACCCTCGACCAAATCGAGGCAGATTCCGACCGCGACCGGTGGTTCACCGCGGAGCAGGCATTGGCGTACGGCTTCATTGACCACGTCTTTGCCACTGCTGCCCAGATCCCCTCAGCTCAGGCCCCGAACCAGTGAAGGAGCGAATCGAGATGAGCAGCGCATTTGGCTCGCCCTTCGCTTTGAATCAGCTCGCATTGGGTCAGTCTTTCTCTCCGACGATGGACTACTACATCCCGCAGTGGGAGGAGCGTACGTCGTACGGCATGCGCCGCATCGACCCGTACACCAAGCTCTTCGAGGACCGCATCATCTTCCTGGGCACCCCGATCTCGGACGACATCGCCAATGCCGTGATGGCTCAGCTGCTGTGCCTGCAGCAGATGGACGCCGAGCGCGATATTGAGATTTACATCAACTCACCCGGTGGTTCTTTCACCGCTCTCACCGCGATCTACGACACGATGCGGTATATCAAGCCGGACGTACGCACGGTGTGCCTCGGACAGGCCGCCTCGGCCGCCGCCGTGATCTTGGCAGCAGGCACCAAAGGCAAACGGCTGGCACTTCCGAACAGCCGGATCCTGATCCACCAGCCGGCAATGGAAGGCGGTTACGGTCAGTCCTCCGACATCGAGATCCAGGCCAAGGAGGTTCTGCGAATCCGAGCGCTGATGGAGCAGATGCTGGCCGAGGACAGCGGCAGGACGACAGAAGAGGTCAGTCGAGACATCGAGCGAGACAAGTACCTGACGGCAGAGCAGGCACGCGATTACGGCATCATCGATGAGGTCTTGACCTCACTTAAGGCTGTTCCGGTCTAGGGGCACCGCCTGCCTGACTAGTGGACCAAATGTGCTCCACTTCATGGATAGGTCAGGCTAGGGTGGGAAAACCGGCCACACGATCGGGCGCCAGCCCCACGATCGGGCACAGAGAGGAGGCGGTGTGGCGCGCATCGGAGAGAGCGGCGACTTGCTGAAGTGCTCTTTCTGCGGGAAGAGCCAGAAGCAAGTCAAGAAGCTGATCGCCGGTCCGGGGGTCTACATCTGTGACGAATGCATAGACCTCTGCAACGAGATCATCGAGGAAGAATTCTCCGAGGGCGGCGAGGTCGGCCTACTCGATGAGCTACCCAAGCCACATCAGATCCGCCAATTTCTTGATAGCTACGTCATCGGCCAGAGCAACGCGAAGAAAGCCCTGGCCGTTGCCGTCTATAACCACTACAAGCGCGTGCAAGCGCAGGCAGCAAATCCGGGTCGCCGCGTCGAGGACGACGGCGTCGAGCTTGCCAAGTCCAACATTTTGCTGATCGGTCCCACCGGCTGCGGCAAGACCTACCTTGCCCAGACGCTGGCGAGGATGCTCAATGTGCCGTTCGCAATCGCGGATGCCACGGCGCTGACCGAAGCGGGCTATGTCGGCGAGGACGTCGAGAACATCCTGCTCAAGCTGATCCAGGCGGCCGACTTCGACGTCAAGAAGGCCGAGACCGGAATCATCTACATCGATGAGGTCGACAAGATCGCCCGGAAGAGTGAGAACCCGTCGATCACCCGCGATGTCTCAGGCGAAGGCGTCCAGCAAGCTCTGCTGAAGATCTTGGAAGGAACCTCGGCGTCGGTGCCGCCCCAAGGCGGTCGGAAGCATCCGCACCAGGACTTCATCCAGATCGACACCACCAACGTGTTGTTCATTGTCGGCGGCGCATTCGCCGGACTTGATCACATCATCGCTCAGCGCATCGGCAAACGCCCCTTGGGCTTCAACAATGACATCGTCTCTCGCCGGCCAGAATCAGATGATCCCTTCCGCGACGTACGCCCGGAAGATCTGGTCAAGTACGGCTTGATCCCGGAGTTCGTGGGCCGGTTGCCGATGATCTCCTCGGTCAGCCCGCTGGACCGCGACTCGCTTATCCGCATTCTGATCGAGCCGCGCAATGCGTTGGTCAAGCAGTTCCGCAAGCTCTTCGAGCTTGACGGAGTTGATCTTGAGTTCACTCCGGATGCCGTTGAGGCGATTGCCGATCTTGCGCTGTTACGCGGTACAGGCGC
>Ga0307416_100000626_pt1 | contig 18241 bp, 10 predicted proteins | sample DK1Cmetagenome_2_FD_203821 | JGI IMG/M metagenome (GOLD analysis project Ga0307416, IMG submission 203821) | Maize rhizosphere microbial communities from greenhouse at UC Davis, California, United States - DK15-C-3 | ecosystem: Host-associated > Plants > Roots > Rhizosphere > Soil | place...
GAGGCCGCGCGCTACGCCTCGCTGCGCGCCGAGGCGGCGCTCGCCCGCCGCACGACGCGCGTCGCCCTCGCGTCGCTGCTCGGAGCGCAGGCGGATTCGCTCCTCCTTCCCGCGGTGCTGCCAGATTCCGCGACGGAGGCGGGCAGATCGCGCACCCTCGCGGAGGCGTCGCTCCGCGACCTCGCGCTACGCTCGCGCCCCGAGCTTCGCGCGTCCGCTCTCGAGGCGGCAGCCGCTGCGGCTGACGCGCGGCTCGCCGCGCGCGAGCGTATCCCGTCGCCCACGCTCTCGGCGGGCGTCAAGCGCGAGCGCGTCGCCGATGGCGGCGAAGGATCGGGCGCGACCTTCTCCGGCTTCGTGGCCGGCCTGTCCGTGCCCCTTCCCCTCTTCGACCGCCGGCGCGGCGCAGTCCAGGCGGCTGCTGCCGAAACGCGCCGGCGCCAGGCGGAGGCTGACGCACTTCGCGTCCGCGTCGCCCGCGAGGTGGACGAGGCCGCCGAGAGCGTGCGTGCGATCGATGTCCAGCTCGAAGCACTTCGGCCGCAACTCGGCGACCAGACGCGCGCGGCGATGCGGGCCGTCCAGGCGGCGTACTCCGAAGGGGAGATCACCCTCGTCGAGTGGCTCGACGCCGTGCGCGCCTATCAGGAAGCGGAATCCACCTACGCCACGCTGCTGGCCGAGGCCGTCGTGCGTCGCGCCGCGCTCGAGCGCGCCATCGGCGCCTCTCTCACTGCCGACGGCGTCTCCGGCGCCGCGGCCCCCAAGGACTGACTCCGATGCCCACACCCCGAGATCGCCGCGTGGCGACGCGGCTCGGCGCTCTGGCCCTGACGGGACTGGCGCTGCTCGCCGCCTGCAGCGAATCGCACCCGCACGACGCTGACGGCTCCCACCCCGGAGAAGGGGGCGAGCCCGCCGGCGGCGCGGTCACACTGTGGACGGACTCGACCGAGCTGTTCATGGAGCACCCGGCGCTCATCGTCGGCGCTCCGGACAAGTTCGCGGTTCACCTCACCGACATCACCGACTTCGCGCCGCTGCGGTCGGGGAAGATCACGCTCCGCTTTCAGCCACGGGGCGGCGGCGCGCCCCTCGTCGTCACGCAGGACGCTCCACGCGCGCCCGGCATCTACGGGCCGGCGCCGGAGTTCAAGGCGGCCGGCGTCTACGACCTGACGATCCTGGTCGACAGCCCGCAGGCGAAGGACAGCATTACCGTGCCCGGCCTTCGCGTCTACGCGAGCGCTGCCGAGGCGCCGAAGGAAGAGGAAGGCGGGGACGCCGGTATCGCTTTCCTCAAGGAGCAGCAGTGGAAGACGCCCGGTTTCCGCACCGCGTTCGCCGAATCGGGGAGCGTGGCGGCGTCGTTCGAGGCATCGGGAGAGATCGACCCCGCGGCCGGACGCTACGCCGAAGTCACGGCGCCGATCAGCGGCCTTGTGGACGCCGGCAGCGTCGCGCAGTCGCCGGCGCCTGGCCAGCGCGTCGCGCGCGGGCAGACCCTCGCGTACCTCATCCCGTCGCTGGGCGAGGGCGGGAGCGCGTTCGCCGAGGCGCGGGCGGCCTTGCGCGAGGCGGAGGACGAGCACGCGCGGGCGAAGCGGCTCTACGCGGTCGAGGCCGTACCCGAGCGGCGCGTCCACGAGGCCGAGATCCGGCTCCAGGCGGCGCGCGAGGCGCTGGCCGGCTTCGGGGGCGGGGCGCTCTCGGCCGGCGGCAAGATCGCCGTGCGCTCACCCGTGGCCGGCGTCGTCGCCCAGCGGAGCATCGCCCCGGGGAGCCGAGTCGAGGCGGGGGCCCCGCTGTTCACCGTCGTGGACCCGTCGGTGGTGTGGCTCGCCGTGAACGTGCCCGCGGCGCGCGCCGCCGAGGTCGGGCGCTCGTCGGGGGCGGAGTTCACGCTCGAGGGCTCGGCGCGCCGCTACGCCGCGCGCCGCACGGTCTCCGTCGGCGGCGTGATCGACTCGCTGTCGCGCACCGTCCCGGTGCTGTACGAGGTGCCCAACCCCGACGGCTCGATCAAGGTCGGCGCGACGGCGCGCGTGTGGGTGCGGACCGGCGACCGGGCAGACGGGGTGGTGATCCCGACGAGCGCGGTGCTCGACGAGGACGGGCGACCCGTCGCGTACGTGCAGGCCGACGGGGAGCGCTTCGAGAAGCGGGAGCTGACGGTCGCGGCGTCCGAGGGAGATCGGACCCTGGTCACCGCCGGCGTCAAGCCGGGCGAGCGTGTCGTCACCGGCGCCGCGTACCAGGTGCGGCTGGCGTCGCTGTCGACCGCCGTGCCCGCGCACGGCCACGAGCACTAGAGGCCGAACATGCTGAACAACCTGATCGCGTGGTCGCTCAAGAACCGCGTCATCGTCCTCGCCGCCGCTGCGCTGGCCCTCATCGCCGGCGCGTGGACGGCCTACCGGATGCCGGTGGACGTCTTCCCCGACCTCACGGCGCCGACGGTGACGGTGCTGACCGAGGCCCATGGCATGGCCCCCGAGGAGGTCGAGGCCCTCGTCTCCTTCCCGATCGAGACGGCCGTCAACGGCGCGACCGGGGTGCGCCGCGTGCGCTCCTCGACCGCGCAGGGGATCTCGGTCGTGTGGGTGGAGTTCGACTGGGGCACGGACATCTTCCGCGCCCGGCAGATCGTCGCCGAGAAGCTGCAGACCGTCGCCGCGGCGCTGCCGGCCGGAATCGCCGCCCCGGTGCTCGCCCCCGTCTCGAGCGTGATGGGCGAGATCATGATGATCGGCCTCACCGGGCCGCAGCCGGCCACCGAGCTGCGCACGGTCGCCGACTGGACGATCCGCCGGCGGCTGCTCGCCGTGCCGGGGGTTGCCCAGGTCATCCCGATCGGCGGTGAAGTGAAGCAGTACCAGGTCGTCGCCGACCCCGCGCGGATGCTCGCCACCGGCGTCACGCTCGAGGACGTCGTGCGCGCCGCCCGCGGCTCGAACGCCAACGCGGCGGGCGGCGTTTACATGGACAAGGGGCAGGAGTACGTCATCCGCGGCATCGGGCGCGTGCAGTCGGCGGACGACGTCGCGAAGACCGTCGTCGCCGTGCGCGGCGGCGTCCCCGTGCTGCTCTCGCAGGTGGCCGACGTGCGCGTCGGCGCGGCGCCCAAGTACGGCGACGGGTCGGTCAACGCCAAGCCGGGCGTCGTGCTCGCCGTGCAGAAGCAGCCCGGCGCGAACACGCTCGAGCTGACGCGTCGCATCGAGCGCGAGCTCGCCCAGATGCAGCAGACCATCCCTGCGGGGATGAAGATCGAGGCGGAGCTCTTCCGGCAGGCGAGCTTCATCTCGGTCGCCGTCGAGAACGTCGTCGAGGCGCTCCGCGACGGGGCGCTGCTCGTCGTGCTCGTGCTGTTCCTCTTCCTGTGGAGCGTCCGCACGACGGCGATCTCGCTCGTCGCCATTCCGCTCTCGCTCGTCGTCGCGATCTTCGCGATGAAGCTGCTCGGCATCACGATCAACACGATGACGCTGGGCGGGATGGCCATCGCCATCGGCGCCCTCGTGGACGACGCCGTGATCGACGTCGAGAACGTCTTCCGGCGGCTCAAGGAGAACCACCACCTCCCCGAGAGCGAGCGGCGGCCGGCGCTGCGCGTGGTCTACGACGCGTCGCGCGAGATCCGCGCGTCGATCGTCAACGCCACGCTCATCATCATCGTCGTCTTCCTCCCCCTCTTCTTCCTCGGGGGCGTCGAGGGGCGGCTCCTCCGCCCGCTCGGCTTCGCCTACGTCGTCTCGATCCTCGCCTCGCTGCTCGTCGCGGTGACCGTGACGCCGGTGCTCTGCGCCTACCTGCTGCCCAACGCGAAGGCGGTGCAGACGGAGCACGAGAGCCGGCTCGTCCACTGGCTCAAGGCACGCTACGCCGTTCTGCTCGAGCGCGTGCTGGCGCACCCCAGGCGCGTGCTCGCCGGCGCGGTCGCGGCCCTCGCCCTGACCGGGGCCGCGGTGCCCCTCCTCGGCTCGGCCTTCCTCCCCGAGTTCAACGAGGGGGCGCTCACGGTCAGCGTCGTCACCGTCCCCGGCACCTCGCTCGCCGAGTCGAACGCCATCGGCCAGCGCGTCGAGCAGATCCTGCTCGCGAACGACGCCGTGGTGAACACCGACCGCCGCCAGGGGCGAGCCGAGCTGGACGAGCACGCCCAGGGCGTCAACGCGGCCGAGATCGACGTCACCCTGAAGGACGACGTCGACAAGGACGCCGTCTTCGAGGCGCTGCGGCGCGAGTTCTCGGCGATCCCGGGAACGAACGTCACGATCGGCCAGCCGATCGGCCACCGCATCGACCACATGCTCTCGGGGACTCGGGCCAACATCGCGGTCAAGATCTTCGGGCCGGACCTCTACGAGCTGCGGCAGGTCGGGGCGCAGGTCCGCGACGCGATGCAGGCCGTGCCGGGCGTGGCCGACCTGCAGCTCGAGCAGCAGATGGACGTGCCACAGCTCCAGATCCGCGCCGACCGCTCCGCGCTGGCGCGCTACGGGATGACCGTCGGCCAGCTCGCCGAGGCGATCGACGTCGCGTTCAACGGCGAAGCCGTGTCGCAGGTGCTCGAGGAGGGGCGGAGCGTCGACCTCGTCGTGCGCTTCCCCGAGGAAGTCCGGGCCAACGCCGGCGCCATCGCGAACGTCGCCTTCGACACGCCGAGCGGGCAGCGGGTCCCCCTCTCGCAGCTCGCGACCGTGACCGTCACCCGCGGGCCGAACACGATCTCGCGCGAGGACGTCCAGCGGAAGATCGTCGTCCAGGCCAACGTGGCCGGCCGCGACCTCGGGAGCACCGTCGCCGACATCCAGCGCGTCGTCGCCGAGCGGGTGACCCTCCCGGCGGGGTACCACGTCACGTACGGTGGGCAGTTCGAGGCGCAGGCGGAGTCGACGCGCACCCTCGCCTCGCTCTCCCTGCTCTCGGTCGCCGCCATCTTCCTGATCCTCTACGCCGAGTTCCGCTCGACGAAGACCGCGGCGCTCGTGATGGCCAACCTGCCGCTCGCGCTCATCGGCGGCGTGCTCGCGGTGCTCCTCACCGGGCGCGTCGTGAGCATCGCCTCCCTCGTCGGCTTCGTGACGCTGTTCGGGATCGCGACACGGAACGGCATCCTGCTCGTCTCGCACTACCGCCAGCTGCTCGGCGAGGGGGCGACGTTCCGCGACGCGGTCGTGCGCGGCTCGCTCGAGCGGCTCTCGCCGATCCTCATGACGGCGCTCACGGCGGGACTTGCCCTCATCCCGCTCGCGCTCGGCGGCGGGGAGCCGGGCAACGAGCTCCAGACGCCGATGGCGATCGTCATCCTCGGCGGGCTGCTCTCGGCCACCGCGCTCAACATGCTCGTCCTGCCGGCGCTCTACTGGCTGTACGGCGAGCGCGCGGTCGCGGCGGAGTCGGCGGCAGACGCGGAGTTGCGTGGGACGACCGCCGGCGCCCCGCGCGCGGTGCCCGCTTTCGCGGCCGGACGGGGCTAGACACGGGGGTGTCATCGCCCGCGGCGGCCAAGCTGCGCGCGCATATCGCCTTCCACGGTCTCGTGAACGAGCAACCGCTGTTCGGGATGGTCACGCGGAAGCACGTCGAGGCGCTGCACACGAAGGCGGCCGCAGCGATTGGGCGGCCCTCGCTCACCATCAAGGACCTCCGCCACATCGCGGCGATCGCGTGGGTGACGTCCGGCGTCCGCATCGACCGGCTGGCCAACGCCCGGTCGGGGGCAGCCATGCCGGCTGCCCGAGAGGCGTAGTTGCGCCGTCGGAATCACACCCGGAATGACACCGCCCGTCCGCGGCGATTGCCGGGACGGGCGATTTCCAGAGAGAGGCGCCGGTCGGAATCGAACCGACGAATAGCAGATTTGCAGTCTGCCGCCTTACCACTTGGCCACGGCGCCGGGCCACATCTATAGATAAGGAAAGCTAGTCAACCTACCACGCCCGCCAACCCCCCGCTCGACCCCTAGCGATAGAGCACCGCGACCTCCTGTGCGCGGCCGCCGTCGAGCCGCGGCGCCGCCGGATCGCGCCCCGGAGCAGGATGCACACTCATTCCTTGACCAGCACGGCCTGCCGGAAGTCCCGGTACGGCCACTGGCCGAGCCGGTGCCCGATCCACTGACCGGCCGGCCCGGCGCCCTTGCGCCAGTAGAGCGGCGCGAGCGGTGAGGCGAGCTCCGTCTTCCGCTCCCAGAGCAGACGGTAGCCGCGCGAGGTGAAGTCCTCCACCGCGAGGTGGAACCACCAGTCCCCCGTCACGTTGTCCCACAGCACCACGGTGCCCGGCGGGTAGCGCGCGAGCAGGGGCGCGGTCACGTCGTGCCCCGCTACCGGCAACGCAGGCTCGTCGCGGTCGCGGTCGAGGAGGACGTAGCCGAAGTAGTCCGCCGACAGGATCGGCCGCGCGTCGAGGCCGGGCACGAGGCGCCGCGCCTGCCGGATGGACTCGAGCGTGGCGCGCCCCATGTGCGCGCTGGGGTTGGAGTCGAGACGCACGAACGCGTGCACCGCATTCAACACGAGCAGCGAGCCCACGACGACGCGCCACGGCGCCGCGCCGATCCACCGCGCGAGCTCGCCTGCTCCCGCCGCGGCGACCAGGGCCACCAGCGGCGCGAGCGAGGCGAAGTAGCGGTGGAACCCGGTGGAGCCCATCCCCCCCGTCATGAACAGCCACGTGTGCAGCGCGAGCAACGCGAGCGTGATCGCGAGCGCGAGGCGGAGCAGCGGCGCGCGCACGCTCGGCCGCAGGCCGGCGAGCCAGAGCGCGAGCGCCCCCCAGCCGACGATTTGCGGCCAGGCGCGGACGAAGTGGTCCCACTCCCCCCGCCACGGGGCGCTGTCGCTCCGCCACGGGAAGGTGTCGCGCAGGAAGTACCAGTTGCCGGTCCATAGCGTCGTCCCCACCTGCCAGACGACGAGCCCGAGCGCGAAAAGGGCGAGCCGCGGCAGCCAGCGCCGCGGCTCGCGTACCGTCGCCGGCAGCCAGGCGAGTGCGACGCAGGCGATGACGAACGGCCCCTCGGGCCGCGCTAGCGGGAGGAAGGAGAGGACCGCCGCGCTGAGCCCCGGCCGGTCGTGCGCGATCGCGAGGAAGCCGGCCGAGAGGACGAGCGCGAACGCCGGCTCGGTCATCGCGTCCACGCCGACGCCGTACAGCGCCGGTTGCAGAAGCGTGAGCGGGATCGCCACCCACGCCCGGGCGAGCCCGAGGCGCCGGGCCGTGAGATAGGTGAGCCACGCCGCTCCGGCGCAGACGAGCACCGTCGTCACACGAAGTGCCATGTAACCGACGAGACCAGGCAGGAGGTAGGGCACGGCGAACAGCGGGCGCGCCCAGACGCTGAGATAGCGCGAGGGATCGGTCGGGAACCGCGCGTAGATCGCGTGGATCGCCGCGTCCTGGTCGCCGGTCGTCGGGAAGAGCGCGAGCGCGAGGACGTAGAGCGCGAGGCTCGCCGCCAACGCGACGGCGGCGGCGAGGTGCCCCCCAGGGCTCCCCGCCGCCGCATCCGCTGCGGGGTTACGCATCGCTCCGGCGCGTGACGCGCGCGGGGGGCGGCGATGGTTGCACGGGAGAGGAGAGGATGAGCGACACCATGACGGAGGCCGGTTGCTCCAGAAGACACGACACCATGTCGGGCGGCGGAATGCTCGGGCCGCGATGCGTAGCGCTAGGGTTGCGGCTCGAAGGTCACGTGGTAGAGCACCGCCGTGTCCGCCGAGCGTACGACGACAGCGCTGGCGCCGATCCGGCGAAGCGCCGCGAGCAACGCCTCGCGCTGCACGTCGCTGTGGTGCGTGAAGTACACCCACGCCGACCGGCCCCCGTCGGCGCGGCGGTCCACCGCTTCCCGCAACCGGCGCGCCTCGTTCTCCGCCCACCCGCTGTCCGGCACACTATGGGGTCTACCCTGGCCCTCCAAGTACTCCGCGCCAATCCCGATGCCGATGAGCTCGAGCCGCCCTTGCGTCTCGTAGACCAGACTGTCCCCTTCGTGGCTCACGCGACGCCCCCGACTCGCGATGTTCTCGAAGGCGGGCCCCGACGGTCCCGCCACGTTCGCCAGCCAGGCAAGCCGCGCGGTGTTGGGGGCGCGCCAGTCGGTCGTGTAGAAGGCCCAGCTGGGCACACCACCGGCGTAGAGGTAGACCGGGTCGGAGCCGGCGCGGCGGAGGTAGAAGGCGATCATGTCGCGGGTGTCCTCATAGCGACGCGGGTGCACGGCCTCCTCGCGAAGCGCGTTGAAGCGCCACCACGCGACGAACAGCACCAGGACGGCATACACAGCGTTCCGCAGTCGCAGGCCGGCAGGGGACGTCGGCCCAAGCCACGCGTCGATCACCGCCGTGACCGCAGTACCGTAGGTCAGCAGCACGACCGGCGCGAGAAAGAGCACGAGCCGAGGCGCGACCGGGTAGGCGCCGAGCGCCGATGCCGCGAGCACCCCCACGACGGGGAGGGTGAGGAGCGCAGCGGGGGCGCGGCCGTGGCGAGCGTTCGCGCGGAGCCAGAGTACCCCTGCACCGCCGACGTACGCCAGGGCTGCGAGCGCGAGCGTCGTCCGCGTCGCCTCGGGCCAGTCCGGCAGGACGGTTCGCAGCAGCAGCTCGCGCACCGAGACGCCGACGCGCGTGGTGAAGTCCGGGACGCCGGGCGTCAGGAACACCGCGCTCCACACGCGCCGCATGTACGGGTCCGTGGCCGCCGCACGATAGACGAGGGCGTAGAGCGTGGCGGCGAGCGCCCCCCACGCCATGGAGAGCGCCGCGAGTCGCGCCCGCCACTTCGGGGCCGCACGCACCTCGGGAGACAGCGCGAGGGCGGCGAGGACCGCGACGAGAACGAAGACGCTCGGTTGTGAGAAGCCGGCGGCGAGCACGCCGATGATCGTGAGCTCGCTCCACCTCCGGCGCCTCGTCGGTGCGGTGAGCACACCGGCCGCGCCCCAGACGAGCGCCGTGCTGAAGAAGGCGTCGCTCGCGTACTGCTTCGCCTCGTTCGAGTAGTAGATGAGCGGCTGCGAGAGGGCGGCGAGCACCAGGGCGAGGAGCGCCTCGCGCTCGCCCAGCAGACGGCGCCCCGCGCTCCAGAGAAACGGAAGCAGGGCGAGTCCCGACGCGAGCGGAAGGGCGCGGAGCGTCCACTCGCCCATCCCGGCGAGCCTGGTCGCCAAACGCTCCGCCCAGAGGAAGAAGAGTGGAGCGGTCTGGCCGTAGTCGAGCGGCTGGTGCGCCAGGTCGGCGTAGGATCGCGTGCCGATGCTGAGCGTGAGCATCAGCTCGTCGAACCAGAGCGGACGTCGGTCGGCGAAAGCGAGGAGACGCAGCGTCGCGCCGACGACCATCGCACCGACGGCCGCGGCGCGCACCGGCCCCTGCCAGCGCGCGCCCGAGGCGATGGCGTCGGCGGTCATCGCGCGGCAGCGGCACGATCGAAGAGCAGCACCCTCACCCCGGGGAACCTCCGCTCGCGCACGGTCGCGAAGTGGCGCGCCAGGGAGTCCTCGATGAACTGGCCTCGATCGTCGGCGTGACTCGACACGACCCACACGCGGCGGCGGTGCGCGGCGACGGCTGCGAGCGCCGAGCGCGGCGTGTCGCCCGGCGAACCGAGCCAGCTCGGATAGGCGATCTCCGGATAGACGCCCGGGATCCGCCGCCGGTAGTAGTCGTAGCAGGCGCGCACGTAGGGCTCGTAGAGGATCAGGGCGTCGTCCTCCCGCGCCGCCGCAGCGACGTACGCGGTCGCCCCACGCCACTCTTCCTTGTCCGGTCGCGCGTAGTAGTCGGCGACGCCGTGCAGCGAGGTGGCGACGACGAGCGCGAGCAGCGGCCAGCGCAGCCGCGGGCGAAGCGAGATCAGGGCGACCCCCACCAGCAGCACGAGCGCCGGCACGGTGCCGATGAGGTAGCGGTCCTGAAAGATCGGCCGCACGAGCGAGACGCCGAGTGTCGTCGCGATCGGGACCAGTACCCACGAGAGCAGCAGCCAGTAGCGCCACCCGCGGAGCCGCTCCGACGTCGGCTCCGCCATGGTGACCGACCACGGCGACGGGGCGCGCGCCGCGGGCCACCGCCCCCGCGCGCGCTCACGCACGGCCGCGACGACGGCCGCCACCACCGCGAGGCCGTACACCCACGACAGGAAGATGCGCGCCGGCGTCCAGTCGCCCGCTCCGACGAGCGTGTAGCGGAAGTAGTCGAGCTCCGCCTCGGACGGGAAGCGCATCCAGTAGCTCGCGCCGGCGAGCCGCCCGCTCAGGAGAAAGAGCGCGAGCGGCGAGAGCAGCACGCCGGTGAGGAGCGCGGCCGTCAGCACCGGTCGCCACGGGAGGGAGTCCTGCCGCCGCCAGAGCAGCGGCACGAGCGATAGCCACTGCGCAGCGAGGACGAGCACGCCGTAGAAGTGCGCGTAGACGGCGAGCGATCCGACCAGCGCGTACGCCGCCCAGGCGCGGCCCGTCGGCCGCTCCACCGCCCGCACGAGGAGGAGACCGGCGGCGACGCACACGAGCATGAGCAGCGAGTAGCCGCGGGCCTCCTGCGCATACTTGACGGCGAACGCGTGCACCGCGAGCAGCGCCGCCGCCAGCGCGCCCGCGCCACGCCCGAAGAGGCGTGCCCCGAGGGCGTAGAGCAGGGGGATCGTCGCCACGCCGAAGAGGGCGGACAGGCTCCGCACCGTCGCCTCGCCGTCGCCGAGCGCGAGCCACGGCCGCAACAGGAGGTAGTAGGCCACCATGTTGGCCTCGCGTCGGGCCATCGTGCGCACGAAGTCCGGCCACGGCGACGACGAGAAGACGAGGCTGTACACCTCGTCCAGCCACATGCTCTTCGCGCCGATGAACAGAAAGCGGAGCAGCGCTCCGACGAGGACCGACGCGACGGCGACTGCGAGCGCCGTGCGGCGGGACGGCCAGTCGAGCTGTCGAGCCGCCTCAGGGGGCGGCGGACGCCGCCCGTGCATCGGCCGCCGTGCCCCGCCCGACCAGCAGCCGCTCCGCGTCCCCCGCCGGCGCGATCGCCGGCGACGCGGTGAGCGTGCCGCGTGCCGCGCGCACCTCGGCCGCGTCGCGCCACTCGCGCGGCACCATGCGCTGCGCGCCGCACGAGAGCGCCGACACCGTGCCGGCGCCGATCACGAACGGGAGGATCACGCGGCGCTGGAGGGCGCGCCCGACGCCGCTCAGCGGCCGGCGGGCGATGGCCGGCGCGGGGATCGCCGTCACGGGCTCGCGGCGCGGCATCCGCCAGTGCAGCCGCGGGCGGCGCTCGGCGCGCGCCGCGGCCCGCTGAGCCCAGACGTGGTGCAGCGAGCAGCCGCCGATCATCAGGTAGCCGCAGGCGAAGAGGAGGAGGAACGGCACGGCGCCCCACTCGCGCTCGGCGAGGGCGTAGACGACGACGGCACTCGAGTAGAGGCCGAGCAGCAGCTCGAGCACCACCGCCCAGCTGATCGGGCTCCGGTAGCGCCGCTTCGTCGTCCAGCTCTCCCCCTGCCCACGGAGCGCGTACTTGGGCGTCCGCACGAAGGGGCTCTGCTTGCCACGGAGCCCCTGGATCGCGGCGTGGGCGTTGTTCACGCTGAGGCCGATGGACGCCGCCATGAACAGCGGGAAGGCGAGCAGCCGGCGCTTCCAGTCCTTGTGCAGCGCGCGCTGGGCGACGGCGTAGTACGCGAACGTCCCGTAGAGCGAGAAGAGGAAGTAGAGCGAGACCGGCCAGAGGAGCCGCACGTCCGCCATCGCCGCGGCGACGACGAGCAGCGGGTTCATGACGCCGAGCGCGAGGATGAACGGGTGGACGCTGTTGCCGAGGAGGTGGACCGTCCCCTGCACCTTGTGCCAGAGCGAGACGTCCGACCGCCAGAGCAGCGGGAGGATCTTTCGCGCCGTCTCCTGCGTTCCCTTCGTCCAGCGGAACTGCTGCGCCTTGAGCCCGTGGATGTCGGCCGGGATCTCGGAGTCGCAGGTCACGTTGCCGAGGTACTTGATGCGCCAACCGAGGATCTGCGCGCGGTAGCTGAGATCGAGGTCCTCGGTCAGCGTGTCGTGGTGCCAGCCGCCGGCGGCGCGCACGCACTCCGCGCGCAGCACCCCCGCCGTGCCGTTGAACGTCAGGAAGAGCCCGCCCCAGCTGCGCGCCGGCTGCTCGACGACGAACTGCCCGTCGAGCCCGAACGCGGTGGCGCGGGTGAGCATCGAGTAGTTCTCGTTGAGGTGCGTCCACCGCGTCTGCACGACGCCGACCTGGGGGTCGGCGAAGTGGGGGATGGTGCGGCGCAGGAAGTCGCGCGGGATGACGAAGTCGGCGTCGAAGACGGCGAGAAACTCGCCGTGCGCCCGCTCGCAGCCGTAGGCCAGCGCCCCCGCCTTGTAGCCGGTGCGGTCGGGGCGGTGGAGGTGGACGATGTTCACCCCACGCGCCCGGAAGCGCGCCGTGACACGCCGCGTCAGCTCCAGCGTGTCGTCGGTCGAGTCGTCGAGGACCTGGATCTCGAGCAAGTGCGCCGGATAGTCCAGCGCGCAGGCGCTCTCGATCAGCCGCTCGGCCACGTAGTACTCGTTGTAGAGCGGGAGCTGCACGGTGACGCGCGGCAGCTCGGCGTCGCCCATCGCGGCGGCCGCGTCGCTCCGCCCGCGGTGCCGCTTGAACAGCCGCACGATGACGAAGCGGTTGATGCTGAACAGCGAGACGATCAGAAGCAGCAGCGCGTCGATGACGGCGACAGTTTTGAAGAACATCACGTGAGTGCTGGATTCGATGGCCGCTCGCGGGACGCGCACAGGGCCGATGGCCGCGCGGCACCCGGCCGGCGCGGAACGCATTCGCTGCTCCCCACCCCTACCCATCCCACGGGCCGCCCGTCACCCCGACGGACGGCACGATGCACGAGCCATCGTGTGACACGCGCCGCGGCGGCGGGTTCCCACCGCCGCCGCGGCGCGCAAGCCACGAAAGCTAACACGACTTGGCTCTCATCCGTATAGGGCAACCCCCCGGAGCGCGTCTCCACGGCGCTCCAGCGCCCCCTTCGGCCCGCGACGTGCGCATGCGGTGTGTCATGCCTCACACTCCCTCCTCCGGTCGCCGCGGCGAGCGCCGCACCTCGCGCCGGCTCCCCGTCGTCAGCTCGTATCAGGACCTGCTCTTCCGCGCCCTCCGTGCCACGGCCGGCCGCGCGGCCACGTTGCGGGCCGCGCTCGGCGTCGTGCTGCTGGCCGGAATCCTCGTCGCCACGGTCGGGGCCGCTGCGTTCGCGTGGGTCGCGTCGCACGTGCGGCGGGGGAGCACGCAGGCATTCGACGTCGCCGTACTGCAGTGGATCGGCGCGCACCGCGGACCGTTCACCGACCGGGCGATGCTCGAGATCACCTTCCTCGGCACGGGGCTCGTCGTGCTCGTCATCGTCGGCGTGGCGGCGCTCTTCCTCTACCTGACGCAGCACAAGTACTCCGCCACGCTGCTTCTCGCGTCCACCGCCGGCGGGATCGTCCTCAACAACGTTCTCAAGCACGGCTTCTCGCGCCCGCGACCGACGATCGTCGAGTCGCTGGCGCAGACGATGACGTCTTCGTTCCCGAGTGGGCACGCAATGAGCGCGGCGGTCGTCTACGGCACGGTGGCCTACCTCGCCGCGCGGCTGCAGAAGCGACGATGGGCGCGCGTCGCGACGCTACTCGTCGCGGCGGTGCTGATCGCCCTCATCTGCCTCAGCCGCCTCTACCTCGGCGTCCACTACCCGTCGGACGTCTTCGCCGGCGTGCTCGTCGGCCTCGCCTGGGCCGCCTTCTGCATGGTCACCCTCGAGGCGATCCAGAAGTTCGCGACGCACCGACCGCAGATCGCGAAGGACGAGGTGCGAGAAAAGCGGTGAACGCGGCACGGGGCGCGACGAGCCATCCACTCCGTCATCCCGAGGGAGTGATAACGACCGAGGGATCGCTCCGTGGTACAGCGATCCCTCGCTGGCGCTCGGGACGACAGGCAGAGCCGCGCCCCGCTCTTCAGTCCTCGACCTTCCGCATCCTCCACCCCGTCCCGTCCCACAGCGCGAACGGGCGCACGCCGTCGTCGAGGACGACGAAGCCGCCGGCGCGGGCGAGGCGGCGGACGTCGGCGCGGTCGGCGTCGAGGTCGCCGCGGTAGGAGTAGTTGAAGATCACGAAGTCGCCCGCCGGCTTGAGCACGCGGTGCGCCTCGGCGAAGTGGCGCTCGACCAGCTCGGGGCCCGACTGCAGCAGGTAGGGGAAGGTGTCCACCGCGTAGACGAGGTCGAACTGCTCGGCCTCGAACAGCGCGAGGTCGTGCCCCGAGCTCTTCTCGAGGTGGACGTTGGCGAGCCCCGCGCACCGGCGCCGCGCCGCGCGCACCATCTCGACCGAGACGTCGATCCCGTACGCCGCGCGCACGCGGCCGGCGATCGCCCGCTCGATGCGCCCGATCCCGCACCCGATCTGGAGCACCGTGCGGTCGGCGCCGAGCGTCCCCCAGCGCGCGAGCTGCTCGACGACCTCCCCCGTCGCCCGCGCCAGCAGCTCGGGGCTGCCGAGCGAGTACATGGCGACGCTCGCTTCCTCGGACTGCTGCACGCTCCAGTCGAACAGCTGCTCGCAGTAGGCGATCCCTTCCTCGACCGTCGCCGCCGGCGCGCTCGAGTCCACGTTGCTGCGCAGCATGTCCACGATCCGGTCCACGCCGTCCTCGTGGTCGACGAGGATCCGCGTCAGGTCGTCCACCCGGTCGCGGACGATCGAGTCGGTGGCCCGCGAGTCGGCGTCGGTGCGCGCCGTCACCTCGTCCACCGCCGCCCGCACCGCCGGCGCGCTCTCGCTCTCGCAGATCATCTGCATCAGCGCGACCTGCGGCGACACCGTGCCGGCGAGGCAGCGCGCGAGGATGGGCCGGAACGATGGCGGCTCGACCCCGGCCACGAGCCGCTCGACCTCCGCCGCCGGCACGTCCGGGCTCAGCGAGCCGCCGGAAGCGGCGGCGCTCGTCGCGTCGAGGGAGGGGAGCAGCGGTTCGACCATGGGCGCCTCGCGGGCGGGAAACGGTACCGAAGTGGAAGCCCGAAGGCCCCTGCTCCCTCGCATACCCCGTTCCCGTTTCACTCGTCACGGAACGGGGAGGGCTGTGAAGAGCGAACGAAGATAGACTGCTCGATGCACCACGGCGTCGAGCAGTCTATCTTCGTTCGCTCTTGGCTCCCTCTGTATCCCCCATCCTCGTCGCCAGCTCTGTAGCTTCCCCTTGCGCGTCTAAGGGAGTCTCCCTATCCTGTCCCCTAGACCGACATAGGGAGACGCCGCGCCATGTTCACCAAGGATTCGGGGCTGCTGCAGGGGACGCTCGAGCTGCTCGTGCTCAAGACCCTCTCCTGGGGGCCGATGCACGGGTACGGGATCGCGAGCTGGATCGAGAGCGTGACCGACGACGTCCTCCGCGTCGAAGAGGGGTCGCTCTACCCCGCCCTCTACCGGATGGCCCGCAAGGGGTGGATCAAGGCCGAGTGGGGGACGTCGGAGAACAACCGCCGCGCGAAGTTCTACCGCCTCACCACCGACGGCGAGCAGCAGCTGCGCGAGCAGACGTCGGGCTGGCGCCGCTTCGCCGACGCCGTGACGCAAGCGATCGGGACGACGCGCGCCCCGAGCTGGGCGAGGTGACCCCATGGCGAGCTCCGACAAGCAGCAGCCGGGCGGTCATGGCGCGCGGCGCCGCTTCGACGCGGCCTTCCTCCGCCACGCCCCCGAGCGCGAGGTGGACGACGAGCTGGCCTTCCACCTCGAGCAGCGGACGCGCGACTTCGTCGCCCAGGGGATGACGCCCGAGGCGGCGCGCGCCGCCGCCCTCGAGCGCTTCGGCGACTGGCAGGGCGTGCGGCGCGAGTGCGCCGAGCTCCAGACCGAGGAGACGCGCGCCGCCGGCCGCCGCGACTGGTTCGACGACCTCCGCCAGGACGTGCGCTACGGCGCGCGCTCGGCGCTCCGCACCCCGCTCTTCTCGCTTCTCGCCGTCGTCACCCTCGCCCTCGGCATCGGCGCCAACGCCGCCGTCTTCGGCGTCCTCAAGTCGGTGCTGCTCGACGCGCTCCCCTACGCCGACGCCGACCGCCTCGTGCGCATCCACGCGCGCTTCGCCGACGGCTCGCACGAGCGCGGCCCGCTGAGCGCCGGCACGGTGAGCGACCTCGCCCGGCGCCAGCGCTCCTTCACGCGCGTCGCGGCGTTCGCCAGCCTGCCGCGCGAGGCCGTGCTGGCCGGCGACGAGCCGCAGGTCGTCAAGGTCGCGTGGGCGGAGCCGGCGCTCTTCCCGACGCTCGGCGTCTCGGCTGCGCTCGGCCGCACGCTGCGCGACGACGACGTGCAGGACACGGTGCAGGTCGTCCTCGTGACGCACGACGCCTGGCAGCGGCTGTTCGGCGGCGACCCGCAGATCCTCGAGCGGACGATCCGCATCAACGGCATCCCCCGCACGGTGGGCGGCGTCCTGCCGCGCGGCTTCGTCGGCCCGATCGGCGAGACGGACTTCTACTTCCCGCTTGGCCTCCGCCCCTACCTGGCCGACCCCATCGGCGCGCGCGGCTCGCACTGGCTCGGCGTCGTCGGGCGGCTCAAGCCGGGCGTCGCCGCGGAGGCGGCGCAGCGCGACGTCGTCGCGATCGGTGCCGACCTCGCGCGGGAGCACCCACGCGACAACGCCAGCGTGATACTGACAGCGATGTCGCTGCGCGACGCGCTGGTCGGCGACACGCGCACGCCCCTCCTCGCGCTGATGGCGAGTGCCGGCCTCGTGCTGCTCATCACCTGCGCCAACCTCGCCGGCGCGCTCCTCTCGCGCACGATCTCGCGCCGCCGCGAGTTCGCCGTCCGCGTCGCGCTCGGCGCGGGCCGCGGCCGCCTCGTGCGCCAGCTCCTCACCGAGAGTGTGCTGCTCGCCCTCGCTGGCGGCATCGCCGGCATCCTGCTCGCCGCGGCCGGCCTCGCGGTGCTGCGCGGGCTGGCCTCGCGCGCGCTGCCGCCGTACGCCGAGCTGGGGCTCGACCCGGGTGCGGTCGCGGTGACGGCGCTCGTCGCGCTCCTGACGGGGCTCGCCTTCGGGCTCGCGCCGGCGCTCTCGGTCGGACGCGCCGACCCGCAGGGCACGCTGCGCGACGAGACGCGCGGGACGAGCGAGAGCCGGCGCTCGCGGCGCCTGCGCGGCGCGCTCGTCGCCGGCCAGATCGCGCTCTGCGTCAGCCTCCTGGCCGGCGCCGGCCTGCTCGCCCGCAGCCTGTGGGCGATGAGCGCCGCGCCGCTCGGCTTCGCTCCCGACGGCGTGCTGAGCGTGTCGGTCCAGCTCCCCGCCGCCTCGTACCGGACGCCGCAGTCGCAGGCCCGCTTCTTCGAGCAGCTCGAGGAGCGGCTGCGCGCCGTCCCCGGCGTCACCGCCGTCGGCGACGTCAGCGAGCCGCCGACGGCGGTGATGAACCGCAACGGGATCGCCGTCGTCGGGGCGCCGCCGCCGCCGGATGACAAGATCCCGTTCGTGCTCTACGCCAGCGTCAGCGACGACTACTTCCGCACGCTCGGCATCCCGCTGCGCAGCGGCCGCACCTTCGGCCCCCAGGAGCGCGAGGAGGCGCCGACGATGATCATCAGCGAGGCGATGGCGCGCCGCTTCTGGCCCAAGGGTGACGCGCTCGGCGCGCAGCTCCGCATGGGCCCGAACCCGAACTCGACGCCGTTCACGGTCGTCGGGATCGTCGGCGACGTGCGTAACGACCCGGCCCGCCCCGACGCCGAGCCGATGGCCTACGGGCCGGCGCGCCTCGACGTGCGGCCGAGCCGCACCCTGCTCGTCCGCACCGCCTGCGCGCCGGGGGGGAGCGGCTGCCCCGACCCGCTGTCGCTCGTCCCGTCGGTCCGGCGCGAGGTAGCGGCGCTCGACCCCGGCGTCCCGCTGCGCGGCGCGGCGGCGTTGCGCGCCTTCCTCGCCGAGGGACTTACCGGGCGCCGGCTCCCGGCCGTGCTGATGACGGCGTTCGGCGCGCTGGCGCTGCTCCTCGCCTCGGTCGGCGTCTACGCGATGTTCGCGGCGATGGCGGCGGCGCGCGAGCAGGAGTTCGGCGTCCGCGTCGCGCTCGGCGCGACCCGCGGCGGGATCGCGCGGCTGGTGCTGCGCCAGGGCGCGGTGTGGATGGGGCTCGGCCTCGCCGTCGGCGCGGTCGGCGTCTTCTTCGTCGCCCGCAC
>Ga0307416_100000628_pt1 | contig 18206 bp, 17 predicted proteins | sample DK1Cmetagenome_2_FD_203821 | JGI IMG/M metagenome (GOLD analysis project Ga0307416, IMG submission 203821) | Maize rhizosphere microbial communities from greenhouse at UC Davis, California, United States - DK15-C-3 | ecosystem: Host-associated > Plants > Roots > Rhizosphere > Soil | place...
GGACGAGGCCACTCGGCAGATCGTCCTGCGCATGGCGGGTCTCGCCCGGGGCGGTCGGCTCCCAGGCTTCATCGCGGCGGTCGACTCCGACGGCGACCTCGACGACGAGACGAAAGAGACGGTGCTTGAGCTCGCGCGGAACGAGAGCTTTCTCCTGGTCGCCGAGGACTACCTTCTCGCTACCCGCTATCTCCATTAGCCCTCGGTACAATCCCGGCGCGCGGGCGATTAGCTCAGCTGGTTAGAGCGCCGCTCTGATAAGGCGGAGGTCCCTGGTTCGAGTCCAGGATCGCCCATTGCGATGACCCTGCAGAGGCGGTCGCTATCATCCGAAGCGGGCTGCCGATGCAAGAGATGGTCATCTACGGGGTCAGCTTCGACATGGTCGGGAAGCAGCCGATCGTGCTCCTGAAGACCGCCGAAGGGAACAAGTTCTTGCCGATCTGGATCGGTCACCCGGAGGCGGCGGCCATTCTCATGAAGCTCCAGGGAGCGAACACGCCGCGGCCCATGACGCACGATCTCCTCACGGACATGCTCGAGAAGCTCGAAGCCCGAGTCATCCGCATCGCCGTCACGGAGCTCCGCGAGAACACGTTCTACGCCGTCGTCACCGTCGCCGTCGACGGCTCCGAGATCGAGATCGACTCGCGGCCGAGTGACGCCATCGCGCTGGCCGTCCGCTCGGACGCTCCGATCTACGCGGACGACGCCGTGATCGAAGAAAGCGCCATCGAGTTCGAGCACGAGGACGTGAACGAGGAGGAGGTCGTCGAGGAGTTCAAGAAGTTTCTCGACGAGGTCAAACCCGAGGATTTCAGCGCGGACGCTTAGCCAGTAACGCCCCAGAAGCGCTAGGAGACTTAGGTCTCGCGCTTCACGAGCTCGAGCAGGGCCTGGTAGAGGGCGCGGAGGCCGTCTTCCGACAGAGGCCCCGGGTTCGCCGCCACGAGCCTGTCGACGAGCCGTTCTTCTTGAGCCGGGTCTACGAAGTCGACCCCGCGGGCGGCCTTGTGCTCCTTCAGCCGGCGGACCAGCTCCACGCGCTTGTTGACTGCGGCAATCAGCTCGACGTCGGTTGCAGCAATCTGGTCGCGGAAGTCGCGGAGGATCGGATCCTTGTCGGGGTCGCTCGAGCTCATAGGCCGCTCAGGATACGAGGCTCAGGAGTAGTAGACGTATACGGTCGTCCCCACGCTCCACCGCGAGTAGAGGCCGGGGGCCTGCCACATCGGTATCCGGACGCAGCCGTGGCTTGCCGGCCAGCGCGGGACCGATGCGTACCCGTGGATGGCGAAGCCGCGGAGCCAGTAGAGCGAGTAGTACATGCCGTGTGAGTTCAGCCCGGCCTGCTTCCAGTAGACGTGCCACCGCCCGACGGGCGTGTTCCCGGTGGCGCCCGTGGAGACGTGGATGACGCGGACGACGTGGCCGCGGCGAACCTCGAAGAGGACTTGCCTGGTCTTGTCCACCTCGATGTGAGCTCCCCGCGGGTGGCGGGCCTTTGGAATCGATGACCGCCCCAGCTTGTTCCACACCTTCGAGCCCACACGCCCGTTGCGGCTCATCCAGTGCACCTTCTGGAAGGCGAGGACGGCCTCGTAGGAATCGACCCCGAAGAACTTGTTCACGTGTCGAACGGAGTAGCGAAGGTCGCGCAGGCGCCGCTCGAGGGCGAGCACAGCCCGGCCGTACGAGCCGATCGCGAGATACGGCGTCCGGATCGCGTACCTTCTGGAGGCCTGCGTGGCCGTGTAGCCGGGGTTGGGCGCGAACACCACCCGCGCTGTGTAGCGGCCGCCGTGTCGCGTCGGCAGCCGCGCGGTGTAGGTCCCGTCGGGACGGTGGGGAATGGCCCACGAGCGGGTGCCTACGCGCAGGGTGAGCGCGCCCGATGTGGCGGGCGTCAGGCGCCCCCGGACAAGCAGCCGGGCTCCCGGGTACGGCAGACCCGCGATCCGGGCCGTGAGGCGTGGACGAAGCGCCAGCACGCGGGCGGGCGAAGTCGCTCCGGGCGCTTGAGCCGCGTAGGAGCCGGACGCAGTGGCCGCCATCGAGAACGCGTAGGTGCCGTTCGCGGCGGTTGTGGTGCTGCCGAGCACCCCCCAGCCGGAACCTGTGTTTGCGATCAAGTCGACGGGCTCGCCCGCCACCGCGGGCGTGACGGCTCCGCTGAAGGTCGCCGCCGAGCCGTAGACGGGCGTGGCCGGCGTAATGCCGAAGGTGACGCTCGTCGCGGCCGAGGCCGTGCCGGGCCCCGCGAGGAGAAATGCGAGCACCACGAAGCCTCGGCGCACAGCCTCAATCTGCCAGACGCGCCGGTCGGTGGCTAGCAGGGCTAGGTCAGTTGGAAATAGACGACGAGCAACGCGGAGCCGTTGTAAAAGCCGTGCGCGAGCACTCCGGGCCAGACGCTGTCCGCGCGCAGGCGAACCCAGCCCAAGACGAGACCGAAAGGCACGAGTACCGGCAGCGCGACGAGCAGCCCGTGGCCCAGTCCGAAGGCGAGCGCGGTGATGGCGATGGCGCCAAGGCCGCCGAACGGAAGGAACGCTCGCACGCCGACGCCGCGGAAGAACAGCTCTTCGGCGAACGGGACGACCGTGGAGACGACCAGCGCATTGAACGCAAACGCGGCGGCGCGGTCGGGCTGCCACTCCTCCGGCTCGAGGCCCTGCTTCTCCCCGGCGTGGAGGAGCGGCTCCAGGGCCTGGCCGAGGATCAAGACCAGCAAGATGAGTCCAACGGCGATCCCGACCCAGCGCCATTTGAACGATTTGAGTCCGGCGGCCACGAGGGGATGTCCAAGCCTGGAGGCGATCACGAGGGCCACGCCGACGAGAATCCCGTAGATCACCACCGATGCGCTGGCGAAGGCGTAGTCGTAGAGGATGTCCGGATTCGCGTTGTCGGTGGAGGCCCCGAGGAAGCCGAGCGCGATCAGAAGGGCCGCGATCGCGAGCCATGCGGCGATGGCGCCGCGACTAGGCGCGGTCGAGAGCCTGTCGGAAATCTGCGACCAGGTCGTCGGCATCCTCACAGCCTACGGAGACCCGGATCAGGCCAGGCGAGATGCCCGACACCGCGAGCTGCTCCTCTGTGAACTGCCGATGGCTCGTCGAGGCCGGGTGGGAGACGACGGTATCGACCCCGCCGAGACTGGTGGCGCGCGCGCAGAGTTGGAGGTTGTTCATGAAGGCCTCGCCGGCTGCTTGCCCCCCTTTCGCCTCGAAGGCAAGCATGCCGCCGAAGCCGTCGAGTTGCCGAGTCGCGAGCTCGTGCTGGGGATAACTCTCCAGTCCTGCATAGAAGACGGTCCTGACCGCGGTTTGCTCCTCGAGGAAGTGCGCCAGCGCGAGGGCGTTCTCGCCCGCGCGCTCGAGACGAAGCGTGAGCGTCTTCAGGCCTCGGCGGAGGAGGTAGGCGGGAAACGGATCGAGGACCGCGCCCGTGTCGATCAGGTGGGCGCGTGCTCGCCCGACCGCTTCCGCGCCACCGGCAACGACCCCGGCATTCACGTCGTGATGCCCGTTCAGGTACTTCGTTGCCGACTCGCAGACGAGGTCGGCGCCGTGCTCCAGGGGTCGGCAGAGGCCCGGCGACGCGAAGGTGTTGTCGATGATGAGAACGCCGTCGCCTTTGGTCTCCGCGATCGCCGCGATGTCGGCGACGGGCACTCCCGGGTTGGACATCGTCTCGATGTACCTCACTCGTGCCGGGCGCTTCCACGCCGCGTGGTCGTTGACGTCGAGATGGACGACGTCGATTCCCAACCGGCGCAAGCGCTGCTCCGCAAAGGCATACGTGGCGCCGTAGAGCTGGTTCGCGCAGAGAAGCGTGTCGCCGGGCGCGAGGTTCGTGAGGAGGGCGGCAGCGATCGCGGCCATCCCGGAGGCCATCGCCAGCGCCGCCTCTGCCCCTTCGAGGTCGGCGAGGACACCGTTCAGCTCCTCGACGGTCGGGTTGCGCAGGCGGGAGTAGAGGAAGCCGTACTCCTCCTCGCTCATGACCCGCCCAAACTGAGCGGAGTCTTCGAAGGAGAAAGTCGTGGCAGTCACGATCGGCTGCACGAGTGGCCGTCCCGGAGCGTCCGCCTGTCCCTGGCCGTGAATCGCCCGGGTCGAAAATCCACGCTTCCTCATCGCAATCCCAGGCGCTCGGGCACCGTGGCGAGCGGTACCGGCTCGAAGGCCAGACCGGCGGCGCCCGCGCCGTCGCGGTCGGTGTCGCCGTCCCCGACGTGGACGGCGCGGCCAGGCTCGACGCGGAGACGCGAGAGAGCTTCGCGGAAGAGCGCGGGCTCCGGTTTCGGCGCGCCGGCCTCCGCTGAGGTGAGGACGACGTCAAAGAGGTGGTCGAGCCCGACCTTCGCGAGCTGCTCCCGCAGGCCGATGTCCCAGTCCGACACGCACGCAAGCGAGAGCCCAGCGGCTCGGAGGCGTTCGAGCGCTGCGACGGCGCCGTCGAGCGGCCGGAAGACCATGGCCTCGACGAAGGCGGGGGAGAACTCGGCGGGATCGAGATCGGCGTCGGCCGCCTCGAGGAACACCCGCGCGCACTCGCGCCGAAGGGCTGCCAGGCTTGTCGAGTCCGTGGCCGAGAGCTTGTGCAGCAGGTAGTAGTCGACCTCCTTCCGGAAGGCTTCGGCTACGTGCTCGCGGGAGCGCTCGACGCCTCGATCCTGGAGAGCGCGAGCGAGCCGCTCGACGGGCTCGTGCAGCTCGACGAGAGTGCCCATCGCGTCTACCGTCACGGCATCGAGGTCGCTAGCGGAAGGCATCTGGATGGAGGGCGCGCGCGATGGCTTCGAGCCCGTCGGCGACGCGCGGCCCCGCACGCGTCACGAGCTCGGCGGGAACCGTCTTGAGCTGTCGCTTCTTCACGGCCTTGACCCCACGGAGGGCCGGGTTCTCGCGCAGCGCCGCCAGGGTTACGCCGGCGTCCGAGGTTGCCAGGTAGACCGCGGGATTGAGGCGCGCGAGGTCGGCGAGCGGGAACGGTCCAGGTCCGGGAGTCGGCCCAGCGACGCTCTCACCCTTCGTCTTGCGCACGAGGTCACCGAGCAGGGAGCGCTCCGGAACGGTGGTGAAGAACCCGGTGTCGACGAAGACCTTCACCGGAGCGACGGCCGCCAACCGGCGCTCGATGTCCTCAACCGTTCGCTCGATCCGGCCGACGAGCCGGCGCGCTCGTGGCGCTTCGCCCACGAGAAAGCCGATGTCGATCGTCCCCTGCTCTACGTTGAGGATGGACGTGTCCGGCTGGACGTAGACGGCAGCGCCCGACTGCCGTCCCGCCCGGGCGAGGTCGAGCTCGTCGATGCTGGGCGTAGCCACGATCAAGTCCGGGTCGAGCGAGATGACTTCATCCACGTTGATCTGCCCCGTCGCTCGCACGACCTCCTGCGCCCTCCTTGCAGCGCCGGTCGCAAGTCCCGCCGGGACGCCCACCAGGCGGTCGCCTGCGCCGATTGCGAGCAAGGTCTCGGCCGGTCCGGGGTCGAGGACGACGATTCGCTCCGGTCTCGACTTCATGATCGTGGGGCGGTCTCCGGCCCCGTGGACGGCCACGGGGTAGGTCTGTGCGAGCGCGCCGACGGGCTCCGTCCGCTCGCCGCAGGCAGTGCCGAGGAGCGCAACCGCAATGAGGACGCAGGTGGGAGCGAAGCGAGTCAAGCGAGGGCACTATTCAACATCGCGCAATGCGGATCTTCACCCAGGAGGAAGCCAACGACGCGCTCGAGGTCGTGCGGCCGCTGGTCGAGCGGCTCGTAGGCGCTCGCAGACGCTTCGTGCATGTTGCCGGTCGGCTCGAGCAAGTCGAAGGCCGAGTGGCCGGGAACGGCGGCGGTCTCGACCTGGAGCGGGTGCGCGAGCTCCAGGAGCAGGCTGCGGAGGTCGGCGCCAAGATCGCGCTCCTCGTGGGTGAGCTCGAGGCGGCCGGGGTGCAGGTGAAGGATCTCGACCAGGGGCTGATCGACTTTCCGGCGCACCACCCGGAGAGTCACGAGACAGTGCTCCTCTGCTGGCACCTCGGCGAGGACAGCGTCCAGTACTGGCACGGGGTCGAAGAGGGATTCGCGGGCAGGAAGCCACTCCCGTTCTAGAGAACTGAGTAGGTCCATGGACGAGTTCTGGCAGCGGGTTGCCGTCGCGGGCGGCGTGATCCTCCTCACGCTGGTCCTCGCCCGCCTCGTCGACCGCACGCTCGGGAACCGGCTCGAGCTGCGACCGGAGACCCGCACCCGCTACCGGGTCATCCGCCGCAGCGCTCTGGTCACGATCGTCACGGTTGGGATTCTCTCCGCCCTGCTGGTCATCCCGCCGGTGCGCGCTGTCGCCGGAACGATCCTCGCCTCCTCCGCCGTCATCGCGCTTGTCGTCGGGTTCGCAGCGCAGACTACGCTCTCGAACTTCGTGGCCGGTGTCCTCATAGCTTTCACACAACCGCTGCGTCTGGGGGACGAGGTGGAGATTGGCCAAGCGTCCGGGATCGTGGAGGAGATCGGCCTTACGTGGACTCTCATCCGGGCGCCGGACGGGGCTCGCTTCTTCGTCCCGAACACAAAATTGGCCTCGGATACCATTCGGAATGCAACCTTCACGGGTACGCCAGCTGCTCCTCGAAGAGGCGCGCAAGGCGCCTGAGTCCATGCCAAGGAGCCCGTTATCACCTTGAGCCGAGTCCAATCGAGTCGTCCTGTCCGTTCTGACTCGCTCGGGGAGGGCTGATGCCCCCCCGCAACGGGAACGGCAACGGTAAGAACGGTACCGGTGGGCCTGTTTATCCAAATCACCGCCGCCGCCGCCGGCAGCGCCGCCGTCGCGACAAGGTCGTCGCTCGGCGCTTTGCGATCTTCGTCACCCTTGCGGTCATCTGCGGGAGCATCGCGGCCGTGGTGGCCGCGGCGTTCACGAGCGCAAACGGCGTCCTGAACAACTGCGACCTTGCGTCGCTGAAGCCGGTCTCGATCGGCCAGAACTCGTTCGTCTACGCAGCCGACGGGAGCCTGCTCGGTGCGATCCCCGCGGAGAGAAACCGTCAGCCGGTAACGCTCGCGGGGATGTCGAAGTGGGTGAGGGAGGCGACGGTTGCCGTCGAGGACCGCCGCTTCTACGAGCATGGAGGGCTCGATTACGAGGGCATCGTCCGCGCTGCCGTGAAGAACCTCGAGAGTGGCCACGTCGTGCAGGGCGGCTCGACCATCACCCAGCAGCTCGTTCGCAATCTCTACATCGGAAACGAGCGCTCCCTTGAGCGGAAGATCAAAGAGGCCTGCCTCGCTCGGAAGGTCGAGAAGGGTCACACGAAGGACTGGATTCTCACCAGCTACCTGAACCAGGTCTATTTCGGGAACCACGCCTACGGAGTCGAGGCAGCGGCGCAGACGTACTTCTCGAAGCCTGCGACGGACCTCGACCTCGTCGAAGCGGCGCTCATTGCCGGCATGCCCCAGGCGCCTTCCCAGTACGACCCCTTCCAGCGCCCCAACGAGGCCGTCCGCAGGCGCAACGAGGTTCTCGGCGCGATGCTTTCCGCCCACTACATCAACCGGGCCCAGCACGACGAAGCCGTCGCCAGTGCGCTCGAGCTAACGCGTGGACACATCTATACGAGGATCCGCGAGCCCTTCTTCTTCAGCTATGTGCGGGAGGAGCTGATCGCGAAGTACGGTGCGAACACTGTCCGTGGCGGCGGCCTCAAGGTCTACACGACGATTGTCCCGCGCTTCCAGAAGCTGGCCGCGCGCGCGATCAAGCAGACGCTCTACTACCCGAACGATCCCGCAGCGGCAATCGTCTCCATCAATCCCAAGAACGGCGCGATCCGCGCGATGACCGCGGTGACCCCGGGCAAGAAGCGCACGCAGTTCAACCTGGCTGCGCAGGGCCGGCGGCAAGCCGGCTCCTCCTTCAAGCCGTTCGTGCTCACCGAGGCGATCCGGCAGGGCATCAACCCGGACTCGACGATGTATCTCTCGGCCCCGTTCCACTGGCAGCCGGATCCCTATAGCGAGCCGTGGGACGTCTCGACGTACGGCGGAGATTACTCCGGGCCTTCCACGATCACGCAGGCGACTCTGCGCTCCGACAACACGGTGTACGCGCGCCTCACGCTCGACGTCGGGCCCGAAAAGGTCGTTCAGGTGGCGCACAAGATGGGGATCAAGACCAAGCTCGAGCCGGTGGCGTCCGTCGGCCTGGGGTCGAACTCGGTAGGCGTACTCGAGATGGCGGTGGCGTACGCGACGATCGCCGCCCGAGGCGTGCGCTCTGAGCCGATGGCGATTCGCAAGGTCATCCTCCCGAACGGGAAGGTCGACGCGGGTGCCGGGTGGGGACACCCGGAGCGCAGGCGTGTCTTCTCCGACGGCGTCGCCTACCAGGTGGCGCGCATCCTGAAGATGAACATCCAGTCCGGGACCGGTACCGGCGCGAACCCGGGCTTCGTCGCGGGAGGCAAGACGGGCACGACGGAGGACTGGGGAGACGCCTGGTTCGCAGGGATCACGACGACCGCCTCGACAGTCGTCTGGGTCGGCTACCCGAATGCCAAGATCCCGATGACGGCCGTCCACGGGATCCGAGTCGTCGGCGGCACCTTCCCGGCGACCATCTGGCGCCTCTTCATGGTCCCCGCTTTCGGGCACCACCCGCCCCGGGACTGGCCGCTCCCGAAGGACCCCGTCGTCTGGATTCCATTCCACGGGCAGTATCAGTACTTTGGCGCGCCACCCGGCTCGGGCACCGACGAGAAGAAGAAGAAGAAGGACAAGGACGAAGGGAAGTCTCCGACGACGACTGCTCCGCCGCCGACGACAACTGAGCCTCCAGCGACTACGACCGGGTAGCGACCTCGGGGTCTGGGGGGCGGGCGCAGCCTGCTTCGGGCTCGTCGCCGCAGCCGTCTCGCTTGCGTGGCCATCGTCCCTCCTGACGCCTGACCACGCCAAGGGGTCGACCGGCTGGTCGTGGGCCTACCTCGGTCTCGTCGCGGCCGCCTTTGTCGCTTACCTCGCCGGCCTGGCCCTGCTGCGGTTCGGTGCCCCCGCTCGTGTGGGCGCAGTCCTCGCGGTGGCGGTGGCGATCCAACTCGCCCCGCTCACGGCCCCGGTCCTGCTCTCAACCGATGTCTACTCGTACTGGGACTACGGGAGGCTCGCCGCCGTCCACGACGCGAACCCGTACGAGGTGACGCCGATCGATTTCGCGAACGATCCCGCCTTCAAGCGAATGGGCGCGCAATGGCGGGAGACGACGTCCGTCTACGGGCCTGCCTTCACCCTCGCCTCGGAGGGGCACGCCAAGGCAGTCGGAGACTCGGCCGCGGCGGCTGCCTGGGCGTACAAGGCTCTGGCGGCTCTTGCCATGCTGGCGATCACGTTGCTCGCGGTCCGCGTGGCCGCGCGACCGGCGTTTGCCGCGGCGTTCGTCGGGTGGAACCCGCTTCTCGCCGTCCACTTCGCGGGTGGCGGGCACAACGATGCGTGGATGATGGCTCTTGTCTTTGCCGCGCTCGCGCTCGCTGCGACAGGACGACGCCAGCTGGCCGGAGCGGCTTGGGCGCTCTCGATCGCAGTCAAGTGGGTAGCGCTAGTCTTCCTGCCTCTACGGGCGCTCGAGGCGAGGCGGGAACGGCGCCGCGTCGGCCACGCCGGGTTCGCTGCGGCCGCCGCCGTCGTGGTCGGCGTGGCGACCTGGCGGTACGGGCTGAGCTGGCTCGACGCCTTCGGGCCGGTCGGCCGAAACCTGCGTGAGGGTTCGAGGTACAGCATCCCCGGCCGCCTGGAGAGCATCGGGATTCCCCACGGCGCGGCGGTCGGAGTGCTGGTGGGGCTCTTCGGGCTCGCCTACCTCTGGCTCCTCCGCGAGGCCTGGCGGGGGCACGCCAGGCTGGGGCTCGCAGCCGGCCTCCTGCTCGTCGCCGCGCCCTGGCTCGTCCCCTGGTACCTCGTTTGGACGGTTCCCTTCGCGGCCGTCGAGGAGGACGGGACGGCGCAGGTTCTCGCACTCGCCTTGACCGCGTACCTCCTGCGCGACGCCGTCCCTTTGTAGCGTTACGCAGCGATGAGCACCGCCACCGGTCTGATCTCCGTCGACGAGGCTCAGCGAATCGTGCTCGAACGGGCGAAGCGTCTCGACCCCGAGCGTGTCCCGATCGAGCGGGCCGCCGCACGTGTGCTGGCCGAGCCCGTGGCGGCACTCGTCGACTTGCCTCCCTTCCCGAGCTCGGCCATGGATGGGTACGCGCTGCGCTCGGCCGACACGGCCGACCCTCCGACTCGTCTCCCGATCGTTGCCAGGATCGCGGCCGGAAGCCCGGCGGACCGCGCACTCGCTCCTGGAGAGGCGATGGCGATCTCGACCGGCGGCGCCGTTCCCGAGGGAGCCGACGCAGTCGTCCCGCTCGAGCTGGTCGAAGAGAGCGATGAAGCGATCGACGTTCGCGAGCCTGTTGCCCAGGGTGCCAACGTCCGCGAGCGAGCCGGCGACGTATCCGTTGGAGACGTCGTGCTCGAGCCGGGTGCGCGTCTCGGCCCTGCGCAGGTTGCCGCGCTGGCTGCGGCCGGAGTCTCAGAAGTGCAGTGCAGCAAGCGCCCGCGTGTGGGGATCCTGGTCACGGGATTGGAGCTGCGGCAGCCGGGAGAGCCGCTCGGCGCCGGCGAGATCTACGAGTCGAACGGCCTTCTGCTCGCGACGGCGCTCCAGCTGGCCGGGGCGGTTCCCGCCCAGCTCGGCGTCGTGGCGGACGACGCCGACGAGCACGAGCGCGCGATGGAGCGTGCGCTGCTGGGCTTCGACATGCTGATCACGTCGGGCGGCGCATCCGTCGGCCCGCACGATCTTGTTCGCGCGACACAGGCGAAGCTGCGGGTGGAAGAGCTGTTCTGGGGTGTCTCCGTCAAGCCGGGGAAGCCGGTCGCCTTCGGCGTTCGGCGCGACCACCTGGTCTTCAACCTCCCCGGCAACCCCGTCTCCGTGCTCGTGACCTTCGAACTCTTCGTGCGCCCCGCCGTGAACGTCCTTCTTGGCGTGCCGGACCCGCTTCCCGAGTACCGCAGAGCGATTCTCGCGTCGGCGGTCAAGCGCAATCCGCACCGGGACGAGTACGTGCGGGCGACGAGTCGGCGCGAGGGCGACGCGGTGGTGGTCGACCCGCTCCCGGGCCGTGAGTCACACATGATCGCGAGCGCCGCGCGTGCGGACGCATTGGTCGCCGTGGAAGCCGGCGACGGTGAGCTCGCCGCCGGCGAAGAGATCCGCTACATCGCGATCGCCTAGTTCAAGGCGCCGCGGCCCGCGGCGAGTGCTTGGGGCCGGCCTGTGCCCATCACTCCTCCAACACCTCCGCTTCCTCGACAGGCTCGGCGGCGCGGACCCGCTCTGAGCGTAGTCGACGCGTGAGCAAAATCACCTGTCGGATCGACTCACGCACGGGGCCTCGCTTGGGCCGCTCGTGCGCGGCCGGGTACGGGGCGTAGCGGCCTGTCGCGAGGGCCCCTGCTTGTGCCGCCACCGCTCCCCACGCCAGGAAGGCGAAGACGAGTGGGACGGGCACGAAGCCCACCGAGGTCAGCGCCAGGACATACCAGAGCGCATCAAGACCCATCTGGAAGCGGAACGCGAAGGAGACGAGGAGGATGAGCGGGCCGGCGAAGCCGAGCGCGTAGACCGCGAGCGCCGCCGGGCGGCCGCGGTCCGAAGCATGCGGCAGCCAGAGCCAAGCGTGTACAGAGGGGAGCACGAAGAGGAGGGCGAACGGGTTCTGTGCCGCCACGACAAGCGCGACGATTCCGAGGACCAGCATGGCCGCGAGGTGGCCGCCGAGCTGCTCCGGTCGCGTGGCGCTTCGGCGTGGAACCAGCTGCGGCCTCGCCACGAGCCAGCCGAGAAGGGACAGTCCTGCGAGCGCGAAGAGCGCAGCCACGGGCCAGTCTCCGGCTGCCTGTGTATCGGGCGCGATCGGGCGCGCCTCGCCGCGTGTCAGGATCCCGAGCAGGGCAAACAGGGCGAAGAGCGCGCCCACCCAGGCCCAGACGCCGAGACGGCTCGCGAGGCTTCGCAGTGCAGGGCGAAGCGCGATGTGGCGGCGACGGCAGCGGGCGAAGAGGTCGACGACTGCGGCGAGGAAGGGGAGCAGCGCGGTGAGGAAGAGGAACTGGATTGTCCAGCCGCGGATCAGGCGCGACCCGACCCAGACGTACGACTCGGTACCGCGGGTTACGTCGGCGGCCGAGTCCAGTGACCCGAGCAGGATCTGGGCCGATCGTCCGAGTTCGTCGAGTCGCGCCGCGTTGAGGGCGGCGAGAGTGTCTGCCCCGGGTGGCGGAGGGCGCGCTCCCGCCGAAGTGAGCGTCACTGCAGGGATTCCCCGGGCGATGAACGGGCCCTGGCCGTACAGCGTGAAGGGGAAGGCAAGATCCACGAGCTGGGCTCCTGCGCTCGCCCGGGTGGACTCCTGCGCGGCCTGGGCGCTGACGGCGGATTGCGCGGTAGCGACGAGCGTCGCTCCGGGCGTGCGCGGCGTTTCTCCGGCGAATTCCAGGCGCGGCGGTCCCGATCCTCCGATCGCGTCAAGATTGATCACCACCGCGAGGCGGTCGCCGAGGCCGGAGTCGCGGGCGAACTCAGCTGCTCCGAGCGACCCGTAGGCGCCGCCGTCCTCCGAGAGGAGGACGACCGAGTGCGCGAGCGACGAGTTGCCGATGTCGCGGGCGAGCTCGAGCAGCGCGCCGGTCCCCGAGCCGTCGTCGTTGACCCCCGGGGAACCGCCCAGATTGTCGCGGTGGGCCATGATCACGATCGTCTGCCGGGAGCGCGCGACGTCCTGTTCGGGCTTCAGCGGGGCAGTCGCCACGAGGTTGACGAAGCGCTGTCGGCCCAGGCCCGGGACGTTCGCGGTGAAGACCTGCCGCTGGACCGTGAACTTGTAGTCGCGCAGCCGCGCCGCGACCCACTCGGTCGCGCCGCGCGCACCGTCGGTGCCCGGCCTCCGGTCGGGGTTGCGGCGTGCGAATTCCCTGGCGAACTGGACGGCCGTCGTACCGTCGAAGGACGGCGGCAGGCGAGGTTCCTGAAGAGCGACCGGGCTGCCGAGGCTGAATGCGGCCACGAGAAGCGGTACCGCTGCCGCAAGCCAGGCCGCGCGGTAGATCCGGCCCGAGACGGGCCGTTCGAGCGACCCACGCCGCGCTCGGCGGCGTGGCGGGGGAACCGCCATCGGGTCGGAGCCTATCCTGTGTCCCGGTGGCTCAGGAGGTGACCATCCTCCTCGTCGACGACGAGGAATCCGTGCAAAAGCTCCTCGCCTTCCCGCTGGAACGGGAGGGTTTCCACGTCGTGCAGGCCCGGGACGGTGAGGAAGCGCTCGAACGCTTCGACGAGAATGACGTCGATCTCGTGATCCTCGACGTCATGCTCCCGAAGCTGGACGGTCTCGAAGTCTGTCGGCGCCTGCGGGCCAAGAGCACGGTGCCGATCATCATGCTCACGGCGCGGGACGACGAGCTCGACAAGGTCGTCGGGCTCGAGCTCGGGGCGGACGACTACATCACGAAGCCGTTCTCGATCGGGGAGTTCCGGAGCCGGGTCCGCGCCGCGCTCAGGCGCGCCATGCTCCCGGCCGCTTCCGCGCGGAGTGACGTCCTCGAGGTGGACGGACTAGAGATCGACGTCCCACGCCGCGCCGTCGCCGTTCGCGGCGAGCCGGTCCAGCTCACTTATCTCGAGTTCGAGCTTCTGCGCATGCTCGCGGCGAATCCTGGCCGCGTCTACACGAGGGAGACGCTGCTCTCCGCGCTTCGCGGCGGGTCGCAGTACCGCGACCCCCGCACGATCGACGTCCATGTCCGCCACTTGCGCGAGAAGATCGAGCGCGACCCCCGCAACCCGGAGTACGTGTTCACGGTTCGTGGGGTCGGCTATCGCTTTCGGGACTCCGGTTGAACCGGCTGCTCCACCCGAACCTGGCGCTCAAGTTCGGCCTGGCGCTGTTCGTGATCGTGGTAGGCGCCCTCGGCATCGTTTACCTCGCCGTGGTACCCCGGCTCGAGTCGCGTCTCGTGACCGCGAAGATCCAGGAGCTCGAGCGGGCATCGCCTTCGGTCGTCGGCCGGTTCCGGACTGCGAATCCTCTGACGAGGTACCAGCCGCTGGCCACGTTCTTTTCGTCGAGTCTCAACGCGCGAGTTGTGGTGCTGGAGCGGCTGCGCCCCAACTCCAGATTGATCACCGTCGCCGACTCGAACGTCTCGTCCTCGCCGGATGTGGGCACCGACCCCATCGCGCACCGGGCTCTCATATCGGGAGAAACCGCGACGGGCCGCCTCGAGCGCGACGGCTCGGATCGAGCCGAGGTGGCCGTCCCGCTCGACTCCACGACCGTCGTCCTCCTCTCAGCCCCTCTGAATGACGCGCTGGCGAATGTCTCCCTCGTCCGCCGCACGCTGCTTCTGGCGGGACTTGTGGGGTTGGGCGTTTCTCTCTTTGTGGGCGCGCTGGCTGCCTGGAGCTTCACGCGGCGCATCCGGCGACTCGAAGAGGCGGCTGAACGGATCGCCGCGGGAGATTTCGAGCAGCCCGTCGTCGATCCGGTGGACGACGAGGTCGGTGAGCTCGCCGAGGCGTTCGACTCGATGCGCCTCCGCCTCGCACAGCTGGATCACGCTCGCCGCGAGTTCATCGCCAACGCGTCGCACGAGCTGCGGACGCCGCTTTTCTCGCTCGGTGGATTCCTCGAGCTGATGGCGCACGAGGATCTGGACGATCAGGAGCGGCGCGATTTCATCGAGGAGATGGCGGCCCAGGTGGAGCGCCTGACGAAGCTGGCCACAGACCTACTCGATCTCTCCCGGCTCGACGCGGGCCAGCTCTCGGTGAGCAGGACGGAAGTCGACGTGGCCGCGATTGCACGAACGGTCGGCGAGGAGTTCCACGCTATCGCCGAGGGCTCCGGCCACGCTCTCCAGGTCCGGGCTGACGGCCCGCTCCTTGCTGTCGGAGACGAACAGCGAGTCCTCCAGATCGCGCGTATCCTCGTGGAGAACGCGCTCCGGCACACCCCGGCCGGAACCACCGTGGTCGTCGCGGCCAAGTCCGCGGACCGCAAAGCGGGCTTATCCGTCCGCGACAACGGGCCCGGAGTGCCCGCACGCGATCACGAGCAGCTGTTCGAGCGCTTTTACCGCGCGGATGGCGGCAAGGCCTCGGGCAGCGGCCTGGGGCTCGCGATCGCGCGTGAGCTGGCAGTGCGCATGGATGGGGCGATCGAGTTCCGCTCCGAGCCCGGAAACACCGTGTTTACGTTGGTCTTGCCCCTTTTTGACATGTCCGTTTCACATGAAATGCACCCCGATCTCTCGCGCTCGCGCCCTCCCTCGCGTGCTTAGCCAGGGCGCCAGCGTTCGGAAAACGACCGAGACCATGGGTCCCTCACAGACCCAGATCCACGTTGGTTTGCGTTTGCACCCGTCTCGGTCACGACGGGTGTAAGGCCCATAAATAGTCCCGACTCCGAAGATCTCCAAGAAACGCTCAAGCACATCGTAGTCCGTCATCTGAATCCGAAGCTGCTTTCGTCCGTAGAGATGGGTGATCGACCCTTCGCCCTCGAAAAGACCTGCAGCCCATGGGATTTCGGGGTTTACGGAGTCCACTCCGTAAGCGTGGCTCGGGCATCGGATTGGGCCATGGCCTTTGGGAACTAGGAAGTTGTGACGACTACGATGCGAAAGTGCGCCCCGCACCACTAGCCGCCCTTGCGGTCGTCTGCGCCCTGCTGGGCAGCACGACCGCGCTCGCAATCGCGAAGTCCACCGGCTGGTTCGGAGACGGCCACACCGACACGATCGTGCTCACCCAGGCGGCGCCCTCGCCGGCGGCGAACCGGGTCGTTCAGGGCGGGACCGCCAAGCCGCTCGCCGGCAACGACTTCGACCCCGCTGCCATCTACCGCGCCCGAGCGACGGGCGTTGTCACCATCGTCGCACTCTTCGGCTCGCAGACGCAGAACGGGAGCGGGAATGCCGCTCAGGGGTCGGGGTTCGTCGTCTCCAAGCGGGGCTACATCCTCACCAACTCCCACGTGATCACGACTGCGGGCGAAGACGTTCCCGGCGAGACGCCCGAGGCGGCCGGCTCGGTGTTCGTGGAGTTCAGGGACGGCGATCGCGTCCCCGCGAGGATCATCGGCTGGGATGTCTACGACGACGTCGGGCTCTTAAAGGTCGCTCCCAAGGAGCATCAGCTCAGCCCGGTGCCGCTCGGAGACTCGAGCACCGTCGTCGTGGGCGAGCCGGTCGCCGCTATCGGCAGTCCGTTCGGGGAGCAAAACTCACTCTCGGTGGGCGTCGTCGCGGCGACCGAGCGCTCGATCGACTCCCTGACGTCGACCTACGACCTCGTCGACGCGATCCAGACCGACGCTCCCATCAACCGCGGCAATTCGGGCGGCCCGATGTTCGACGCTCGTGGGCGAGTGATCGGCATCAACGCGCAGATCCGGAGCGAATCCGGCAATGCCGAGGGAGTCGGGTTCGCCGTGCCCATCAACTCGGCCAAGCGCTCGATGGAGCAGCTGATCGAAAACGGGCGCGTCCGCTACGCGTGGCTCGGCGTCTCGACGCAAAGCGTGACACCCATCCTGGCACGGCATTTCGATCTCGCCGCGGAGCACGGCGCAGCCATCCAGACCGTGATCGACGGAGGGCCGGCGGCCGAGGCGGGCCTGCGCGGGGGCGCGCGCGAGGAGGACTTCAGGGGCATCCCCTTCCGCGGCGGCGGCGACCTCATCGTTGCCATCGACGGAAATCGCGTCTCGAGCGCGGAGGACGTCGTGCGGGCCGTGACCGAGCGGCTCTTCCCGGGGCAGACGACGCGCCTGACCGTTCTTCGGGGCAACGAGCGCCTTGTCATCTCGGTGGTTCTGGGCGACCGCCCGGCGAATCCGCCCCGCAGCGACCGGTAGCGCGTCTACGCTGGCCTCACGTGAGGCCGTCGGAAGACCTCGTTCTGCTCGGGGACAACCTCGAGCTCTTGCCGGAGCTCGACGAGGGGATCTTCCAGGTCGCCTACCTCGATCCCCCCTTCAACACGGGCAGGGTGCAGCGGCGCCGGACGCTTGCCACCGTGACCGCCAGCGACGGCGACCGCACCGGTTTTCAGGGCCGCCGCTATGCCACCTCGGTGCTCGCCGAGTCCTCGTACGCGGACGAGTTCGACGACTACCTCGGCTTCCTCGAGCCGCGTCTCCTGGAGGTGCGTCGGCTTCTCTGCGAGACCGGGACGCTCTATCTGCACATCGACTACCGCGAGGCCCATTACGTGAAGCTGCTCCTCGACGGGCTCTTCGGACGCGATTGTTTCCTGAACGAGATCATCTGGGCGTACGACTACGGTGCCCGCCCACGCCGGCGCTGGCCGGCCAAGCACGACACGATCCTGGTCTACGTCAAGGACCCGGACCGCTACTGGTTCGACGCCGAGGCGGTCGAGCGAGAGCCCTACATGGCTCCGGGCCTGGTCACGGCCGAGAAGGCGGCACGGGGGAAGCTCCCGACCGACGTCTGGTGGCACACGATCGTCTCTCCGACAGGGAAGGAGAAGACGGGCTATCCCACTCAGAAGCCTGAGGGGATCCTGCGGCGCATCGTCCAGGCCTCGAGCAAACCCGGCGACTGGTGCCTTGACTGCTTTGCCGGCTCCGGCACCCTGGGCGCGGTGGCCGCCGCGCTGGGGCGACGCTTCGTTCTCATCGACTCGAACCCAGAGGCGGTCGCGGTCGCCCGGCGGCGCGTCGCCGCTGTTTCGACGAGCGGGTCGAATGGGTAAGGAATCTGTTGCTGGGGCGGTCCTCAAGATTCGAGGAGGTTAAGTAGGTTTTGAAAAGGTTTCGGCCGGGAAACTAAGCCTATGGTGTCGGTTTCCATGGAGCGGGGGGGTTCCCTTCCGGGCGAGCGCGGCGGCATCGTCGCGCTGACGGTGCCCGCCCGGGCCGAGTTCATCGCGCTCGGCCGGCTCGCGCTCACGGGCCTCGCCCGTACGCGTGTCCTCTCGGCCGAGATCGTGGCCGATCTCAAGCTAGCGCTGACGGAGGCCTGCTCGAACTCCGTTCGTCACGCCTACGACGAGGGCCGCGAGGGCCTCGTGGAGATCCTCTACGAGCTGTCCGATGATCGGATCGCGATCAAGGTCCACGACGACGGCTCT
>Ga0307416_100000630_pt1 | contig 18191 bp, 16 predicted proteins | sample DK1Cmetagenome_2_FD_203821 | JGI IMG/M metagenome (GOLD analysis project Ga0307416, IMG submission 203821) | Maize rhizosphere microbial communities from greenhouse at UC Davis, California, United States - DK15-C-3 | ecosystem: Host-associated > Plants > Roots > Rhizosphere > Soil | place...
TCGCCGATGCTCATCGTTCCGGTGGCCCCGGGCTCCTCGGCCGGCCGGCCGGAGCCTGCGGCCGCTCCCCCGCCGCCCGGCCGGGATGGCACGTTGCGCTGGACCGGATCCCGCATGGCCCTACCCGCCACCTCCGGGTCGACTGCCGGCGAAGAACACCAGCTTGAACTTGCCGATCTGGAGCTCGTCGCCGGCCACGAGCTCGCCGTCCTCGACCCGCTCGCGGTTGAGGTAGGTGCCGTTGAGGGACCCGACGTCGTGGACGGTGAAGCCGTTGGGACCGCGGCGGATCTCGGCGTGGCGCCGCGACACGGTGATGTCGTCGAGGAAGATGTCGCTCTCGGGGTGGCGGCCGGCGGTCACCACCTCCTTGTCGAGCAGGAAGCGGCTGCCGGCGTTCGGGCCCCGCCGCACGACCAGCATGGCGGTGTTCTCGCGGAGCTCCTCGACCGGGGCGAGGACCTCTTCCTCGACCTCAGCTTCGAGGTCCTGGGCGGCCAGGCTGATGGTGGTGGTGGAGTCGTCAGGCGTGTTGGTCAGGGCGGCCCCGCAGTTCGCGCAGAAGTGGGCCCCTTCGGGGTTCTTGTGACCGCACTGAGTGCAGAACATGCTGCCCTCCCGGGGCTTTGGCTCGTTGTCAGCAGCGCGTCCGGCGGCCGGAGCCGGGCGAGCAGCATCGTTTTGGTCGGTGACTGTAGATGAGTACTTCAAACAGGGTCAACGCGTGGCTGTGGACGGTCCTGACAACCTCCACGATACGGTGATGCTCAGGACTCGGCGACCAGGTCGGAGTAGGCGGCGGCGTCCATCAGCTGGTCCAGCTCCGCCGCGTCGGCCAGCTCGATCACGACCAGCCAGCCCTGGCCGTACGGGTCGGAGTTGATCAGCTCGGGGGTCTTGTCGAGCTCGTCGTTGCGCTCGACGATCGTGCCCGTGACCGGGCTGTAGATGTCGGACACCGACTTGGTGGACTCGACCTCGCCGAAGGTCTCGCCGCCGGTGACGGCCGTCCCGACCGCCGGGACGTCGACGTAGACGATGTCGCCGAGCGCGTCCTGGGCGTAGTGGGTGATCCCGATGGTGGCCCGGTCGCCCTCGGCCCGGGCCCACTCGTGCTCGCTCGTGTACTTGAGGTCGTCGGGGTACATCCTCGTCCCTCCAGAGGTGGTCACCGCCGGCCGCGGTTGGGGCCGGGCCGCTGGTAGCCAAGCACAGCCGTGCCCACCTTGCCAGAAGGTCGAACTGCGTACCCCGGAGGGCGCTCAGGCGCCGGAGCCTGCCCCCGGTTTGGCGGGCTCCTTGGGGCCGGTGCCGCGGCGGACGACCCGGACCCAGGGGCTGTAGTTGGACACGAAGCTGTCGCGGCGGACGACCGTGCCGCCCTTGGTCACGGTCCGAGCGACGGTGACGTCGAACCCCGAGGACCCGGACTCCTCGACGACCTTCTCACCCTTGGGCAGGGTGGGGTCGTCCTCGTACCTGGTTGGCGGGGCCCGGAAGTTGCGGGCGGCCGAGGTGCTGGAGGTCACCTTGTAGCCCCTGGAGGTCGACCAGAAGGTGAAGGTCAGCGTGGACGGGGTGGCCCGGCTGGTGATGTAGATCCCGTACGGGGAGTCGTTGCGGAACTTGAGGTCGGTGCCCGGCCAGTTGAGGGTGGCGTCCCGGCCCATCGGGTAGTGGCTGATGTGCAGGCTGTGGTTGCGCCGCTCGAGCACGGGCAGGCCGGCGAAGAAGGCGGCGTTGAACATGGTGGTCCCGGCCTGGCAGACGCCGCCGCCGAGCCCGTCGACGATCTCGCCGTTCTGGATGACGTGGGCGGTGCGGTAGCCCTTGGCCGCGGTGCGCTGGCCGGTGGCCGCGTTCATGGAGAACACCTCGCCGGGGCGGACGAGGCGGCCGTGGACGGCGGCGGCGATCAGGCTGATGTTGTGGACGCGGGGGACGTCGCCGGCGCTGAAGGTCGTGGTGAAGGTCGACATCACCTCCTTGACGCCCAGGGCCTTGGCCTCCTTGGTGGTCAGCTCGGGCTGGGTGGTCCTGGTGGGCAGGACGGCCGACCGGTCGGTCCCGCCGCCGGCGCCGGCCTCGAGCACGACCGCGGCCGCCTTGGCGGCCAGGACCTCGAGCCCGGCCACGCCGGGGAGGATCCGGACGGTGGAGCCGCTCGGCTGGAACCGGGCGTCGCGGGGCTCGGTGTAGGCGAAGGGGGCCTCGCGCCGCAGCAGCCGGTCGAGCCCGGCCGGGTCGAGGCTGACCTGGAGCTGGCCGGTGGCCAGCCGGGCGCGCACCAGCGGGGCCAGGTCGGCCGGGCCGAGCCGGGCCGACCCACCGCCGGCGGTCACCTCGACCGGCGACCTCAGCAGGCCTGCCGCCCGGTCGGCGGCCGCCCGGGCCGCCTCGGCGCCGACGGTCGGGGGCCGCTCGGTGATCGGCAGGCTGACCGCCGCCCCGGCCGGCGCCGCGGCCGCGCCCAGCAGCGCCGCCGCCGCCCCGGCCCGGTCGATCACCCGCCCCGGCCGCCCGGCGACCACCTCAACGGCCACCGCCCCACCCGCGGCAGGCGCGGCGCCCTCGGCGGCCCCGGTGGCGCCCTCGGCGGACCCGGCACCGGCGGCGCCCTCGGCGCCAGCACCGGTCCCGGCGGCCGCGCCCAGGGCCAGGACCCGCCCTGCGACCCGCAGCGTCGGCTCGCGCACCTCGCTCCCCACCTTGGTGTCGAGCGCGGCCAGCTGCTTGTCGAGGCGGGCGGCGGCCAGCCGGGCCTTCCACGGCACGTCGATCCTGCTGAACCAGCCCTTGAAGCGGCCGAGGCCGAACGGCCCGCCGCGGCCCGCGGCCAGGGCGGCGGCCACGGTCGCGTCCACGTCCAGCTCGACCCCGACCCGCGACCTGGGCAGGCGCAGGCTGGCGTCCCCGGCCTGGAGGGTGAGGGGCGCGGCCTGGATGTCCCGGGCCGCCGCCCGCAGCCGCTGGGTGGCCGCCGCCCTGCTCAGGCCCGACAGCTCGACCCCGCCGACCCGGACCCCGCGGCGGACCTCGCCGGCGGCGGCGGCCTCGTGGACGGCGAGCAGCCCGGCGGCCAGCACGAGCGCGAGCAGCCCGGCCAGGACCGGCCGCGGCACCCGGCCCAGCGGGCCGAGGGCGGCGGCCAGCCGTTCCGGCAGCCAGCGGGACCGGGCCGACGGCTGGGGCTCGACGGGCTGGTCGGCGACCGAGATGGTTGGCTCCTTATGGCATGCCGTCCGAGCGGCCGGACGGTGCGGCGCCGGGCCGAGAGCTCGGGGGAAGCGGCCCAGGCGAACGGAAAGCCTACGGCCCTGGCGGCCGGCGGGCAAGCCCATCCCGTCGCACTCGGGACAACCAGAACATTGGTCGAGCCTCCGGCGCCGCATGCAGCGCCGCGCCGTTGGTGCACCGCCGAAGCTTGCGCGCCGCCCCCGGCGGCCACCCGATCACCTCGAGACCGGATACTCGATCGGTGTTCTGGCTCACTCCAGCTCGGCGGCCCGGCGGACCAGCGCCTCGTACCCGTCGGCCAGGGCCTCGGCGGCCTCCCGGTCGCCGGCCTCGGCCCACAGGTGGGTGACCGGCTCGACGGTGTCCGGGATGATCAGCGCCCAGTCGTCGTCCCAGGACCTCGCCGCTCCCCCGGGCCCGTCCGCGCCCTCCGGCTCCGGCGCTCCCCCGGACTCCTCCGATCCACCGGGGGACCACCCTGGCGGTCCCCCGGACCCCCCCGGGCCCGGCGGGTGGAAGACCTTGATCCCGTCGGTGTCGTCGACCCGCCGGCCCTTGGTCGCCTCGGCGAGCTGGCGCATGACCGCGCCCTTGCGCTCCCAGGGGGTCGGGACCCGCCGCTGGACGATCGCCGGCTCGGGCAGGGCGTCCACGGCCCGGCCCAGGGTGGTGTCGTGGACGGCCAGCAGCTCCAGCAGCTTGCCGAACGACAGCAGCCCGTCGTAGGCGGGGTGCAGCACCGGGAAGACGTAGCCGCCGCCCTCGGCCCCGGCGAACACCACCCCTTCGCCCTGGGCGGCCCGCATGATGGCGCTGGTCGACAGCTTGGAGCCGTGGACCTGGCGGCCGTGGCGGGCGGCCAGCTCGGCGGCCTGGCGGGTGGTGGAGACGGGCAGGGCGATGCCGCCGTCGCCCTCGCCGCGCACGATCAGGTCGACGAACAGCAGCAGGGCCCGGTCGAGGCCGAGGACGACGCCGCGCTCGTCGACCAGGGAGATCCGCTCCCCGACGGCGTCGAACAGCACCCCCAGGTCGGCCCCGGCGGCGGTGACCAGCTTGGCCAGGCGGTCGAGATCGGCCTGGCGCTCGTCCTCGGTGGGGGCGACCCGGGTCTCGTCCAGGTGGCCGCGGACGATCAGGCTGTCCAGGTTCAACCTCGACAGCAGGTGCGGGAGGACCAGCGACGCCGTCCCCCCGCCGGCGTCGATCACCACCTTGAAGTGGCGGTGGCGCACGACCGCGTCGTCCAGGCTGTGGACCAGGGCGACGGCGTAGTGCTCGACCGCCCGCGGCGGGTAGCGCAGCTCGCCCATCTCCTGCCCGAACGCGCGCCGGAACTCCTCCCGGTAGTAGGTGCGCTCGATCCGGCGGCGCGCCCCCTCGTCGACGTCGGTGCCGTCGCCGCCGAACACCGCCAGCTCGACCGACTGGATGTCCTGGGGCGAGGTGCGCACGTACATGCCCCCCGACGCGCCCATGCGGGCGGCCGAGAACCGCACCGACGGGGCCGGCGCCAGCTCCAGGTCCTCGCAGGTCACCCCGGTCGAGTTGAGCCCGGCGATGATCGCCCGCTTGAGGGCCCGCGACACCCGGCTGGCGTCCCGGCCCAGGGTCACCCGTGACCCCTTCTTGAGCGTGGAGCCGAAGGCCGTGGCCACCCGCAGGACCATCTCGGGGGTCAGGTCGACGTTGCCGATGCCGGACACGCCGCGCTCGCCGAACAGCCCGCGGGCGCCCCGGCCCTCCCAGATGATGGACTTGGTGACGATCGCGCCCGGCTCGACGGTCTTGTAGGGATATACCTTGACATTAGGTTGAAGGATCGCACCGTGGCCGATGTCGGCGTTGTCGCCGACCACTACCCCGTCCTCGACCCGGCCGCCCCGCTTGATGTCGGCGCTGCGCCCGACCACGCAGCCGCGCAGGCTGGTCCCGGGGCCGATGTAGGCGTTGTCGTGGACGATCGCCCGGTGCAGGAAGGCGTTGTACTTCACGATCACCCCGGAGCCGACCACGGTGTACTCGCGCAGGCGGGCGCCCGCCTCGACCTTGGTGAAGTCGCCGATCAGGACCGGTGCGGTGAGGACCGCGTCCGGGTCCAGCTCGGCCCCCTCCCCCAGCCAGACCCCCGGCCGGACCTGGAAGCCGGGCACGTCGACCTTGACCCGGCCGTCGAGGATGTCCTGGTGGGCCGCCTGGTAGGCCTCGAGGCTGCCGACGTCCTCCCAGTAGCCGTCGGCGACGAAGCCGAACAGCGGCGCCCCCTGGTCGAGCAGCTGGGGGAAGACGTCGCCGGAGAAGTCGGCCGGCTCGCCCTCGGGGATGTGGTCGAAGATCTCCGGTTCGAGCACGTAGATACCGGTGTTGATGGTGTCGGAGAAGACCTGGCCCCACTGGGGCTTCTCGAGGAACCGCTCGATGCGGCCGTCGTCGCCGGCGATGACGATGCCGAACTCGAGCGGGTTGGGCATGCGCTTGAGGACCACGGTGGCCAGGGCGCCGCGGCGGCGGTGGAAGCTCACCACCTCGTCGAGGTCGATGTCGGTGAGGGCGTCCCCGGAGATGACCACGAAGGTCTCGCCGAGCATCTCGGCGGCGTTGCGGACGCTGCCGGCCGTGCCCAGGGGGGTGGGCTCGGTGGCGTAGGCCAGGTCGACCTCCATGTCCGAGCCGTCGCCGAAGTAGTTGCGGACCTGGCTGGCCAGGAACTGGACGGTGACCACGATGTCCTTGAAGCCGTGGTCGCGGAGGTGGCGGACGATGTGCTCCATGATCGGGCGGTTGCCGACCGGGAGCATCGGCTTCGGCTGGTTGGCGGTGAGGGGGCGCAGGCGGGTGCCCTCCCCGCCGGCCATGATCACCGCCTTCACGGGCGGCCCCCAGAGGGACCGCGGGAAGCGGGCCTGACGTCTGTCGCCATAGGGATGTGGATCCTTGTCTCTTTGGCGCCCAGCCTGGACGCGTGCCGTGACGGCGCCTCGCCGGGGTCTGGGGTCGCCGGCGCCCGGAGCCCGGACCGGGGCGGGCTCAGCCGGCTCGGCTGGCGGCCCGGCCCCCGCCGCCAGGCTAGGAGCCGGCCCGCTCCCGCTGGCCGAGCCGTTCCAGCACCATTCTGACGTAGACCGCCCCGGCGAGGTAGTACATGGCCACCCCGACCCAGAGCCCGGCCAGCCCGAGCACGTTGGCGGCGCCGGCCACCGCCAGCCCGGTCGCGCCCAGGATGAGCACGGGCAGGGCGAACAGCAGCACCAGGGTGGCCGCCTTGCCGAGCAGGATCACCTCCGGGGGCTCGATCCCCCGCCGCTTGAGCAGCGGCCACCCGGCCAGCAGGAACAGGTCCCGGGCGACCAGCAGCACCGCCGCCGCCCAGGGCAGCACCCCCTGGATCACCAGCGCGATCGCCACCGAGGCGATCAGCAGCCGGTCGGCCAGGGGGTCGAGCAGCTGCCCGACCCGGCTCACCTGCCCGTAGCGCCGGGCCAGCCACCCGTCCACCCAGTCGGTCGACCCCACCACCGCCGTCAGGACCAGCCCCCAGCCGAAGCGCCCGGTGGCCAGGAGCCAGGCGCACACCGGCATGAGCAGCAGCCTGAGCAGGGTGACGGCGTTGGGCACGGTCCGGATCGCCGACGACACCCGCCGGCTCGGCCCAAGCGGCCCGGGGGCCAGTTCGGGTTCCCCGGGGGCCGGGGCGGGGTCGGGTTCCCCGGGGGCCGGGGCGGAGAGGTCGCCGTGAGGGGTCGGGCCGCGGAGTCCGCCGTGGGGGGTGTGGACAACCGGCTCCGCGTTGTCCCCGGCTGGGCTACCCTCCCAATTCGGGGGCCCCGGGAACGGGGCCTGCGGCTCCGGCGCGCTCGGCTCCGGCGCGCCCGGCTCCGGCGCGCTCGGCTCCGGCGCGCCCGAGGGCGGCGTGTCCGTCGCGTCCGGCGTGCCCGGGGGCGGCGTGTCTGGCGGCTCGACCCGATCCTGGTCCAGGGGGTGGGGGGACCGGTTGTCCTCGCTCATGCCGTGGAGCGTAGACCACCGACCCACCTCGCGCGCCCGCCTGGCGCGGCGCGAAGGTGTGAAGTGGTCGGGACGGCCGGATTTGAACCGGCGACCCCCAGTCCCCCAGACTGGTGCGCTAACCAAGCTGCGCCACGTCCCGAACGACGGCCCGAAAGCCCGAAACGGGCGTCAGGATATCACGGCCGCCGGCGTCGGCCGCGGGCGCCGGCCACCGGTCCGACCCCCGCCCGCCCCTCACGCCCCTGGCGCCCGCTCCCTGGTCCGGACCCGCACCACCAGCCGCAAAGGTGTGCCCTCGAACCCGAAGGTGCGCCGCAGGTCCCGCTCCAGGTAGCGGCGGTAGCTGGGGGTGAGCTGACCGCTGGTGAACAGGACCAGCTCCGGCGGGTCGACCCGGGCCTGGGTGGCGTAGCGGACCTTCACCGAGCGCCCGCGCGCCGGCGGCGGGGGCGTGCGCTCGGTGGCCTGCCCGAGCCACTGGTTGAGGGCCGCGGTGGGGATGCGCCGGGACCGCTCGGCCAGCACGTTGTCGACCAGTCCCCAGATCTTCTCGACCCCACGGCCGGTGCGGGCCGAGACCCGCAGCAGCGGCGCCCAGTCGACGAAGTACAGCTTGCGCTCCAGGTCGACCCCGAACTGGCGCCTGGCCTCGTCGTCCATCAGGTCCCACTTGTTGGCCAGCAGGACCAGGCCGCAGCCGGCCTCGACGGCGCGGACGGCCACCTTCTGGTCCTGCTCGGCCACGCCCTGGGGGGCCTCGAGGACCAGCAGCGCGGCGTCGGCCCGGTCGACCGCCTCCAGGCTGCGGACGAAGGCGAAGTAGTCCGCCCCCTCGGCCTGCTGGAACGAGCGCCGCATGCCGGCGGTGTCGACCAGCCGGTACGCCCGGCCGTCCCGCTCCACGATCGAGTCGACGGTGTCCCGGGTCGTGCCCGGGGTCGGGTCGACGATCGCCAGGTCGGTCCCGGCCAGCCGGTTGAGCAGGCTGGACTTGCCCACGTTGGGCCGGCCGACGATCGCCAGGGCCGGCACGTCCGGCTCGGCGTCGGTGCCGGCCTCGGTGCCGAGCCGCTCGACCACGGCGTCGAGCAGGTCGCCCGACCCGCGTCCGTGCAGGCTGGAGACGGGCAGCGGCTCGCCAAGCCCGAGCGACCACAGGTCGGCGACCTGAGGTTCGGCGGCGGCGCTGTCGACCTTGTTGGCGACCAGCAGGACCGGCACCCGCCCGCGGCGCAGGCGCGCGGCCACGGCCGCGTCCTCCTCGGTGACGCCGACGGTGGCGTCGACCACGAACAGCAGCAGCTCGGCCTCGGCCATTGCCCGCTCGGCCTGGGCGACCACGCTGGCCTGGAGGCCGGTCGCCTTGGGCTCCCAGCCGCCGGTGTCGACCAGCTCGAAGCGCCGCCCGGACCAGTCGGCCTGGTAGGCGACCCGGTCCCGGGTCACCCCGGGCACCTCCTGGGTGATGGCCGCCCGTCGGCCGAGGATCCGGTTGACCAGGGTCGACTTGCCGACGTTGGGACGCCCGACCACGGCCACCCTTGGCAGCCGGCCGGTCGCCTGGTCGTCTGGGTGATCTATCGACATATCGCTTTGTCTACTCATCTATTTGACGATCTGTTGCGGATGGCGGCTGGCTCGACGGCTCGCCCACGATGCCCGCCCGGAACGCCCGCAGGCGCTGCTGGAGGACCTCGCTGGCCGCCCGGCGACCGGCTCGGTCGCTGGCCGCCGCGGGCAGGTCGACCGGTGGGCCGATCACGATGGTGACCGGCGAGGCGAAGGGCAGCCACCCGAACCGCCGCCGCACCCGCTCGGTCCCGATGATCACCACCGGCAGTACCGGGCACTGCTGCCGGACCACGATGTACGCCAGCCCCGGATGCACGGACGAGAAGGTCCCGTCGCCTCTGGTCCCCTCGGGGAACAGCCCGAGCATCGACCCCCGGGCCAGCACCGCGTCGGTCCGGCGCAGCGCCTCCCGGTCGATCCCCCCTCGCCGCACCGGGAACTGCCCGATCCACCGCATGATCCACCCGAGCGGGCCCACGAACAGCTCCGCCTTGGCCATGAACGACAGCGGCCGCTCCACCGCCGACGCCAGCAGGACCGGGTCCATGTTGCTCCGGTGGTTGGAGGCGAGGATCACCGGCCCCTCCTCGGGAACGTGCTCTTGGCCCTCCAGCCGGATCCGGAACCAGGACCGCATGATCGGCTTCACCACCGCGGCGGCGATCTTGTAGCCCCGTTCGGGGTCGCTGGCGCCCACGGCCCCGGGCGGCGCCGGGACCTCCGGGGCGGCCGGGGCATGACTGGCCGGGGCGCCGGGCGCCTTGCGGTCGGATCCGCCGGTCATCTCGGGCGGGAGGCTCTGGCGGCTTCGATGAGCTCGAGGAGCTGGTCCACCACCTGGTCGATGGAACGGGTGGTGGAGTCGATGACCAGGGCGTCGGCGGCGGCCCGGGTCGGGGAGGCGGCCCGCCCGCTGTCGATGGCGTCACGGCGGGCCAGGGCCTCGACGGTCTCGCCGCCGCCCTCGGCGTCGCCGCCGCGCCGCCGGGCCCGCTCGTGCTCGGAGGCGGTCAGGAACACCTTGACGTCGGCGTCGGGCCACACGACGGTGCCGATGTCGCGGCCCTCGACCACGATGCCGCCCACCCCGACCAGCGAGCGCTGCAGCCCGACCAGCAGCTCGCGGACCGCCGGGACGGCCGAGACGGTCGACACGGTGGCGTTCACCTCGGGCGAGCGGAGCGCGGCCCCCGGCTCGGCCCCGTCGAGCAGCACCCTCGCCGCCCCGGCCGGCCCGGGCGCGAGCTCGAGGGTCAGGTCCACGGCCTTGGCCGCGTCGGCGACCGCCTCGGGGTCGTCGACCGGGATTCCCCGCCGAAGCAGGGCGAGCGTGAGGGCCCGGTAGGTGGCCCCGGTGTCCAGATAGCGGAGCCTGGCCCGCTCGGCGACCCGCCGGGCGACGGTGCTCTTCCCCGACCCGGCGGGTCCGTCGATGGCGACGATCACATCGCCGCTTCCCTCGACGGGCTCGTCCCCGCCCAACCCGACCACCTTCACCTGGCCTCCCGACCAACCCGGCGGCTCCCGCCCCCGGGCCCTCCCGACCCGCTCACTCGATCCCTACCTGGCGTCGCCACCCGAACCTGGGGTCGCCACCCGGCCCGCGTCCTACCGGAGCGGAGTCTACCCGTTGGCCGATGCCCCATTCCGCCCGCTCCGCACCGGAGCAAGCAACAAATCGCTGAGTCTATAGATCGCTCAAGGCACATTTGATGAACCAGTCGAGGTCTCCAGGTCAAGGAGCCCCCGTGCCCTCGTGGGCGGACCAGCCGGCGACGTCCAGGGCGGCGATGGCGGCGGTGGCGGCGTCGCGGCCCGCGACCCAGATGCGCAGGGCTCCGCTGCCCCCCTGGAGCTCGTGGTCAATGGCCAGGTCCTCCACGTTGACCCCGGCCGCGCCGAGGGCGTGGAACACGGCGGCCAGGCTGCCCGGGCGGTCCGCGATGTGGACCACCACCTCGCGCAGGCCTCGCGGCGAGGAACCCGGCTTGGTCGGGATGCGCAGGCGCGCCGCCCGGGCCGCGGACAGCTCCTCGCGCAGGCCGGCCCGGTCCCCCTCGGCGATCAGCTTCCGCAACCCCTCGAGCCGACCGGTCAGCACGTCCAGGGCGGCCACGATGCTGGGGCCGTTGGTGGCGCAGATGTCGACCCAGAGGTCGGGGTCGCTGGCGGCCACCCGGGTCGTGTCCCGGAAGCCGCTGGCGACCAGCCGGCGCAGCGCGGCCGGCGACTCCACCTGGGCGACCGCGCCCATCAGGGCGGTCGCGGCCAGCTGGGGCAGGTGGCTGGCGAACGCGGCCACCTGGTCGTGCAGCTCCGGGTCGAGCATCAAGGGCCGCCCGCCCAGATCGCGGACGAACGAGGTCAACCGCCGCAGCGCCTGGTGGTCGACGTGCGGCGCCGGGGTCAGCACCCAGGCCGCGCCGTGGAACAGGTCGACCCGGGCGGCGCGGGCCCCTCGCTCCTCGGACCCGGCCATGGGGTGGCCGGGTATCACCCGGCGCAAATTGGTCGACGAACGCTGAAGCTCAGCTAGAAGGTGAAGCTTCGTGCTACCGACATCGGTGAGGACGGCGTCCGGGTTGACGGCATGGGCCCGGGCGAGCACCCCGGCCAGGGAGCGGACCGGGGTGGCGGCGACGATGAGGTCGGCCCCCTCGGCCGCCTCCTCGACCGAGCGGGCCCGGCTGGTGATCGCCTCCAGCTCGAGGGCGTCCCGAAGCTCGCGCCGGTCGTTGTCGGCTCCCACCACCTCGGCCACACCGGCGGCCCGGGCGGCCAGGCCGACCGAGGCACCGAGCAGCCCGGTGCCGACGACCGCGAGCCGTCGCGGCCATTCCAGGGTCGAGGTCATCGGTTCACTCCGGGGAGATCGTCGCGCAGGTGCTTGGCACGGTGCAGGTAGACATGGCGCAGGTGGGCCCTCGGCCGCGTCGAGTAGCAGTGGAGCAGCACCCGGATGGTGTTCGGGTTGCCGCCGACGACGTCCAGCTCGCCGGCGCAGAGCAGCGGCACGTCGCCGAGCCCGAGCTCACGGGCCGCGAGGGCCGGGAACGCGCTCCGCAGGTCCCTGGTCGAGGTGAAGATGATCGACACCAGCTGGTCGTGCTCGACCTCGTTGCGCTCCAGCAGCAGGGACAGCAGCTCCCTGGTCCGCTCGATCACGGCCTCGGAGGTGTCGCTGTCGACCGTTGTCGCCCCCCGCAGCGCGACCAGCCGTTCCCCGGTCCTCGTCCCAAGCTGGCCGGTCAGTGCACGGTCATCGCCGGTCGCCGCCCCACTGCCGCCGGTCAGCGCCGCACCGTCGCCGGTCACCGCCCGGCCCTCATCACGGATCGCCCTGGCCTCGCCGCGCACCGCCGAGCCACCGTCCTCGCACGCCGAGCCACCGTCCTCGCAGGCTTCATCGATATACCGCTGTATCTACATATCGACAGATCGATAAGTGGATTCATAGTCCTGCTGCCTTGTAGAGATTTCGGATCTCCTCCGGTCGCAGCGGCCGGAACTCCCCCGGGGCGAGGCCGGTGAGCCGGATCGGCCCCACGGCCGTGCGGACCAGGCGGCGGACGGGTGCCCCGACCGCCTCCAGCAGCCGACGGACCTCGCGGTTACGGCCCTCGACCAGGACCACCTCGACCATCCGGCGCCGGCCGGAGCCGGCGACGACCCTGACCCGGACCGGCTTGGCGAAGCCATCCTCCAGCTCCACCCCCTTGCGCAGGCGCCCCGGGGCGTCGGCGGGGAGCCGTTCGACCTCGGCCAGATAGCGCTTCTCGATCCCGTACCTGGCGTGGGTGAGCCGGTAGGCCAGGGGCCCGTCGTTGGTCAGCAGCAGCAGCCCCTCGGTGTCCCGGTCGAGCCGCCCGACCGGGAACACCCTCGGCTGCTCGGGGACCATCTCCACCACCGTCGGCCGGCCGTCCGGGTCCGCCGCCGTGCTCACCACCCCGCCCGGCTTGTTCAGCAGCCAGTAGCGGCGCCGCTCGTCCAGCACCACCCGCGACCCGTCCACCTCGACCCGGTCGTGCCCGGGGTCCACGCGCCGCCCCAGGTCCTGGACCACCTCGCCGCCGATCGACACCCGCCCCGCCCGAATGAGCTCCTCGACGGCCCGCCTCGACCCCAGCCCCGCTCCGCTCAGCGCCTTGTTCAGCCGCAGTGGCGCTCCCCCGTCGGGACCGCCGGCCGGCGTCGCCGTGACCGGCTCCCGCGCACGGGATCGCCCGGTGGTCTCTCCGGAAGTCGCGTCGTCGGTCGCCGGTGCCCGGCCACTCCCTCGACGGGGAACGGGCTCGCCGGATGGTGCGCGGGACTGCCGCCTACGGGGCACAGGCTCGTCCGACGGTCCGCGGGGCGGCCGAGCGCTGGGGCGGGCCGGGCGCCGACCGCTCCGCGACTGCTCGGTTCGGGCGCGGGAGGTGGGCCGCGCCGAAGGGTGTCGCTCAGCCGTGTCCCCGGGCGACGGGCGGGAGCGGGTGGCTCCTTGGCCGGCTTCGGAGCCGCGGCTTCGACCGGGCGCGGTGCTCCGAGTCTTCTCGCCGGCCGGCCGCCCGGTCCGGCGGGAGGGCGCGCCCGACCCGGCTGGACCGGAGCGGCGCGGCCGTTCACCCTCGACCGGAGGGTGCGCCCGACCTCCCCTCGCAACGGCGCGTCCTCGACCTTCATCGAAGGGAGGGCGAGATCGACCTCCCTCCCCGGACCGACCAGACGAGGGGCGTGCACGACCTCCTTCCGCCGGGGAACGCGACCGGCCTCCCCCGGTGGCGGCGCGCGCCCGGTCACCTCCGGCGGCCGGGGCGGCCCGGCCTCCTCCCGTCGCGGGGCGCCCCCGGCCTCCTCCCGTCGCGGGGGTGGCCCGGTCTCCTTGCTTGGCGGGGCGCGTGCGCCGCTGGGCGGCGGGGCGGCGGGCGGGGGTCATGGCTGCTCCTGGAGGTCGAGCAGGTCGACGCCCTCGGGAAGGTGGTCCTTGATCGGGGGGAGCTGGTCGAGGTCGTTGAGACCGAGCTGCTCGAGGAACGCGGGGGTGGTGCTGTAGAGGGTGGCCTGGCCGGGTCCGGGGTCGGTCCCGACCTCCTGGATGAGGCCGCGGGAGGCCAGGGTCCGGAACACGCCGTCGACGTTGACCCCGCGGACGGCGGCGACCTGGAAGCGGGTCACCGGCTGTCGGTAGGCGATCACCGCGAGGGTCTCCAGGGCGGCGCGGGTGAGCCGGCTCTGCTGGCCGGCGCGGAGGTAGGCCTCGACGGCGGGCGTGGCCCCCGGGTTGGTGTACAGGCGCCAGCCTCCGGCGATGGCCCGGAGCACGAACCCCCGGCCGTCGCGGGCGTACTCGCCGGCCAGGTCGACGAGGAGCTCCTCCACCTCCGAGAGCCGGGCACCGACGATCTCGGCGAGGACCACCGCCGGGACCGGCTCGTCGGCCACCAGCAGGATTGCCTCCAGGTCGCGCCTGGTCCAACCGCGGTCGTCCAGGCCCACGCCGTCGAACGCCTCGTCGGGCGGCCACGCGGTCGGGTCGCCCTCCAACCCCTCGGCGGCCGACCCGGAGCCGGTTCCCGACCCGCCGGCCTCGAGCGGAGTCCCGGCCGGCCCTGCATCCACATGGGCGTCCGGTCCCGGCCCAGTTCCGCGATCCGCGGCGGCGTCCGGCGCAGCCGTGGATCCAGCTCCACCCCCATCGTCCGGCCTGGCCGCGGATCCCCTTCCACCCTCGGCGTCTGGCCCGGCGCCGGAGCCGGCCTCGGCCTCAAGCTCCGATTCAGGCTGAGGGTCACTTCCGGCCACGACGTCCGGGCGGCTCGCGATCCCGCCGCCGGTCGGACCGGTCGCCGGACCCTCCGGCACCGGGTCGGGGCCCGCTGGCCGGCCCTCCGCGGGCGGGATCGGGGGAGGGGTCGTCATGCGGGCTCCTCGACCGCCAGGTCGATGGGGACGGCCTGGTCGCCACCGGTCCAGCGGACGGTGATGTCGGCGAAGGTGGAGGTCTGGTCGAGCTCGACCAACGATCGCTTGTACAGCTCAAGGACGGCAAGCAGGCCGATGACGACCTCGATGGGGACGGCCTGGCGGCCGACCAGGTCCTCGAAGGTGCTGGAGCCCCGGTCGTGGAGGCGCTGGGCGAGCTCGGTGACGGCCTCGGCGACCGACAGCCGGGGCGGGGCGATGTGGGTGGTGGTGACCTCGGGCGGCGGGGCCGGGGCGAGCGCCGCGGCGGCCAGCCGGGCCAGCTCCTCGGGGGTGACCCCGACCAGCAGCTCGGGGACGATGCGGCGCAGGAGGTCGTCGGCGCCGACCCGGCGGGGGTGGTAGGCGGCCTGCTCGGCCAGGCGGGCCCCGAACAGGCCGGCCACCTGCTTGTAGGCCCGGTACTGGAGGAGCCGGGCGAAGAGGAGGTCGCGCTCCTCGAGGACGGCCTCGACCTCGTCGGGGTCGGCGTCCGGCGCCGGCAGGAGGCGGGCCGCCTTGAGCTCCAGGAGGGTGGCCGCGACGACCAGGAACTCGGTCGCGACCTCCAGGTTGAGCTCGCGCATGCGGCGGATCTCGGCCAGGTAGTCCTCGGTGATACGGGACAGCGACACCTGCCAGAGGTCGACCCGCTGGCGCGCGATCAGGTGCAGGAGCAGGTCGAACGGCCCCTCGAACACCTCGGTCTTGACCACATAGTCCATGTATCTACTTATCTATTCATCCCTGAGTCGACGTATCGCCGCGCTGGGCGGCGGAACGGCGACCCCGGGGAGTTCGGCGCAGCCGGCCGATGGTAGCCAGCGACCGGCGTCCGGGACAACGCGCCGCGGTGCCCGACCAGCTCGCGCCCGTCAGCCGACCGGCAGGCCGACGAGGCCGTAGAGGGCGTCGGTGATGGCACGGAAGATCGGGTTCAGGAGGTTGGGCGCCAGGATCAGGAGGCCCAGCAGCAGGAAGATCCCGTACTGCTCCAGGAACTGGACGATGTTCTGGCGGGACGGCGGGAGCAGGACCGAGAGCAGGGTCGACCCGTCAAGGGGCGGGATCGGCAGCAGGTTGAACACGCCGAGGATGACGTTCACGGCGACCAGGGTGTAGAGGAGCCTCACGCTGAAGTCGACATCGAAGGCGGTTCCCGCCGTCGGATAGGCGAGCCGGAGGGCGATCACCGAGATGAGGGCGAGCACGAAGTTGGCTGCCGGTCCGGCCAGCCCGACCAGCAGGTGCCCGAACCGGCGGTTGCGCAGGCGCGACGGGGTCACGGGAACCGGGCGCCCCCAGCCGAAGCCGGCCACGACCAGGGCGATGGAGCCGAGGGGGTCGAGGTGGACGATCGGGTTGAGGGTGAGGCGGCCCTGGGCTCGGGCGGTCTGGTCGCCCTGGAGGGAGGCGACGGCGGCGTGGCTGAACTCGTGGAAGGTGATGCCGACGATCACGGCGATCAGGAAGGCCACGAACAGCTGCGGTTCGTCACGGAGCAGGAACAGCGGAGAGCCCAATGCGTCAGCCTCGTTCGAACGGGGGGTTTCGGCGCCGGACAACGCCGTTCGGCCGCCACCCTAGCACGGGCCGCTCCGCTCCACGCTCCCCCGCGGGCGGGCTCGGGCGGCGGGACCGACCCGGGTCCCGAGGGGACGGCTGAGGTCAGGGGAGGTCCAGGGTCAGGCGCCCACGACCTCGTGGACCAGTGGCGGAGGCTCGGTGGGCTGGTCGCTCCAGCGGAGGGCGGCCAGCAGGCCCTCGGTCGCCGAGCGGGACGCGTCGTCGTCCCTGGCCAGGATGCGGCCGATGGGCGCTCCGGCCTCCACCCGGTCGCCGAGCTTGGCCGACAGCTCCACGGCCACCGCCGGGTCGATGTCGTCGTCCTTGCGCTGGCGGCCGGCGCCGAGGGCGGCGGCGACCCGGCCGACGGCCTCGGCGTCGACCGCGGCCAGCCAGCCGTCGCGGGGGGCCTGGACCTCGGTCGCGACCGGGGCCTTGGGGAGGATCGACAGGTCGTCGGCGACCCGGGGGTCGCCCCCCTGGGCGGTGACGAACTGGCGGAACCGCTCCAGGCCGGCGCCGGACGCCAGGGCCCGCTCGGCGTCGCCGCGGCCGGCCTCCGGGTCGGGGGCCTTGCCGGCGAGGGCGGCCAGGTGGCCGGTGAGGGTCAGGCACAGGTCCAGGAACCGGCCCGGCCGCTCCCCTCGCAGGGCCTCGACGGCCTCGCGGACCTCGACGGCGTTGCCGACCAGCTCCCCCAGCGGCTGGCTCATGTCGGTGACCAGCGCGGCCGTGGCCCGGCCGGCGGCGCGGCCGAGATCGACGCAGACCTTGGCCAGCTCCACCGCCTCGGCGGTCTCGTGCATGAACGCGCCCGAGCCGGTCTTGACGTCGAGCAGGATGGTGGCGGCGCCGCCGGCCAGCTTCTTGCTCATGACGCTGGAGGCGATCAGGGCGACGTTGCCGACGGTGGCGGTGACGTCGCGCAGGGCGTAGATCGACTTGTCGGCCGGGACCAGGTCGGCGGTCTGGGCGGCCACGGCCAGGCCGATCCGCTCCACCTGGTCGAGCAGCTCCTCGCCCGACAGGCCGACCCGGAAGCCGGGGATCGACTCCAGCTTGTCGAGCGTCCCGCCGGTGTGGCCCAGCCCGCGTCCGGACAGCTTGATGACCTGCATGCCCAGGGCCGCGGCGAGCGGGCCGACGACCAGGGTGGTGCCGTCGGCGACCCCGCCGGTGGAGTGCTTGTCGACCGTGGGGCCGCTGAGCCGGCTGAGGTCGAGCCGGTCCCCGGAGGCGACCATGGCGTCGGTGAGGGCCTCGGTCTCGGACCGGCTGAACCCGCGCAGGTAGCCGGCCATGAGGAAGGCCGCCATCTGGTAGTCGGGCAGCTCCTCGCGGGCGTAGGCGAGCACGAGCTCCCGCAGCTCGTCACCGGGGACCTCTCCCCCGTCCCGCTTGCGGGCGATCACGTCGACCGCCCGGACCCTGGGGCTCATGGGGCCCCGGTCCCGCCCGCGTCCGGGGCTGTGGACATCGCCGCGCCCGTCCCGCCTGGTTGGGCTACCCTCCCGTTCGGGGGCCCCAGCAACCGGGGCTCGAGGCTACCGCGTGGCCGGGTCCCGGTCATCGGGTGAGGCGTTTGACCAGGGCGGCGTCGGCGCCGTCGCGCTCCAGCTCGGAGAGGACCTGGGCGAGGGCCTCGCGCACGATGCGGCCGCGGTCGACGGCCACGCCGTGCTCGCGGCGCAGGAGCAGGCGGGCGTTCTCGAGGTCCATCAGCTCGTCCGCGGTGCAGTAGAAGGTGACCTTCTCGTCGTGGCGCTGGCGGCCGCTCGGGACCCGCTCGGCGGGCTGGCGGTCCTCCGGCGGCGCCTCCTCGGCCGGCTGCCGCCCCCCGCGGCCCCGGCCCTTCTCGATCG
>Ga0307416_100000631_pt1 | contig 18175 bp, 13 predicted proteins | sample DK1Cmetagenome_2_FD_203821 | JGI IMG/M metagenome (GOLD analysis project Ga0307416, IMG submission 203821) | Maize rhizosphere microbial communities from greenhouse at UC Davis, California, United States - DK15-C-3 | ecosystem: Host-associated > Plants > Roots > Rhizosphere > Soil | place...
GGGTAGTGATCAGACGGCTCCAGGAGAGCGATTGGCCCGCGATGGCGACGATGTTCACGCAGCGGAATCTCACCCGGTTCCGCGCCCTCGCTGCGGCGGGGCGGCAAGCCGTCATCGCTTGGCGCGAGTCGAAGCCGATCGGCTATGGCTGGGTGGCCGCTTCCCTGGGGCCTGACGTGACGTCATGTCCGCTCCAGCTGCCGCCGGAGGCAGCCTACCTCTGGGATCTGTATGTGATCCCGGCGGAGCGCAGCAATGGGGTGGGTTCGGCGCTGGCGAGTGCCCGTATCCAGATTGCCAGGGAGTGTGGGTTTCGTGAGGGTTGGAGGATGATCTCCCCAGCCAATGCCCCCTCACTCAGAACGCTGCCGAAGAGCGGCGCTCCGACGAGGGTCGTGGGCGAACTCCGGCTTATTAAAGTCCTGAATCGCGTTTATGCGCGCTTCACCCCGGCCACGACACCGCTCGCCGGGTTCAATTGACCGGAAACTGTTCACCAAGCGGTAGACCGGGACTCAAGGTTGTAGTCCTGACCTCCTCGGCGCCAATGGGTGTGGAGCTGGCCGGAAAGCTGGCATTGCTTCCCGAGATTCGTTCGATGACGGTGGTAACCACGCGGGTACTGCCGGGCTCGCGGACACTCTGGCAGAAGCTGCGCGGAATCCATCGGGCAGATGGCATCGCAGGTGTGCTGTGGTCAGCTGCATCACGCATCCGCCATTTCCCGAGGAGTGCCGAGGCGAACCTGGCTCGGCGTGTTGCTGAACGCTGCCCCACGGCCCGGCATCTGCACTTCGATGACCTGCACGCTCCCGAGTCTGTGGCCCGCCTGACGAGTCTTGCCCCGGATCTGGGCGTCGTCTTCGCAGCATATCGATTGAAGCCGTCGGTCTTCACGATTCCGCGGCTCGGCTGCCTCAACCTGCACCTCGGACTCGCTCCGGAGTTTCGTGGATCGTCGCCGGCCTTCTATGAAATGCTGGAGGGCGTTCCCACTGTCGGAGTCACTATCCATCGAATCGATGAAGAGCTCGACTCAGGTCCCATCATCACGCAGGAATCTTTTCCCATTGACCTCGCTCCCAAGGAAGATCCCATCGCGTACCTGCAACGCTACCGGACGGAAGTATTGATCCCCAACGGTATTCGGATGATGGCTGATGCAGTCCGGGCTGCTGCGCGGGGCAGCATCTGCGAGCGACCGCAGCCGCCTGCGCTGCACCCGGTGCGGCGCCGCGCGACGTACCAGCTGAAACGCGCGCTCCGGCGCCAGGTAGCCTGGAGGCACCAATCGTACGCTGGTCCCGCTGATTGACATTCCGACAGACGCACTCGTATTTATTCCGAACGCCCCAATACTCAGAACTGTCGTCAGATCTGGAGCAGGTATGTCGCCAGCGCAATCCATTCCGGCTGTCACGCCGATCGAGCAGCGTGGCTACGCGCACCCCGAAGTTCTTGTCTCAACCGACTGGGTGGCCGAGCATCTCGAGGATCCCCGGGTTCGCCTGATTGAGTCGAATGAGGACCTGCTGCTGTATGACACCGGCCATATTCCGGGCGCTGTCAAGGTCGATTGGACCAATGATCTGAACGACCAGCTGGTCCGCGATTATATCAACAGCGATCAGCTTCAACGGCTCCTCCGCTCGAAAGGCATCAACACCGATACCACCATCGTCTTCTACGGGGACAAGAACAACTGGTGGGCCACGTACGCGTTCTGGGTGCTGAAGCTCTTCGGAATAGAGCGGGTTCGCCTCATGGATGGCGGGCGGCTTCGCTGGGTAGACGAGGGCCGGCCGCTGACCACGGACAGGCCTTCGTATCCTCCCGGAAACATCGTTGTGGCGCCCCGCAAAGATGAGCCACTGCGCGCGTTCCGGGACGAGGTCCTGGAGCATGTGAAGCGCCGGGGACAACTGGTCGATGTACGAAGCCCGGAGGAGTATCGCGGCGAGCGGCTGCACATGCCGGAATATCCCAGCGAAGGAGCCGTCAGGGGCGGGCACATTCCAGGCGCCAAGAGCATACCGTGGGCCCGGGCCATCGACCCGGACACGCACACGTTCAGGCCGGCAGCTGAACTACGGAACCTGTATGAGAAGGAAAATGGACTGCGGCGAGACGCCGAGACGATCGCGTATTGTCGAATCGGTGAGCGGTCATCACACACCTGGTTTGCCTTGACCTACCTGCTGGGGTTCGATGCGGTCCGCAATTACGATGGGTCCTGGACCGAATGGGGCAACGGTGTCCGCCTCCCGGTGGAGAAGCCGTAGCGGTGTCCATCGCCGAGTTGCGACGAGAATACGCCCGAGCTCGCCTCGACGAGGCGAACATCAGTCCCGATCCGATGATCGAATTCGCCAGGTGGTTCGCGGAGGCGACGGTCGCGGAGGTGCTGGAGGCCAACGCGATGGCGCTTGCGACGGCAACCAGGGACGGGGTTCCTTCGGTCAGGATCGTGTTACTGAAGGGATACGATGAGCGTGGGTTCGTGTTCTTTACGGATTATCGGAGCCGGAAAGGCGCCGAGCTGCAGGCGAATCCTCACGCAGCACTGGCCCTGTACTGGGCCGAGCTCGAGCGGCAGGTCCGGATAACTGGCACCGTCAGCGTCGTGTCACGCGAGGACTCCGAGACCTACTTTCAAAGCCGGCCGCGCCCCAGCAGACTGAGCACCTGGGTGTCCCACCAGAGCCAGGTGATTCCAGGCCGGGGCGTGCTCGACCAGCGGGAGCGGGAAGTCCGAGAGCAGTTCCCCGATGATGTGCCGCTTCCTCCCCACTGGGGAGGGTACAGGGTCTGGCCGGAAACGGTCGAGTTCTGGCAGGGCAGACCCAGCCGGCTGCACGACCGCTTGCGGTATATCCGGGCCGGGGCGAGCGGGTGGCGAATTGAGCGACTGTCCCCTTAGGAAGGGGGAGGGACGGGAGAAGCAAGTGAGCCCGTCCGCCCGTCCGCCCGTCCCCCCGTCAGAAGTTCGCGGTCAGCCCCCCCAATACCCTCCGTCCAATTACCGACCCGCCGTAGAGTTGAAACCGCTCCTGGTCCAGCACGTTCGTGGCGGTGGCGTGAATTCGCAGATTGTTATTCAAGCGGTAGCCGGCGCCGACGTTCAGGAACTCGCTCGCGGGTACGTAGCCCTGGAAGATGCCTGCCGCCCACTGATAGCCGTCCACCAGCCGCAGCGACACATTGGCGTCGAATCCCTGCTCCCCGGCGTAGGACATCGCGATATTCGCTTTCTTGCTCGGCGTATTCGGCAGGAGCTGGTCGCCGGCCCGCTGCGACTTCACCTCGAAATCGAATCCGGTGAACGACACGTCGCCCCGCAGCTCCGGGGTGAACTGATAGCCGACCCCCAGCTCGATTCCGCGTTCGGTCACATTGCCTGAGTTGGTGTACGAGAGCACGATCGCTCGGCTCCCATCGGGCAGGGTTGCCAGTGCATTGGCGCCCTGAATGGTCGTGCCCGCCGCCACCTGCGCGTAGCCGCCTTGCAGCGTGGGGATTGGGCCACGCAGCGCCGCTGCCTGTGCCGCGCTGATCTGTCCGCCGGCTTCCAGCTGATTGATTCGCGTCGAGAGTGCCGCGAGATCAGCGGGAACGTTCAGTCCTCCGTCGGTTAACGCAAAGCTCGGATATGCCGGATTGACGCCCGGGAGCAAATCGGTGACGAAGTTCTCCAACTCGTTGATATAGAAGTCAGCTGTTACGTAGAGCTTGTCCGACAGGCTTCCTTTGTAGCCGAGCTCCCACCCGAGCACCTTTTCGACGTCGAGCTCGGAGTTTCCAAGCGCGAGTGCCTGGGTCTGCGCCGAAAAGTTCCACGGCAGATCGGTGTGCAGGTTCAGACCCGCCAGGGCAGCGGGCGGAAGACTCGCCTGGATGGTGCTGTAGTAGGTCTGGATCCCGCCTTCAACTGTCGCCGGGCCGGCAGTCGGCTGCGCCACAGGAACCCGGAGATAAAACTCGGAGTAGTTAGGTGTCTGGAAAGCGCGATTCACCGTGAACCGGAACGAGTGCGCCTCGTTGGGGCTGAACACCAGCGCGCCCTTGGGCGAGAACTGCGTGTCGAACAGTGATCCATCATCCACCCGGCCGGCCGCAACGAGCCGGAACTGCGGCGTGAGCCGGTACTCGACCTGCCCATATCCTGAGTAGTAGTCGTCGCTCCGGTCGTCATTGAGGGGATCCATCAGGGTCCCGGAGGTGTTCACGCGGGTGTTGCGGTAGGACGCGCCGTATACGATGCGGCCGCGGTCGGACTGGAAATTCCAATTCTGCTGCCCTTCGAAGTGGAAGATGTCGGACCGCTCTTCCAGCCCCAGACCCGAGACGAGAGAGTACTGCGGATCCAGTGACGTGCGGCTGTTCCAGAAGCCGAAGATGTTGTAGCGGTCGTGCGCCAGGGCAAGCCGGGCATACGGCTTCAAGGCCTTGAGTACCTGAACCCGGCCGATGCCCGTGACGAAGACCTCGTTCTCCACCCGGGCCCCGCCCCCATCGGCCGAAAGCACCGCGCCGTTGTTCAGGTAATAGTCGAGACGGGCAGAGCCGTAGACGTTCTGCAGTGGTTCACGCTCCCCCTGGGGAGCGCCGGTGAGCGGCTCGATGGTCTGACCGTTCAGGGGCCGCGCTTCGATCGTGGGCGCGACCGGCTCATCGGTGGCCGGCGCGTACTCCTCCTGGAGAGAGGTGCCGTTCCGGAGCGTGCGCGAGCGGGTATAGGTATCGCTCCGGTTGTATCCAGCATTCACCCGGAAGCCAAAGCGATCCCCACCGAACACGGAGGCATGGCGGACGTCGCCTCTGAATGTCTCCAGCTCGCCACCCGCAAGGCTCACCTTCGTTCCAAGCACTTCCCGGGCAGTGGGCGTCGTGATGTTCACCACCCCGCTGAAGGCATTCGCTCCGTAGAGAGCGGAGCCGGGACCCCGCACCATCTCGAGGCGGCCTACGTCCTCGAGCGGCTGCGGCAGGCCATTCCATTCCTGAGAGCCGAGGAAGGCGATGGCAAGGTCTCGGCCATCCTGGAGCACAAGAACCCGGCGGTTCAGCGAGGAGTTGAAGCCGCGCGCGTTGACATTAAAATCGTTCACACCGCTCTGGACTACATCTGCGCCTGGTACCGCGTGGAGCGCTAATGGTGCCTGTCCGGTCGCCGACGTGTTCTGGAGAACCTCCTGCGGCACAACCGAGATCGCCGCGGGCGCCTCCACAATGCGCTCGGGTGCGCGGGAGGCGCCCTGTACCACGATCTCGGTGAGGGCCACCGCCACCGGTTCGAGCGCGGCGTCCACCGTGGCCGTGCTGCCTGCCTCCACCGTCACCTGCTGTTCGGTGGGTCGGTAACCCAACCAGCGAAAGACGATCACCTGGGGGCCGGCGGGAACCCGGCGCAGCGTGTACCTGCCGTCGGGCGCTGTAATCGTGGTCAGACCGGCGCCCTGCACGCTTACTGAAACGCTCGAGAGCGGCGACCCCTCTCCCGCCCTTGTGACCGTGCCGGTGACCGTCCCAGTCTCCTGAGCGGCCGCCGACCCGGCGGTACCCGCCAGCGCGAGAATGCAGCCGGCTGCGAGAAGGTTTCGAAGCGAAGCGAACACGATCTGTGGCATACGATCGTCCTTGTCGAGAGGGTCACCCGGGGGTCCCGCCGCGCCTGCGTTGCTGAGCATGTTATTACACTGGATACCGGAAGACGGAAATGAAGTACACCAGTATACAGGCGGAAAAGCCGTTCGCACCAGACCGACGGTACCGATCCGCTGCTCACCGCCTATCCTTCACCGATCCCCGAAAACATGAGCCGCCGCTGATCTCAATGCGTCGCATCCTTCTGGTGATCCTGTCTGCTGCAACCGCCCTGACGGCCTGTGGCATGCCTCCTCCAGACCACGCCGAACTGGGAGCTCAGCCTTCGGGCGGTTCCTCGTTCACCAAGCCCATCTCGTTCGCCATTCTGGAGGACTACGACAAGGGAGACTCGCTCAGCGAGGTGGCGAAGGACTTCGCCCTGTTCAAGGAGCTGGGTGTGCCGGTATGGCGCGGCAGCTTTGGGTGGGACGACTATGAGCCGGAGCCCGGACAGTTCGATTTTGGATGGCTGAGGCAGTTTGCCGCCCTGGCGGACAGCACCGGGATATCCCTCCGCCCTTATCTCGGATATACCCCGCAGTGGGCAGGCCGGCCCGGCAAAGATGACCAGGCCTGGAACGACTCGCCGAGAGATCTGAACCAGTGGCGCCGCTTCGTTGCGGCAATCGCCGGTGCGTTGGCGGCCCACCCAAGCGTCAAGTCATACGAGATCTACAACGAGGAGAACGTGCCGCTCTGGTGGGACGGCACGTTGGAGGATTACGGGGCGGTGCTGGGTGCCGGTGCCGAGGCCGTGCGTGGTGCCGACCACGACGCTCAGGTGCTGCTCGGCGGCATGGTCTGGCCCGACCTCGAGTGGCTGGATGGGACGTGCGAGGACGGCCGCGCGCCGTTCGATGTATTGCCGTTCCATGCCTACCCCGAAACCTGGACCCCGGAATCGGTAACGGTCGAGACGTATCTCGGATCGGACTTCGAGCGCGAGTTCCTCGATGCTGCCGACGAGCAGTGTGGGGTCAAGCCGGTCTGGATCAATGAGACCGGGTTTGCCACTACCCCGGGCAAGACCGAACGGCAACAGGCCGACTGGTGGGTGCGGGCGTTCGCCACGTTTCTCTCGGCAAGGCGGGTGGAGCACCTCGGTATCTACGAGATCAAGGATCAGCGGCAGGACACGCCCGTCATCGGCGATGCGCCCAATTACTATCTCGGACTCCTGCGGGTGGATCGTAGCCCCAAGCTCGCGTTCCACACTGTGAAGATGCTGCTCGGCCTGTTCGGAACCGATTCAATCACGGTGGCTGACAACGAGCTCGCGGTGCACGTGCGACAGGGCGCGCCCCGGAAGCTGTACCATCATCTATTCGTTCGTCCCGATGGCAAGCAGCTGATCTTCGCCTGGGCTCGTGGGGCTTCACCCACAGTGGACCTCCGGCTGACCCGCTCAGGCCGCCGGGTCTTCTCGTACAGTCTGGACGGGAAAGGCACCCGGTGGCGACAGTTCGATGGACAGGTGATCAGGGGAGTCGAGCTGAGCGCCGGCGAACCGAGGGTATTCGAGGTCCAGTAGATCGTCGTTGCCAATGGCGGCTACTTCCCCGATTACTGTGACGACCGGCGAAACCAGGCCGTCCCGATCAGCCGCTTCGGCGATCGTTGCCAGAGTTGCTCTCGTGACCCGTTGATTCGGTGTAGTGGCCGACTGGATGCACGCCACCGGTGTCGAGGGGTCGCGACCCCGCACGATCAGCTCGGTAGCGAGCGCGCCAAGATTCGACCGGCCCATCATGATGACGAGAGTGTGGCCGGGAAGAGCCTGCCCTGAGCGTAGCGAAGGGACGGGAAAGGCGGGAAGGCCATCCGCGGTCTGACCGGTGATGACGGTGAATGAGTGAGCCACGCCGCGCGCAGTCAGGGGAATGCCTGCTGCTGCAGGTCCCGCTATCGCACTCGTCACACCGGGCACAACGCGAACCCGCACTCCAGCCAGGCGGCAGGCCTCCATCTCCTCGCTGCCACGTCCGAAGACGAACGGATCCCCGCCTTTGAGCCGCACCACGGATTTGCCCCGCAGGGCGTGCTCCACCAGCAGATCGTTGATCTCCGGTTGCGGGTAGGGAGCATGGCCGGGCCCTTTCCCCACATCGATCAGCAGTGCGTCCGGCCGCGCCTCCCCGAGTAGCTCGCTGCCGATCAGCCGGTCGTGAACCACGACATCGGCACCGCGAAGCAGCTCCAGTCCGCGGACCGTGATCAGGCCGGGGTCGCCCGGGCCAGCACCAACCAGGTCCACGGTTCCGGACGCGGCCGCCCTGGATGAGGACGACACCACACGAGCCACCCCTCGCTGCCGGCGCCGAGGAGTGTTGCGCCGTGCCAGATCCACGATGATGTCCACGATTCCGGGATAGCTCCCGATCGCCTGATCGACGATGATCTCGACCTTCGACGACTGACGACTGACGACTGGCGACTCCTTGAGCTGCCGCGGAATGTCGTCCGCGACGTGAGAGCCGCCACCGACCAGGAATGGGACCACGATAAGGTGCGGGCATGTCGCCCTTTGTATCAGTGTGTCGATCGGCGGGTCGTCATCGAGGAATGCGGTGAGAACCTCCCCGGCGACCCGGCGGCGACGCAGCGTGTCGGCGAGTTGGAGTGTGGTGGTGCGGCTCTCCGGGTGCCGTCTCGTCCCATGTCCCACCAAGGCCAATGACACCGACCCGCGATCGAAGCGGTGCGCGTGCATCAGCTCCGTCACCCGTCGAGCGACCAGAGCTCCGATCGCCGGATGGTCTCCGACTGGTCGGCTCTGCCGCAGCTGTACCTCGGAGCGCCGCCGGTTCCGCGCCAATGCCTCCGGCAGGACGACATCGCTATAGTGCCCGGCGCTGATGAAAAAGGGCACCACCGTCACCTCACAGGATTCGATCTCATCCAGAACAGTGTCGAAGCCGGGCTCACCCTGATGAAACGCTACCGCCACCTCGTCAAAGAGCCTGCGACTCCGTACCGACTCTGCAACTCGCCGTACCAGAGCGTTGGCGCCGGGCTCTCTACGTGAACCATGCGCGGCGAGAACCAGTGCCCTGCGTCCATTCGGAACGGCGGCTCGGCTCATCGTCCGACCTGCAGTTGCACGAAATCGAAGGTCGGGGTCTCGCGACCAGTCACTGCTGTTCTTGCACTCGGCCTTCCGACGATTCTCTGGTAGAAGTCACCCAGACCCTCATCGACGAAGCGCTCGGTCGCCCAGCGCGCCAGCAGAGGCTTGACTGCCCCGAGCAGCTCACTCGTCGGGACATCGGCGCGGTACAGGTCAACCAGACGGTCGCCCGCCAGGCTGCCTCCGACGTAGATGTGGTACAGGTCCAGCGAGCGTCCGACGAACGCGATGTCCGCGGTGTACGGACGCGCGCAACCGTTGGGGCAGCCCGTCATCCTGATGGTGAGTGGGACATCGCGAAGCCCCAAAGCGCTGAGCTCCGCCTCGAAATGATCCAGGAGGCCCGGAATAGCCCGCTCGGACTCTGCGACCGCGAGCCCACAGGTCGGAAGGGCAGGGCACGCCATCGAATAGCGGCGCGCCGCGGAGAGTTCCAGCGGGGGAGTAACCTGGTGCTCCCGCAGGATTCGCTCGACGGCCGCGGCACCGTCCGCATCCAGGTTTGTGAGCAGGAGATTCTGCTGTCCGGTCAGGTGAACGCCCGGATGGTACTCGGTAATGATCTGGTGCAGGGCGCTCTTGACGGTCCCCGCGATCCGCCCGCTCTGGATGAACACGCCATAGAAGAAGCGGCCATCAGGCTGGCGATGGCGGCCCAGATGATCGTGAAAGGGCAATGGCGGCAGCGCTACTGCGGGCCCGAGCTCGAAAGAGGCGCGCCCCCGAAATTCGTCACGGAAGCGATCCACACCCCATTCAGCCAGCAGGTACTTGAGTCGGGCATGCCGACGGTCCGAACGATTCCCGTGATCGCGGAAGATGGCGGCGACGATGCGTACCGCCTCCACGCCATTTTCGGTGGACACGAAACCGAGTGGCTCGGCCAGGCGTGCGGTTGTGTCCGCCTTGTTATGGGTCATCCCCAATCCACCGCCGACCAGGAGATTGAACCCCCGGATGCGGCCTTCGCTGACGATCGCAAGTAAGCCCACGTCCTGGGAGTAGATGTCCACGCAATTGTCTACCGAGAGTCCTACCGCGGTCTTGAACTTTCGCGGCAGGTAGCGCTCCCCGTAGAAGGGCTCCTCCTCGGCGGACGAGACCTGCTTTTCCCCGTCGAGCCAGATCTCGTGATAGGCACGCGACGATGGGCGCAGCTCCTTCGCGAGCGCGTCAGCGACTTCTCGAACCACCGCGTGATCGGTGTCGGCCAATGGCGCGGAGCACCCCATGACGTTCCGCTGAACGTCGCCACACGCCGAGATGGTGGTGAGCAGCTCCCCGTTGATGCCTGCGATGGTTTCCTTGAGGTTTCCCTTCAGCACCCCGTGAAACTGAAAGCCCTGCCTCGTGGTCACCCGGAGCGTTCCGTTCGCATGCTCGTCGGCGATCTTCTCCAGCGCGAGGTACTGCTCGGCAGTTACGGCGCCGGCCGGAATGGCCACCCGCACCATGAAGGAGTACGCCTTTTCCTCGCCTGCGGCTTCCCGGCCGCGGCGCTCATCGCGGGAATCTTGCTGATAGGTGCCGTGAAACTTGAGAAGGTGGATGTCGCCTGCGTCGAAATGGGTCGAATCGGACGCGAGCGTCTCCGCAATAGTGCCGCGCAGGTGCCGTCCGTTGCGCTTTGCGACTTCCACTTTGGTTTCGGTGTTCGGGGTCATCTTCGGGACTCGTTGTCAGGAGTCTAGGGTCAAGGGTCTAGGGTCTATCTGTGTTTGATCCGGGATCTCGAGTAGCGCGGACTCTAGACTCTAGACTCTAGACCTTTGATTACATGCAATCCGCACTCAGTCTTGTCCGACTGCCGCCATCTCCCCGCGCGCGAGTAGTGAGCCGGCGATGCCCCATGGACCGCAGACGTGCAGTGGGTGCAACCGATGCTGGGATAACCGCGTTCGTGCAGCGGGTTGTAGGGCACGTCGTGCTCACGCACGTAGTCCCAGACCCGGGCGCGGTCCCATCCGGCCAGGGGGCAGACCTTCAGGACCTGGTACTGCCAGTCCCAGCCCACCAGGGGAATGTTGCTGCGAATCTCACCCTGGCTCCGGGTGATGGCCGTGACCCAGATGTCCGCGCCGGCAAGAGCCCCGTGCATCGGCTCGATCTTTCGAATGCGGCAGCATTGATCGGGATTCCGGTCCCACAGCTCGGGGCCGTAGATCGCTTCCTGTGCATCGGGCGTCAGCGAGGTGCCACGATTCACGAACGTGATCAGCGGATACCGGCGCACCATGCGGTCGCGCAGGGCGTACGTTTCGGGGAAGAGGAACATGGTGTCGAGGTAGACCACGGTAGGGGCAGCCCCCTGCGCCGCATACATGTCGATGAGGGCGCACCCTTCCATGCCGAACGAGGTCGTTATGACGATCCGGCGATTACGGAATCGTTCGATCGTCCAAGCGATGAACTGCTCGGTCGGGGTGGTCTCGTCGATCCAGGTCGGTGCTGAGCCGATGGTCACGATCTGCTTCTCCCAGATAGCAAAGAAAAGGCCCGCGGAGTCCTTCCGCGGGCCTGGCAACACTCAATGCTCGTGCGTCGCCGCTAGAAGGTCTCTTCCGGGTCAAGGTTCGCCATACAGGGGCACATACACATGCGCCCGCCGGCAGCGGCGAGACTGGAGAGACAAATCGAGTGCGAGGCGGTCATGTGCATATTTATGCCTCACTGTGGTTGGCTTGTCAAGCACTCACAAGGAACTCACCCTTGCGGCCTGGCACTTCAGCGCAGATCGTTCGGCATGATCCTACATCTTCGTAACTTTTTACTCTCGCTCCTGCTGCCGACCGGCGTGTTGGCGCAGGAGATCCCGCGAACCGAGTACGCTGGCCGCCGGGACTCTCTCCTCGCCCGACTCGACACTGGAGTGGTGATTGCGTTCGGGGCTCCGGATGCCGTGGGCATCCGGAGATGGAACCAGTATCCGGCCTTTCGCTATCTGACCGGATTTCTGGAGCCTAACGCGGTCCTCGTGCTGGTGAACCGAAGCGGTACGAACAGCGGAACGCTTTTCACCGCCTCGCGTGATCCACGCCGAGCACTGTACGACGGCTTTCCGCCTGATTCGGCGACGGTGGGCCGGACAACGGGCCTCACTGTGCGCTCTCTCCCGGCGCTGCGTCCCGCAGTGGATTCCCTGATTGCGCTCGGATTACCAGTCTACGAGCTGCGAGACTTCGCCACAGCCGACGCCGCTACTCAGGACACTCTGACGCGAGGCGGCCGGTTCATCGCCGACCTGGTATCACGGAAACCGGGACTGACTATCCGGAACCTGCATCCCACGTTGGACAGCCTTCGGCAGAGAAAGAGTCCGGCCGAGCTGGCACTGCTGCGCCGGGCGATCAGTGTTACGGTCGACGCCCACAAGGAGGCACTGCGCACGACGCGTCCGGGCATGTGGGAGTATGAACTGGAGGCCCTCGTCGAGAGCGCGTTCCGCCGATCCGGTTGTGATGGGCCGTCCTTCACCTCGATCATCGGCTCCGGTCCCAACTCTACCCAGTACCACTACAACGCCAACAATCGGCAGATGCGGGCAGGTGAAGTGGTGGTGATGGACATCGGTGCGGCGTGCGGCGGCTATGCGGCCGACGTGACCCGCACTATCCCGGTAAGCGGCCGGTTCACGCGGGAGCAACGCGCCATCTACCAGCTGGTTCGCGATGCCCAGGCCGCCTCCGAGCGAGTGGCGAGGCCAGGCGCCTCCTGGAAGGCGTGGCGGGATTCGACTCGCGCGGTGGAAGCTCGAGGTCTGGCGCGGCTGGGGCTCACCGAATCGGTAGACGCCACCTTCGATCCGCCTTGGGCCGAGCGCTGCAAGACCGATCCGGTGTACTGCACCCAGGCGTTTCTATACATGGCTCACGGGCTGGGTCATGGCATCGGCCTGGAAGTGCACGATCCGCCGCACCCCTGGTTCGGCACCGGCACGTTCCAGGTGGGGGACGTGTTCACCATCGAGCCCGGCATCTACATCAGCACCCGGCTGCTCGACATGCTCCCGGACACACCGAAGAACCGTTCGATGATCGCCAAGGTGCGTCCGGTGGTGGAGCGCTACCAGAACATCGGAATTCGGATCGAGGACGACTACGTCATCACGCGGGATGGGGTAGAGTGGCTGTCGAAGGCTCCTCGGGAGATAACTGAGATCGAGGCGCTTCGAATGATGTCCTCCCGCGCCCGGTGAGCTGGAAATTTCACCACGGAGGACACAGAGGGATCATCCCGCCATACGGCTCACGACATCGCGTGATCTGAGTTCCTACAAGAGAATTTTCGGTGGCTCCCAGGAAGACGGAATCCGTATTCATCGACCCAAAATCAATTCATAGGATCGTGGATCCCGCGATGGCGTGAGCCACTCGGCAAGAGGGGCCCTCCGTGTCCTTTGTGCCTCTGTGGTGCGGATTTGGTGACCTCATTGACCAGGCTGGCCGCAGCACGCTAACGTTCTCATGCCGCCAGGGGCATCCTCGCGGGCGGCCGGCAAATGTGGGCGTGATTCAACAGTCTAGGGTCAAAGGTCTAGGGTCTCGTCACGGACTCTCGACCCTAGACTCTAGACTCTAGGCCCACAGACAAGAGCTAGCCGGCCGCCCACGACGATTGAGAGGTCACCCTTGGAACCTGATCCGGCTGATACCGGCGAAGGGAGCGCGGCACCCGCGAACCCTTCGCGTCAACGCTCCCTTTCTATGAGGGAGCTTTCTTATGACCAGCACGCTGCCGCCCCGCCGCCCCGCCGCCCCGCTGCCCCGCCTGGATGAATCCTTTCCCAACTCCAGCAAGGTGTACATCGACGGACCGGGAGGGATAAGAGTCCCGATGCGGGAGATTTCTCTCTCGGGCGGGGAGCCGCCGCTCCGCGTGTACGACACCAGCGGGCCGCAGGGGTGCGATGTGGAGCGAGGTCTGCCTGCGCCACTGCCCCGCCGCCCCGCTGCCCCGCCTCTCACGCAGCTCCACTTCGCACGCCGCGGAGACATCACCCCGGAAATGGAGTTCATCGCCATCCGGGAAGGGATGACTCCGGAGTTTGTCCGGAGTGAAGTCGCCCGGGGCCGCGCCATTATCCCGGCGAACATCAACCATCCCGAGCTCGAGCCGATGATCATCGGCCGCAACTTCCACGTGAAGATCAACGCCAACATCGGCAACTCGGCCGTCACCTCCTCGATCGACGAAGAAGTCGAGAAGCTGCGCTGGGCGACGCTGTGGGGCGCGGACACCGTCATGGATCTATCCACCGGCAAGAATATCCACGAGACCCGGGAGTGGATCATCCGGAACTCGCCGGTTCCCATTGGAACTGTTCCGATCTACCAGGCGCTCGAGAAGGTCGGCGGCGTGGCCGAGGACCTCACGTGGGAGGTCTACCGCGACACGCTGATCGAGCAGGCGGAGCAGGGGGTGGACTACTTCACGGTCCACGCCGGCGTGCTGCTTCGGTACATCCCTCTCACCGCTAACCGGCTTACGGGGATCGTGTCACGCGGCGGCGCGATCATGGCGAAGTGGTGCCTGGCGCATCATCGCGAAAGCTTCCTCTACACCAGGTTTCGTGAGATCTGCGAGATCATGGCGGCCTATGACGTCTCGTTCTCTCTCGGTGACGGGCTCCGCCCCGGCAGCATCGCCGACGCGAACGACGAAGCCCAGTTCGCCGAGCTGAAGACGCAGGGAGAGCTGACCCGCATCGCGTGGGAGTACGACGTTCAAGTCATGAACGAGGGCCCGGGACACATCCCCATGCACCTGATCAAGGAAAACATGGAGAAGCAGCTCGAGTGGTGCGACGAGGCGCCGTTCTATACCCTGGGTCCGCTCACTACGGACATCGCGCCGGGATACGATCACATCACCAGCGCCATTGGCGCGGCCATGATCGGCTGGTACGGCACCGCCATGCTCTGCTACGTCACCCCCAAGGAGCACCTGGGTCTACCGAATCGAGACGATGTGAAGGCCGGCGTGATCGCCTACAAGATCGCGGCCCACGCTGCCGACCTGGCGAAGGGGCATCCGCGGGCCCGAGCCTGGGACGATGCGCTCAGCAAGGCGCGGTTCGACTTCCGGTGGCAGGATCAGTTCAACCTCGCTCTCGATCCCGTCACCGCACGTGCCTACCACGACGAGACGCTGCCGGCGGAGGGCGCCAAGGTGGCTCACTTCTGCTCCATGTGCGGCCCCAAGTTCTGCTCGATGAAGATCACCCAGGATGTCCGCGAGTATGCCGCGGAGATGGAGCGAAAGGCGGTCGAGTTCAAGGAGAGCGGTGGGGAGATCTACGTCGCTACACGGTGAACGGTGAACGGTGAACGGTGAACGGTGTAGGCAGTCATCCGTTCATCGAGGACTCACCCCGCTCACTGTGCGTGCGTTCGGTGACACATGAGGTGTCGCAGGAGTTTCGCCGTCTTGCGGGTGCTCCTGGCACGCGGTAAGTCTGACCTAGCCGCAGCTCACCTTCGGAGAACTTCATGCTTCGTTTGCTCTCAATGATCGTCGCTGGCCTCAGCACGGCACTCAACGTCGCCTGCTCCGAGAGTCTGTCTTCTCCCAGCGGGAGCAGGGGACAATCCCGGCAATCCGGATTCACGCCCGCGCTCACTCCTCAGGAAAGCGGTAGCAGGCAGCGTTTCTTCGCGGTGAGCTCGGTGAATGCACGCGTGGTGTGGGCCAGTGCCGACAGCGGAACATTCGCGGTCACGACCGATGGTGGAGCCAAGTGGAGGTCCGCAGTGGTTCCCGGTGCCAGGGAGCTTCAGTTCCGGGACGTCGAAGGCGTCAGCGAGACAGTCGCCTATCTGCTCTCCGCCGGTGAGGGAGCCAACAATCGTATTTACAAGACGGAAGACGGCGGAGCCACCTGGCAGCTACAGTTTCAGGCGGGGAACGACCCCAGATTTTTCTACGACTGCTTCGACTTCTGGAGCCCCAGCCGTGGAATCACCTTTGCTGACGCGCTGGACGGCCGCTTTCCGGCCATCGAGACCACGGACGGAAAAACGTGGCGAGACATGGGTGACCGGCTCCCGTCCGCCCAAACTGGCGAAGGGGGCTTTGCTGCGAGCGGCACGTGCATCACCACAGAGAGCGGGACTCGAGCGTGGATCGGAACGGGCGCGGGCCCCAAGGCGAGAATCCTGGCCACTGTCGATGGTGGGAGCACCTGGACTTCCTACGATGTGCCGATCCTGCAGGGGACACCGACCTCGGGTGTGGTGAGCGTCGACTTCCGCGATTCATTCCATGGTATACTCGGCGGCGGTGACGTCGCGGCCAACGATGTCGCGCAGAATAACGTCGCGCGCTCCTCTGACGGTGGAAAGACATGGATCCAGGCTACGCCGACTCCCTTCAGCGGCGCGGTGTATGGTCTGAGCTATGTGCCGGGCGAGGATATGACTGTGGTGGCCACAGGACCGGGCGGAGCCGCCTGGTCGCGAGACGAGGGAAAAACGTGGTCGCAGCTTCGAGGCATTTCGAATTATTGGGCCGTGGGATTTGCGACGCGCGAAGCCGGCTGGCTGGTGGGTCAGGCAGGACAGATTCTCAAGATCGACTTCTCTCGCGAACAGCGGGACGAAAATCGCGCCAACTAGCGCCTGCGACTCAGCTGGCGATCACCTCGTATCCGCCGCTTTCAACCGCACGTCGCCCAATCTCGTGAGGCGAGCGATGGCCCCGACCGAGCTCAGCAGGGAACAGCAGATCCAACAGGATGTGAAAGACCTGCACCGGCTCGGGTATGCCCAACAGCTGTTCAGGGAGATGGGTGGATTCTCGAACTTCGCCATCTCCTTCTCGATCATTTCGATCCTCACGGGTGCCGTCCTCCTTTACGGCTACGGTCTCAAGTTCGCCGGACCCATCATCAACACAGTTGGATGGCCACTGATCAGTGGGCTGACCCTCTGCGTTGCCGCATCGATGGCAGAGCTGGCGTCGGCGTACCCGACGGCGGGAGGACTCTACTTCTGGGCCTTTCGGCTGGGCGGCCGCGGATGGGCGTGGATCACCGCATGGCTCAACATGATCGGCCAGGTCACTATCACGGCCGGCATCAACGTCGCCGCTTCTATCTACATTATCGGAGCCATTACCCGCATCTTCGGCGTCGGCGCAGAGGCGACGGTCCCCGTCTTCGGGTCCCCCACGAGCTGGTACTTCCAGATTTTCGTGATGGTGCTGATCATGATTCCCCAGGTGCTGATCAATATCCGGGGCATTCGGCTCACCGCCAGACTCAACGATTTCAGCGTGTACTGGCACATCGTTGGCGTTGCCGTCATCGTGGCACTCCTGATCTTTCTCGGACAGCACCACAACAGCCTGAGCTTCATGTTCTCCGGCTCCACCAGCGTCAACCCGCTCGATGCCGCCTCGGCCGACCTCGGCAGGGGAGTCCCCGAGCCGGCGCTGGTCTTCGGGAACTTCAAGTTCCCGTCGCCCCTTTTCGCGCTGGTGCCGGGCCTCACAGATCTGTATCGCGCAGCACCGTTCCTGCTGTGCTTCCTGCTCGCCACGCTGCAGGCGCAGTGGACCTATACCGGTTACGACGCGTCGGCGCATGTTGCGGAAGAGACCGTCATGGCTCGGCTGAACTCTGCGTGGGGCGTCTTCCTGTCCGTTGCTGTATCGGCAGTGGTCGGCTATATCGTGCTTCTCGCCCTGACCTGGTCCATCCCGGAGGGGAAGGTGGCCGAGACCGCCGCCGACGCGTACCCGGTCTTGTATATCGTCTACAACAACCTCTCCACCTTCTTCGCCAACGTGGTGGCGATTATCATCGGCGTGGCGATGTGGCTCTGCGGCCTGGCCTCGATCACCTCGATGGGCCGGATGTGGTACGCGTTCGCGCGCGACGATGGGATGCCGGGCTCGGGGCTCATCAAGCAGGTGAGCCCGAAATACCGTACTCCGGTCTGGTCGATCGTCATCACCAGCGTGCTCGCGGTGCTGATCTGCATTTACGCGTCCGCGTTCTTCGTGGTGACCTCGATCAGCACCATCACCCTCTATCTGGCCTACATGTTCCCGATCTATCTCAACTGGCGGAACAAGCGTCGCCGCCAGGGCGAATTCACCACTCCGGCGACGGCGCCCTGGAGCATGGGCAAGTGGGGACCGCTGGTGAACGTGATCGCGATCGTGTGGGTGGTGATCATTTCGGTGATCTTCAGTCTGCCGCCGAATGAGCTGGTGCTGTGGACGATGCTCGGGCTCGCCGCGGTGCTCACCCTCTATTGGCAGCTGTCGGCCAAGAGGAACTTTGTCGGGCCGAGCAAGACCGACGAAGCGGCCCTCCGAAAGCTCGAAGCGGCATTCGCGCCCACGCCGGTGAGCTAAATAGTCGCATGCAGAATCTTCTCATTGGAGACCGGCGGCCGG
>Ga0307416_100000632_pt1 | contig 18139 bp, 15 predicted proteins | sample DK1Cmetagenome_2_FD_203821 | JGI IMG/M metagenome (GOLD analysis project Ga0307416, IMG submission 203821) | Maize rhizosphere microbial communities from greenhouse at UC Davis, California, United States - DK15-C-3 | ecosystem: Host-associated > Plants > Roots > Rhizosphere > Soil | place...
TCCGCCACGCCTGGAACGTCACCGGAGGCGTGCCCGTCCTCATCACGGAAAACGGGATCGCAACCGCCGATGATGATCAAAGGATCCGCTACACCGCCGAAGCGCTCATGGGCCTGCACGAAACCATGGCTGAGGGCATCGACGTGCGCGGTTACCTGCACTGGTCACTGCTGGACAACTTCGAGTGGGGACACTGGGAGCCTACGTTCGGCCTGATCGCCGTCGACAGGGAAACCTTCGCGCGCACCCCAAAGCCGAGCCTCGCGTGGCTCGGCGGCGTCGCCCAGCACAATGCACTGGACGCCGGGGTCCTCTCGTGACTACGGCTTTCGCCGACGTCTCCGCGTCACCACTCGCTGACCTTCTGTCCCTGGCCGGCCGGCAGGCGGTGGTCACGGGCGGGGCGCAAGGCCTTGGTAAGGCCATCGCCGTGCGGTTGGCAGAAGCAGGCGCCAACATTCTCATCGGCGACCTCGAGGCGGACCGGGCACGGGCCGCAGCGGACGAAATCACCGACCGCTTTTCCGTGCGGGCACTCGGTGTCGCCATGGACGTCACTGACTCTGAATCTGTCAGGATCGCCGCGTCAGCCGCAGCCAAGGAATTCGGCGGCATCGACATTTGGGTAAACAACGCGGGCATCTTCCCCAGCGCCCCGGTTTTGGAAACACCTGATGCCACCTGGGAGCAGGTGTTCGCCGTGAACACCCGAGGGGTCTTCAACGGATCCCGCGAAGCCGCCCGGCACATGACCGGCGGCAACCGGGGCGGAGTCATCATCAACATCGTCTCCACGGCTGGCTTTGGCGGAACGGCTCCAGGGCTCTCCGCCTACGTCGGATCAAAGCATGCCGTCCGCGGCATAACAAAGCAGATGGCACTTGAATTCGCTCCCCTCGGGATCCGCGTCCTCGGGGTCGCGCCCACCTTTGTGCCCACGGAAGGCAACATGGCCGCGGCGGCATCGCATCCGGCAACGGAAGGATCCGGCCAAGCCTTGGCTGTCATGACCAAGAGCCTCATCGGCCGCATCGGAACCCCGGACGACATCGCACGCGTGGTCCTCTTCTGCGCCAGCGACCTGTCCACCATCATGACAGGCAGCACCCTCCTCGCCGACGCAGGGCAAACCATTTGATCATCCCGAAAGACACTCGGAGGAGACCTGAATGAACAGAACCACTCTGGAAATCGGGCTTTCGCGCTTGGAGAAGGCAGGTCATACCAATAGGGCAACCGAATGCCACAACCCGGACGGCCGGTAAGTTGGTGAGTGGTGACTCGGACCCCGCGGAAGTTCTTTCCAGGGAGGGCCAAATTAAGGAGATAGGCGGCGGGAAAAAAGCATCGGCAACAATCTACGACATCGCAAAAATTGCAGGTGTAAATGCGTCTACGGTGTCCCGCGCACTCAATAAGCCAGGAAGAGTCAGTGCGAAAACGCAGAAACTCGTAGAGGATGCAGTCGAAGAATTGAATTTCCGGGCTAATCCATTCGCTCGGGCGCTTCCGACAGGCCGGACGAACAACTTGGGGTTGATCGTCGCGGACATCACTAATCCCTCTTTCTTCGATCTTATACGCGGTGCGGGAAAGGGATCGGCGCTTCAGGATTTCACTTTGGTACTTGCGGAATCGGCCGAGTCAGGAGTCGCGGAATTGACGGCAGCCCGCCGCATGCTGGGTACCGTAGACGGACTCATCCTCGCCAGCCCCCGCATGGACGACAAGGACATCCGCAGCCTTGCCCGCCACAAGCACGTAGTGGTTATTAACCGGGAGGTGGATGGTGTCCCTTGTGTTATTCCGGATGCATCCAAGGGCATAGGACAAGCGGTTCGTAGTCTGGCGGCGAATGGACACAGGAAGCTTGCCTTTGTCGCCGGCCCTCCTCGTTCCTGGATGTCGGACCGCCGGTGGGAGGGCATTCAGGCCGCGTGTGAATGGTCCCGCCTCGCGGCGACCCGGCTGGAGTCCACTACGCCCACTTTGGAGGGGGGACGCAAAGTAGCCCGGGCGGTAAGGGAAAGCGGGGCTACTGCCGTCATGACCTACAACGATCTTCTCGCCATCGGGTTAATGCAGGAGCTTCAGGTCGCGGGAATCGAAGTGCCGGACGCCCTCAGCATCGTTGGCTTTGATGACATTTTTGGCGCCGACTTCACCACGCCATCCTTGACCACCATTCGCTCCCCCCTGGGCGAATGTGGTTCTCTCGCCACCCGGCTGATGCTCGACCTCCTGGACGGCTCTCAGGGTGAAACCTGCACCCTCCACGCGGAAACTGAACTGGTACTGCGGGGGTCCAGCGGACGCCTGTTGTCAGCATGAGGGGCTGTCCAGCTGCGACTGAGGTAGTTGCTGGGACTGGAGAACGTAGAGCAGAATTCAGTTTTTTGCGCTCTCGTTTGCCTTAGGGCTATATATTCCCACTTACTTCTCAAAACTATGGTGTGCTACTCGGTTTTCAGCTATCCTTCAACACATGGAGGCAACTACGCGGACTCGACGCCCTTACGCCAAGACGGTGGAACGTCGTCTTGCGGTCGCACGTGCCGCGCTGGAGATCATTCTTGAGAAGGGCCACCGTGCCTTGACGACGGCGGAAGTGGCGTCTCGTGCATCCATGAGTGAGACCGCCATGCTTTATCACTTCCCTTCGCGGGATCATATTCTGGTGGCCGCTATGGAGTTGGCCGACCAGGACAGCCGGACGTTGCTGACAGAAGAATTCCAGGGCAGCCATGCACTTCGGGACGAGTGGCCCCCGCCCGAGCTCGCGCGCCTTAGCGGGGAGGATGCGTCGGTAACCCGTCTCTTTCTCGCGTTGAGTGCTGAGGCCGTGAATCCGGAACATCCGGCGCACACGTATTTGAAGGACCACCGCGAGAACGCAGTCCTCGAATTTGCGGAGGGTGTGAAGAGGCGGCAGGCGAAAGGGTATGCCCTGCCTGGCCTGGACCCAGCCAGCGTTGCTCGCCAAATGGTGGCTCTCTGGAGCGGGCTACGCATGCAATGGCTGGTCGATCCTTCCTTCGACCTTGCCACGGAAGTGTCTCAAGGTTTTCGGGCACTAACAGGTCAACCGGTTATGGATGCCAAACAGAAGATCGGTGAACTCATATCGAAAATCTGAACCTTTTGTTTCCCTAAGCGCAAGACGCACATTAATAAGGGGCACTCTCTAAGCCCTCTTGGAATGCACCTATATTCGATATGAGTCGATAGGTGCTGCAGTACGGTCGATGGCGTCTCGCAACCTAAACCTCGGAAGATTCCCTCCTTGCTGCGCAATTGCGCCCTTTAGTCAAAGCGGCCAATATTCGCTTTTGCGCGCCCCCGCAGATCCGTCAAATGGCTTGCAAAAGCTTTTCAAAAAACCGCTGGCAACCGGTTGCTTTACTGGCTCAACAATGCTTTGCTTGTGATGCTGATCACCAATCGGAGTGAATTGCAGATTCAGCCCTAACGCATATCAACGGCATTTTCGTTTTCCCTGATCGACAAAGGAGTCTCCCCAACATGATTTCACTTTTGCCCCGAGCCAGATCGCTGACACGTGCGGCGACTGCCTCCTTGGCTGTTGCAGCACTGCTGGCCACCGCGGCCTGCTCGTCCCCGGCAGGAGACCCGGCTGCGGCGCAGACGGCCTCCCGCAATGAAGAGCTGAGCATCGCCGTGCAGGCGCAGCCGGCGTCCCTGGACCCGGCACAGCTCGCCGAGGGCCAGCAGTCCTACATCTGGGCGTCGATTTTTGACACTCTGCTGATGATCGATAAAGACGGGAACGTCCAGCCGAATGCGGCCGAAAGCTGGAAGTACTCGGATGATCTGCGCACCCTCACACTCAAGCTTCGTGCAGACCTGAAGTTTAGTGCAGGGGACCCGGTCACTTCGAAGGATGTTGTGGGCACACTGGAGCGGACCCGGGCAACCCCGGGCCAGCAACAGTCCAAGCTTGCCAAGGTGACCGCTGTTTCGGCCCCCGACGATTCGACGGTTGTCATCCAGCTGTCATCACCCGAACCGTCACTCCTGAACTACCTCGGGCAGGCTACCGGGGTTATCGGTGATCCCGACACCCTGCCGGCTGAAACGACCAAACTACGCCCGGCAGGCTCAGGTCCGTACGTTCTTACGGACGCTACTGTGGACGGTACTGAATACGTGCTTGAGCGCAGGGAAGATCACTGGAATGCGGCTGCCTACCCTTTCAAGACGGTCAAGGTCCGCGTGATCCAGGACCGGACCGCGCAATACAACGCGCTTCAGGCCGGCGAGGTCAAAGCAGCCCTGATCCAGGCTCCGCAGCGGAAGCAGGCCGAAGGGGCCGGTTTCACCGTCAAGGAAGTCCAGGCCACGGCAGCGCTTCTTCTGGTCCTGGCTGACCGAAAAGGCGAAATTGTCCCGGCACTTGCTGACGTGAAGGTTCGTCAGGCCATCAACATGGCATTTGACCGCGAGCAGGTGGTGAAGGCCCTTCTGAACGGAGTTGGCAAGCCGACGGTCCAGGTATTCAACCCCAACGGAGAGGCCTATAACCCGGAGCTGGAGGGCACCTACGGCTTCGACCCGGAGAAGGCGCGCAAACTTCTGGCCGAGGCAGGCTATCCGGAGGGTTTCGCCATGACGATGCCCAGCACAGTCATCTCGCAAAGCTTTGAGCCGGTCATTACCCAGGCCCTGGCTGACATTGGAGTGAAGATCACGTGGGAGCCCGTGCCTCCGCAGAACACCGCCTCATCGATTGCCTCCAAGAAGTATCCGGCGGTGCTGTGGTTCGCCGGACTTAACGAGGCCGGGCGCGAGGTAGGCGACATGTACACACCCCAGGCATTCCTTAACCCTTTCAAGTGGCAGGACCCTGAATTCGATGCGTTGCTCGAGGACGTCGCCAACGAGTCAGACGAAGCAGCCCAGGCAGCCCTTTACAAAAAGGTCAGCGAGTACACGGTGAAGGAAGCCCTGAACGCACCGATCGCATACGTTGGCACGCTCTGGGCAACAGCCCCCGGCATCGATTTCCTTCCCTCCGAGGTCGTCTTGCCCACGATTCGGGACTTCGCAGTAAGCGGCGGCTAAGGCCGCAGACGGGGCGGGAAGGCCCGACCTCCGGGCCGGGCCTTCCCGCCCCAACACGCAAACGCGTTCAACTGCTTGCGGCTCATCCGGCTCGCTGTATTCATTGCAACGGGCTGCAGGGCACATGCCTGAGCCGTCCCTTTAACACGGTGCACCGTAAACAGATCGGCACCAACCGCCACAAGGCGGCATCACACACATCAAAGGAGTTCGAAGATGCCAGAGGAAATGTCGCGAGGAAGCTCATGATCACCTATGCCCTACGACGTCTTGGTGCGGGCATCTTGCTCGCACTGCTCGTCACCCTGATCACGTTCTTCCTCCTCAGCGGTTCCCTGGAATCCGTGGCCCGCGAACGCCTCGGCAGTGCAGCCACACCGGAATCCATCAAGGGCCTCATGACCCGGCTCGGTTTTGACCGGCCGGCTATCGTCCAATACCTGGATTGGCTCGGGTCGGTCCTGAGGGGTGACTTCGGCACCTCCCTCTTCACCAGCCAGCCCGTCGCTCCCGCCGTTGCCGCCCGTTTGGGTGTCACGCTCTCACTGGTCGTCACCGCGCTGATCATTACCGTGATCATCAGCATCGCGCTGGGTGTCTGGGCTGCGTCACGCGGCGGAGTGGCCGACAAAATCTCCCAAGGCCTCTCCCTGGTGGGTTATATAGTGCCCGGGCTGCTCATCGCGATTGTCCTCGTGGCTGTGCTGGCTGTAAACCTGAAGCTGCTGCCGGCAACCGGCTTCACCCCCTTCGCCCAAAACCCCGCCAAGTGGGCGGCGTCGATCACTATTCCTGTGATTGTGCTGGTCATCGGGGGAGTGGCGAACATGGCCGCCCAGGTCCGCGGGTCCATGATCGACGAACTCCGCAAAGACTACGTCCGCACCTTGCGGACCCGCGGCATCCCCACACGCTCCATCGTGCTCCGCCATGCCCTGCGGAACGCGGCCAGCCCTGCACTGACCGTGCTGTCCCTTGAATTCATCCAGATGCTGGGCGGAGCGCTCATCATCGAAAACGTGTTCGCGCTTCCTGGCTACGGCCAGTACGCATTCAACGCCTCCCTCCAGGGCGACATCCCCATCATCATGGGAATCACCTTGTTCAGCGTCATGCTCGTGGTCACCGTGAACCTCCTCACCGACGTAGTCAACGGCTGGCTCAACCCGAAGGCGAGAATCAATTGAGCATCGAAGAACTCAGCATCGATCCCGGGCTGGCAGCCCCACCCCGGAAATCCCCCCTGCGCAGACTCCTAAAGGATCCACAGGCCCTCATCACCTCCGCCCTGCTGCTGGTCATCATCGTCCTCGGCCTCCTTACACCCTGGATCGCCCCGCACGAACCCAATGAGGCCCAGCTCAATGCCATCAACGCCGTTCCAGGCACGCCCGGTTACCCACTGGGCGCAGACCAGAACGGGCGCGACATCGCGTCCCGGCTCCTCCATTCGATCAACACGAGCATCATTGCAGGCCTGATCGGCGCCAGTGTTGCCCTCATCATCGGGGTGACCTTCGGCCTCATCGGCGGCTACTTCGGCCGGCGGCTGCGCAGCGCAACCGAGTGGGTCTTCAGCCTCATCATGACCTTCCCCGGACTTCTGCTGCTCATCATCCTCATGCCCGTCACGAAAGGTGACTACCGCGCCACCATGCTCATTTTTGGGGTGCTGCTGTCACCCGGGATCTACCGCATCGTGCGGAACCTCGTGATCGGTGTCAAAAATGAGCTGTATGTGGACGCTGCACGGGTGTCCGGCCTTTCCAACCTTCGTATCCTAAGCCGCCACGTCCTCTTCGTCGTCCGTGGACCCATCATCATCGCCGCCGCGTTCCTGGCCGGTTCAGCGATCAGCCTGCAGTCCGGCCTCGCCTTCCTCGGGGTCGGATCAAACCTTGTTCCCAGCTTCGGCGCGATGATCGCGGACGGCTTCACCAACCTCTACGTTGACCCGACCCAGTTCATCTGGCCCAGCGTCCTGCTGGGCACCCTCACCGCGTCCCTGGTCCTGCTGGGCAACTCCCTCCGTGACGCGTTCGAGGGCGCGAAACTGAAGCCGTCCAAACTGGCGACGCCCCACGTCCAGGCCCAACGCCGGGATGCCGGCGAAGCACGGTCCGATGAACTGCTGTCCGTAGAGGGCCTGGTGATCGCCTATCCGGCTCCATCCGGTCAGCTGAATGAAGTCGTCAAAGGTGTCACCCTCAGCCTCCGTGCAGGGGAGACCCTGGGCCTGGTGGGCGAGTCCGGATCCGGCAAGACCCAAACCGCTTTTTCCATCCTTGGTGTCCTTCCGCCGGAAGCTGTCGTCGTGCGCGGCACCATCCACTTGGAGGGACGGAATCTGCTCGGCCTCAAAGAACGGGAACTGCGCGAACTGCGGGGGCGGGAGATCGCCTACATTCCACAGGAGCCCATGTCGAACCTGGACCCTTCTTACACCGTCGGCGCCCAGCTCGTGGAAGGAATCCGCGCCTCGGCCCGGATGTCCGGCACAGACGCCAAAGCCAGGGTGCTCGCACTCTTGGAGCGAGTGGGAATCCAGAACCCACAACGGACCTTCGATTCCTACCCACACCAGATCTCCGGTGGAATGGCCCAGCGCGTCCTGATCGCCGGCGCAGTGGCGAGCCGCCCCAAACTGCTCATCGCCGATGAACCCACAACCGCTCTCGATGTGACCGTCCAGGCCGAAATCCTTGACCTGATTCGGGACCTGCAGGCTGAACTGAACATGGCCGTCCTGCTCGTGACCCACAACTTCGGGGTAGTCGCCGACATCTGCGACCGGATCGCCGTGATGCAAAACGGCCAGGTTGTCGAGTCGGGCACGGCCTTGGAGCTGTTCCACGAACCCAAACACCCATACACGCAGATGCTCCTGGGGTCGATCCTCGACGAGCACACCGTCCGGACCGACCCGCCTGCGCCTGTCGCGGCGGTCGTTGGGGAGAGAAACTGATGACTACGCCACTTTTGGACGTAACCGATCTACGCGTCGCCTTTGCCGGCCGCGGATTCCGTGCCAAGGCCATTGAGGTCCTGCACGGGGTGTCCCTGAGCATTGGCGAGGGCGAGACCCTGGGCGTGGTGGGAGAGTCCGGATCCGGAAAGACCACTATAGGCCGCGCTGTCCTGGGCCTGGTAAAGCCCAGCGGAGGAAGCATCCGCTTCCAGGGGGCGGACATCACCCATGCCAGCCCCAAGGACCGCCGCACCCTGTCCAAAGACATCCAGGTCGTCTTCCAGGACCCCTACACGTCGCTGAATCCGTCACTGACGATCGGGGACACACTGAGCGAGCCGCTCGTGGTGCAGGGTGCCAGGGCGAGTGAGGCGCGAGCACGCGTCCAGACGCTGCTGGACCAGGTCGGCCTCCCACGGGACGCCGCCCAGCGTTTGCCGCGGGAGTTCAGCGGCGGGCAGCGTCAACGCGTCGCCATCGCCCGCGCCCTCGCCCCCAAACCCAAACTCATCGTCTGCGACGAGCCGGTCTCGGCACTGGACCTGTCCACACAGGCCCGGGTCATGGACCTTTTCATCGACATCCAGCGCCGCACCGGCGTTGCCTACCTGTTCGTCTCCCACGACCTGGCAGTTGTCCGCCACATCAGCCACCGCGTCAGCGTCGTCTACAAGGGAGACATCGTGGAAACCGGATCCGCTGACGCGGTGACGTCCACACCCGAGCACCCATATACGCAGAAACTGTTGCTGGCAGCACCGATTGCAGACCCCATGGAACAGGAGAAGCGCCGGGCCGAACGTCACAGGATGGCCGAGCTCCATCGCGAACAGAACGTCCAGGCAGGCGTCGCCTGATGGGGGCAGCGCCGATACTTCCCGGTTTCCATCCTGACCCGTCCATCTGCAGGTCTCCGGACCCGCTGCGTTGGGCGATCGCCGGGGCAGGAACCATTTCCCGAAGCATCGTTCCTGACCTGCAGCTCATTCCCGGTAACCGGGTCGACGTTGTCTTCAGCAGGGACAAAGCCAACGCCGCACGCTTTGCCGAGGAGTTCGGGCTGCCCCGATGGACCGACGACTTCGCATCGCTGATCAGGGATCCCGCCGTGGACGTGCTGTATCTGGCAACACCCTTCGCTACCCACGCTGCGATGGCCCGTGAGGCACTGTACGCCGGCAAACATGTGGTTGTCGAAAAGCCCATGGCCCTGAATGCAGGCGAGGTCGAGGAGTTGTTCACCCTGGCCCAAAGCCTGGGACTGTTCCTCATGGAAGCCATGTGGATGAAGTTCAACCCCGCCTTCCGGCACCTTTTCGAGCTCCTGGACTCCGGGTTAATCGGGAAACCATCAAGCCTGCGGGCGGGTTTCGGGTTTCCGCTGATTGCTGATGGCGGCAGCCGATGGGACGTGGCGCGCAGCGGTGGGACACTGCTGGACCAGGGGATCTACCCCGTCACGCTGGCTCATGCGATCTTCGGCGAACCGACAGGCATCCACGCGGGCGGACGCCTCAGGGAAGACGGCCTCGACTTCGCCGAGCACTTCACCCTGGACTTCGAAGAGGGTCAGTTTGCCCACTGCGCGAGTTCAATGACTGAATTTGTCGATCCCTCGGCGTCAATCAGCGGCACCTTGGGGTGGATCACGCTCCCGGGCATGTTTTGGACATCGACGACCCTCCTTGCCCACGCAGGCACCTGGGCCAAAATGTTCGCCCCCGAGCCGATTGAGCACGAACGTGAAGGCAACGGATACGTTCCCATGCTCAGGGCTGCCGGGGAGGCCATCCGCTCAGGAGCAACAGAGCATCCGATACATCCCGCATCAGAAACAGTTGCCGTTTTCCGTACCCTGGACACCATCAGCCAGCACGTCAAGGACTCCGTTGCAGGGTTTCCGACGGAAGGCGGCTCCCAAGGAGCCACCCGAACTGAAGTCAGCGATTATGCCTGACGCAGAAGAGGCGCGGTTGACTGCTCCGGCACCAGACGGCACGGCGCAGACCACGCACAGCACGCGCCGGGTCTACGCGGAAACCGAGGCTCCCCGTTTGCCCGAGGCTGCAGGGCCGCTGCCAGCTCCGTCCGGTGACCCGTTTGAGCCATCCCGCCGACCTACCGCCGGGGTGGGAACGGTCGGGCGGGGGACAATTGTCCTTCTGGTCGTTGCGACGTTCGGTGGGGCGATGGCGCTGATCGTCCCTATGGCCTTTACGCTCGCGCTCCGACTCGATGCGCTGGCCCCTGGGCGGCAGGAACTGCTCGGTTACACGATCGGCATTGGGGCCGTCTTTTCACTGCTTGCCTCGCCCCTCACGGGAATTTTGAGTGACCACACACGCAGCCGTTGGGGCCGCCGTCGTCCGTTCACGGTCGGAGGATTGGTCCTGGGGATCGCCGCGACCCCCATCCTGGCGTTCGCGCCCGATCCGTTCACCCTGACTGGGGGATGGGTGTTGTGCACGGTCGGATGGGGCACAGCCGTGGGTTCGATCGGCAACTACCAGGCGGACCGGCTGCCCCTCCATCAAAGGGGTAAGGTTTCCGCGCTCACCGTCCTGACCATGCAGGTTTCACCGGTGGCAGGAATACTCCTGATCGGACTGGTGAGCAAAGACACCCTTTGGGTTTTCGCGATTCCTTCGCTGGTAGGAGCGGTGTGTGTGGCCTGCTTCATCATCTTCGTGAAGGAACCAGACACCCGGGGAGCGGTGTTTCCCGAACGGCTGTCACTCCTGAGGCTGATCAGGAGCTTTGGTTTCAACCCGCGGAAAGAGCAGGATTTCGCGTGGACCTGGCTGGGCAGATTTGTCTTCTTCTTCGGGCTGTCACTGACCACCAGCTTCAGCACCTTCTTCTACGCCCAGCGCCTTGGGATTGAAGTTTCCATGGTCGCCTCGGTCCTGGCCGTGATCTCGGCAGCCAGCGTTCTCAGCGCCACAGTAGGGTCCCTCGGAGCAGGCTGGCTGTCTGACCATTGGGCCAGGCGCCGCCCGTTCATCATGGCCGCCACCGTCCTGTTTGCCCTGGGCGCCTCGGTCACCGCCTTCGCGAACGATCTGGCCTCCCTTCTGGCCGGCACGCTGTTGTCCTCGCTCGGGATCGCAGTCTTCAGCGCGGTGGGCCAGGCACTGGTCCTGGACGTCCTGCCCCACCGGGATACACAGGCCGGACGCTTTATGGCCATCACCAGTTTTTCGCAAAAGATACCCGGGGCACTTGCCCCGTTCGCCGCCACCCTGTTGCTGTCCCTGGCAACCGCCGGGGACGCGAAGAACTACACCCTGCTCTACCTCAGCTCCGGCATCTTGGCGCTGGCCGGCGGTCTCATCACCTTGCTGGCGGTACGGTCAGTCCGCTGAAAAGCAGCCACCGTCACAACGAAACCCCTCTCAAGGTACGACCGGCAGCCGTCAGTCGCGCCAACCCCGTCCTTGTCACCAAAGCCTTTCAATGTTCCTCAGGAGGAAATTCAGTGCTTAAGCCCCGATCCACTACAACCCGTGAACTTGTGAACCTCGATGGCCTTTGGCGCTTCGCCCTCGCAGATGCCGGGGTCGGCCAGCCCTGGACAGGGACCCTGGAAACGAAGCTTGAGGCCCCTGTGCCGTCCAGTTACAACGACCTTTTCACCGATCCGACAATCCGTGACCACGTGGGATGGGTCTGGTATCAGCGTTCGGTGCGGGTTCCCCGCGGCTGGGCAGGGGAGAGAGTGCTTCTCCGCCTGGACGCAGCCACGCACGAGGGCAGGGTGTACGTCGACGATGTGCTCGTCGCCCGGCACGTGGGCGGTTACACCCCCTTCGAAGCAGACATCACCGAATACGTCTCGCCAGGTTGTGAGTTCAGGCTCACGGTCGGTGTGAACAATGAGCTGACCAGCGCCACGATTCCGCCCGGCAGCATCACCGTGACCAAGGACGGGCGCCGCCAACAGACCTACCTGCATGACTTCTACAACTACGCGGGCCTGGCCCGTTCGGTGTGGCTCTACAGCAAACCCGAGCGCCACATCGAGGATGTCACGATCGTCACTGACGTGATCGGCGAAGCAGGCGTGATCGAATATGCCGTGGCAGCGAGCCATGAAACGGGCGTTCGCGTCCGGGCACTGGACGCGGCAGGACGTCAGGTGGCTTCCGCAGAAGGAAGCGACGGGACTTTCAGTATTGAGGCAGTCACTCTATGGCAACCGGGCGCGGCGTACCTTTACGACCTGGTCGTGGAGCTCCTCGACGGCGGTGAGGTGATCGACAGCTACACCCAGCCGTTTGGTGTGAGGACTGTGGAAGTGCGTGGAACGCAGTTCCTCATCAACGGGGCGCCGTTCTACTTCACCGGGTTCGGCAAGCACGAGGACACGGCAGTCCGCGGCAAGGGACACGACAATGCCTATCTGGTGCACGACTTCCAGCTGCTGGACTGGGTCGGCGCGAACTCTTTTAGAACCTCGCACTACCCGTACGCCGAAGAAGTTCTGGAGTTCGCGGACCGCAACGGCATCGTCGTGGTCGACGAGACAGCCGCCGTCGGACTTAACCTGGGCGTCCAGGGCGGACTTACGGGCATCGGGCCGAAGCCGACGTTCTCCCCGGAGACCTTCAACGACGAAACGCAGGCCGCCCATGCGCAGCACATCCGGGAGCTCATCGCCCGGGACAAGAACCACCCCAGTGTTGTCATGTGGAGCATCGCCAACGAGCCGGCGTCGAACGAGGACGGCGCACGCGAATACTTCGAACCACTCGTTCAGCTGGCGCGGGAACTGGATCCGACACGTCCCCTGACCTACGCCGTTGTCATGTTCGCCACCTTCCAGAATGACAAAATCGCTGACCTGTTCGACGTCATCAGCATCAACCGCTACTACGGCTGGTACGTCTTCACCGGGGACCTCGCGACTGCCGAGCAGTATCTCGAAACCGACCTGCGCGGGTGGGTGGACGCTTTCGGCAAGCCCATCATGATGAGCGAGTACGGGGCCGACACCATGCCGGGCCAGCACTCGGTGTGGGATATGCCGTGGAGCGAGGAATACCAGCAGAACTACCTCGACATGAACCATCGGGTCTTTGACAGGATCGATGCTTTCGTCGGGGAACATGTCTGGAACTTCGCGGACTTCCAGACGTCCAACGGCATCCACCGTGTGGACGGCAACAGAAAAGGCGTCTTCACCCGGGACCGTAAGCCGAAGGCCGCGGCACACGCATTGCGTGCCCGCTGGACGGGCCTCGGCGGGACCAAACCCTCCGGGAATGACGCCGCCATCCTCCTCAACGAACAAACGGAAATCCACCCGGTGCCAGCCCTCGAGGGAGCGAAATGACCGCCACTGTCAACCCCCTGACCGGCTCGCGCTCCATCCGGCAGTGGCTGGACCACCCGGTCGGAGGTCCGTTGTTGCGGGGAATGCTCACCGACGCCGGGCAGGACGAAACAGCCCTGAAACCGATCGAACACTTCGCCCTCCAACAACTGGTCGAGCTCGGTGCCGGCCAGTTCCCCCAATCACTCCTGGAGCACCTGGTGCTCGAAGCCAACGGGGGAGTGGCCCCCGTCGACGACACTGAGACCGATCAGCCCGGTGCCCAGGCAGAGCCCTGGGCGGAGCGCATCTCAGCGGGAAGATTCGCGGGCCAGACCGTGATTGTCACCGGCGCGGGGTCCGGCATCGGCCGGGCCGCCGCCTCCCGGATCGTCCGCGAAGGCGGCAGGGTTATCGCAGTGGATATCGCCGCTGACCGGCTGGATGCCCTGGTCGCGGCCCACCCGCAGGCAGAAATGGTTGCGGTGCCGGCAGACATCACTAAGGACGACGACATTGCCCGGATCGTGGAAGCAGCCGGATCCCGGATTGACGCGTTGGCAAACGTCGCCGGGATCATGGATGACATGACCCCTTTGCACGAGGTCTCCGATGCTGTGTGGAGCAGGGTGTTCGCGGTCAACGTAGATGGGATGTTCCGTCTGACCCGTGCTGTTCTTCCGTTGATGATCACGGCAGGGCGAGGCTCTATCGTCAACGTTGCCTCGGAGGCTGCCCTGCGCGGCAACTCCGCGGGGTTGGCCTACACGGCCTCCAAGCACGCCGTCGTCGGCCTCACGCGCAGCACCGCATTTATGTACGCGCCTCTCGGGGTCCGCGTCAACGCGGTCGCCCCCGGTCCGGTCGCGACAGGAATTGAGGCCAACTTCAGTTCGGAACTCGGGGCGCAAAGGCTTGCCCCGTTTATGCAAATGATCCCGCCGGTGGCAGAGGCCGCACAGCTGGCCGCGTCCATCACGTTTCTGCTCAGCAACGACGGAACGAACATCTCGGGGGCCGTCCTGCCCTCGGACGGTGCCTGGTCGGTCCAGTGAGCACACAAGGTTAGGCGACCCGGGGGAAGGGGTCGCATACCGCGGTCCCTTTTCCCGGAGCGGCACAAAGGCTCAGCAATGAACGGGTTGCGCGGTACCCGTAGAGCCGTGACGACACCACGGCGACGATTCCTCCAACCACAAGCACGCACTAAGCGAAGAGGCACACATGGCGCTATCAGCCCACGAGACCAAGCACGAGCCACAGACTTTCACTATGGCGGCCGGCGGCGCGGGCATTCCCCGCGTCGTGCGAGCGGGTCATACCTCGCATCTCCTGGTCGACGGGAAACCGTACCTCTCCCTCGGTGGGGAGCTTCACAACTCCAGCCCTTCCAGTCCCGCGTATATGGCGCCGATCTGGGACCGGCTCGAACGCAACGGGGTTCCCTCGGTCATCGGGGCCGCCAGCTGGCAGCTCGTCGAGCCGGAGGAGGGGAAGTTTGACTTCACTGCAGTCGATGACCAGATCGAGCAGGCGCGTACACGGGGGATGCGGCTGATCCTCATCTGGTTCGGCTCGTACAAGAACGCCGATTCCGCCTACGCGCCGACGTGGGTGCGCCGGGACGAGCACCGCTTTCCCCGGGCCGAGCGCGACCCGGAGCGGCTGCTCAGCGGCCGCTTCAGTATCGATGGCCCTGTCCTCAGCGTGTTCAGCGAGGATCTGCTCAACGCCGATGCCCGGGCGTTCGCCGCTTTCATGCGTCATCTGCGCGAGATCGACCCGCAGCACACTGTGATAGCGGTGCAGGTGCAGAACGAAGTGGGCCTGCTCGGCGACAGCCGTGACCGCAGCCCCCTCGCCGAGACTGCCTGGGCATCGGCCGTGCCTTCCGAGCTGCTGGCGGGCCTGGCCGCGAGGGGCGATCAATTGCATCCCTGGGTGGGGGAGCTGTGGGCCCGCCACGGGTCGCAAACAGCAGGCACATGGGCAGAAGTCTTCGGCCCAGGCCGTGATGCGGAGGAGCTGTTCATGAGCTGGGCCTTCAGCCGCTTCGTAGGGCAGGTCGCCGGTGCAGGAATCGCCGAATACCCGCTTCCGGTGTACACCAATGCCTGGCTGGGCCCGCAGCCAAATGCACAGGAGCCGGGCCAGTACCCGGCCGGCGGTCCGGTTGCACGAATGATTGACATCTGGCAGATCGGCGCCCCTTGCCTTGCCTTCCTCTCTCCTGACATCTATATCGAGGACTTCGCCGGCACGCTTAGCAGTTACTCAACCGCCGGTAACCCGGTCTTCGTCCCCGAGGCGCGGCCCGACGCCGGCCTCCTGTTCGTCACCCTCGGCCGTTTCGGCGGAATTGGCTTTCACCCATTTGGTATCGAAGATGTTCCCGACGGTCACGACCTTTTCGACGCCTACGCCGTAATCCGGGAGATGCCAGGAATCATCACGCAGGCGCAGGCTACCGGAGCCATTTATGGTTTCCGTGTCGAGTCTGGTGAGGAAGAGCAGGTCTCGCTGGGCGGCTACGATATTTCGATCTCCGGGCCGCTCGACACCCGCGGCATGTTCGGCGAGGGAACCGGGATAGCCGCCACGTCCCTGATCGGCTACGGACTACTTGTTCAGACCGCCCGGGACAGGTTCCTCGTCGTGGCTCGCGGTGCATCGATCCGGTTCTCCCGCCCTGATGCCATCGTGGAACTCGACACCCTAACCGAGGGCACCTACCGGGACGGGCAGTGGACACCGGGACGGGTACTGAACGGCGACGAGCGCTACTACATGTTCCCTATTGACAAGCTCCGGACGGTCCAAATTGAACTACTGCAACGCACCGGCTGTTGACCTGACCCGTCTAAGCGGCACGGAAGGCGCGGTCAAATTCCCGACCAACGCTTGGAACGGGCGCCAAAGCCCGCTTCCTGACCGACCACGCATCCGAAGAGCAGTCATGAGCACGTTCATTGTCGGCCGGCGTCAAGGATTCGGAACGTACTTTGACCAGCTGATGTGGCCGCACTGAGCCTGCCCAGCACCTGAAGAGACGGCCCTCGCTCATCACCGTAGAGAGGGCCGTCTTCCGGCCTCTCCCCGCGGATATTAGCGCGCTGATAGTGGACCTTTCGTCAAGTATGGCCCTTCCGCCGTGGCAAACGGCATGTTCAGTGAGGAGTTGGCCTCAGCGTGCTGTGACGGCGGTCTGTCCCTGGAAGGCCGGCACGACGTGCTCGATGAAGAGTTCGATCGAGCGTTCCTTTTCCTCGTGGTTCAGGCTGTTGTCGGACCAGATGCTGAACGCGGTTATTTCCAGTTCCTCGTAGTGGCGGAGACGCTCGATGACCTCATCCGGCGTCCCGATCATCGCGGTCGGGTGCCGGGATTCGGGGGTGAACTCCGGGCGGTCGGCGAACTTCTCTTCAGGGCTGGGCTCGAGGAAGCCGTTGGTTGGGGGTGGTCTTGTTTCCGAACCAGGCGTCGAACGTCCTGTAGAACTTGTTAATGCCCTCGGCCGGGCGGCGCCAACCTTCGGGTTCGTCCGGGGAATGGACGTGGGTGTGGCGGAGCACCATGAGGTCGGGGCGGGGGACGCCTGGGTTGTTTTCGACGGCGGTATCGAACTTGTGTGCGAGGTCTTCGACGTCCTCGTCGCCCTCCTGCGCAGGCCAAACGACGACGCGCACGATCAGGCGCTCAACCTCATGCAGTTGCTGTCACCCATGATCAACGTCGTCAAAAGCGAAACCCGGCTTCAATCTCATCCTTGGACGGGACCCACTTCGTCTGAACATGCGCCGTCGCATGCCACCTTGCTGAGCGGGACAGGGTCGACGCCCGCCATCATGGCCGGCTTGTCTGCACGGGAAGAAAACTGACCAGGGGTTCGTCTTCGTAGTCGCTGATCCCGGCAAGGTCGCGGCCAGCTATGTAGCCGAATGTCAAGGCTGGCCCCAGGTTGATGCCGCCGGCTGGATAGTGCCCCCCCATGATTGAAGAGTGGTCGTTGCCCGCGGCATACAAGCCCGGGATGGCTTCGCCGTCGTTGTTCAGGACACGGGCACGTTCGTCGGCGTCGAGGCCGGCGAAGGTGCCAAAGCTGCCAGGTACTATCTTGACCGCATAGTACGGCCCTTTTTCAAGGGGTGCCAGGGACGGGTTGGGGCGGATCTTCGGGTCGCCACCGTAGCGGTTGAATTCGGTGTCCCCTCTCCCGTAGTCGGGGTCCAGGCCTTGGCGGGCGTCTTCGTTGAAGCGCTGCACCGTGTCTCGCAGGCCGACGGGGTCGATTCCGCATTTCGTTGCGAGTTCTTCGAGCGTTCGGCCCTTCTTGAGGTAGCCGGAGCGTAGGTAGGGAAGCAGCGGCACGGGCAGGGGTTTGGCCATACCGAGCGGGTACTTACGGACGAACCGGGCGTCAGCGATCTGCCAGGATTCGACTGCCTCTCCCTCTGGTGTGGCTTGGATGAGGGCAGTGATGTAGTCGTAGTAGCCGTTGGCTTCGTTCACGAAGCGTTTGCCGTCGGCCCTTACTCCGATGGAGCCGGGTTTGGCGCGGTCCATGATGTGCGGGAAAGTTCCGGTCCGGCCGTTGCGGTAGGGCACGAGCGAGACCGGGCACCAGGCAGCGGGGGATGCCACGCTGGTTTTGAACCGGGCTCCGACGGACTCGCCCAGCCTTATACCGTCGCCGTTCGCTTCGGCTGGGGCCAGCGTCCAGTGCTCGCGGCCCGTAGGCGTCTTCGGGAACAGCTCTTTGCGGCGTTGCATGTCGT
>Ga0307416_100000633_pt1 | contig 18139 bp, 17 predicted proteins | sample DK1Cmetagenome_2_FD_203821 | JGI IMG/M metagenome (GOLD analysis project Ga0307416, IMG submission 203821) | Maize rhizosphere microbial communities from greenhouse at UC Davis, California, United States - DK15-C-3 | ecosystem: Host-associated > Plants > Roots > Rhizosphere > Soil | place...
GCATCTGGACGGCCTTTCTGCGCATCACCTTGCCCCTCGCCGCTCCCGGGCTCGCTGCGACTGCGGTGCTTTGCTTCATCTTTTCGTGGAACGACTTCTTCTACGCGTTGATCCTGACGCGCACCAACGCGATGACCGCGCCGGTGGCCATCGTCAACTTCATGCAATACGAAGGATGGGAATGGGGCAAAATGGCCGCGGGCGGAACGCTCGTCATGCTGCCTGTGCTGGTGTTTACGGTGCTCGTTCGCCGCTGGCTGGTGAGCGGGTTGATGGCAGGCGGCATCAAGGACTAGGGCCTGTTCGCACCATGTTCGCGAATGCGTTGCACATGGCATGAACAGGCCCGGCCCGATGGCGTAAACTTCCTTCGACGCTAGGGGTCCTTCCCGCGGATCGGTAACACGCGGGTCGGTGAGAGAACACCCTTGGAACCTGTTCGGATAATGCCGGCGCAGGGAAGCGTGGGTTCGTCCACCGCTCCTTCGTCCGGCCGGAAGGAGCACGATGAACGCCAACGACCAGTTCTTCGCCCGCGACGCCAAGGTTGACTCCGCCGCGGTCGCGCCACTGCCCGCCTCCCGCAAGATCTATGTCGCAGGCACGCGCACGGGTGTGCGCGTGCCGATGCGCGAGATCGCGCAGTCCGACACGCCGGCCTCGTTCGGCGCCGAGAAGAATCCGCCGCTCGCCGTGTACGACACGTCGGGACCGTACACCGATCCCGCTGCCCGCATCGACATCCGCGAGGGGTTGCCGGGCCTGCGCACGGCGTGGATCGACGAGCGTGCCGACACGGTGACGCTCGATGCGCCGACGTCGGCGTACGGCCGCGCGCGCCTTGCCGATCCCGCGCTCACCGGCATGCGGTTCGACCTGCACCGGGCGCCGCGCCGCGCGAAGCCGGGTGCGAACGTGACGCAGATGCATTACGCGCGCCGCGGCATCGTGACGCCGGAGATGGAATTCATCGCGATCCGCGAGAACCAGTTGCGCGAAGAAGCGCTGGCGCGGATGCCCGAGGCGCTGCGGCGGCAGCACCCGGGGCAGAGCTTCGGCGCGGCGATTCCCGCAGTCATGACGCCCGAGTTCGTTCGCGACGAGGTTGCGCGCGGCCGCGCGATCATCCCCAGCAACATCAATCATCCGGAAACCGAGCCGATGATCATCGGCCGCAATTTCCTCGTGAAGATCAACGCGAACATCGGCAATTCAGCCGTGTCGTCGTCGATCGGCGAGGAGGTCGAAAAGATGACGTGGGCGATCCGCTGGGGCGCTGACACGGTGATGGATCTTTCGACCGGGAAGAACATCCACGAGACGCGCGAATGGATCATTCGCAACTCGCCGGTGCCGATCGGCACCGTGCCGATCTACCAGGCCCTCGAGAAGGTCGACGGCAAGGCGGAAGAGCTCACGTGGGAGATCTATCGCGACACGCTGATCGAGCAGGCGGAGCAGGGCGTCGACTATTTCACGATCCACGCCGGCGTGCTGCTGCGCTACATCCCGCTCACCGCGAAGCGGATGACCGGCATCGTCTCGCGCGGCGGCTCGATCATGGCGAAGTGGTGCCTCGCGCATCATCGCGAGAGCTTCCTGTACACGCGCTTCGCCGAGATCTGCGAGATCATGAAGGCGTACGACGTCGCGTTCTCGCTCGGCGACGGCCTGCGGCCCGGCTCGATCCACGACGCGAACGACGACGCGCAGATGGGCGAGCTCGCGACGCTCGGCGAGCTCACGCAGATCGCGTGGCAGCACGACGTGCAGGTGATGATCGAGGGCCCGGGCCACGTGCCGATGCATCTGATCAAGCACAACATGGACGAGCAGCTGCGGCTGTGCGGCGAGGCGCCGTTCTATACGCTCGGACCGCTCACCACGGACATAGCGCCCGGCTACGACCACATCACGAGCGCGATCGGCGCCGCGATGATCGGCTGGTACGGCACGGCGATGCTGTGCTACGTGACGCCGAAGGAGCATCTCGGTTTGCCGAACAAGGCCGACGTCAAGGACGGCATCATGGCGTACAAGCTCGCCGCGCACGCCGCCGATCTCGCGAAGGGTCATCCCGGCGCGCAACTGCGCGACAACGCGCTCTCCAAGGCACGCTTCGAATTCCGCTGGGAAGACCAGTTCAATCTGGGCCTCGATCCGGACAAGGCGCGTGAATTCCACGACGAGACGCTGCCGCAGCACGGCGCGAAGCTCGCGCACTTCTGCTCGATGTGCGGGCCGCACTTCTGCTCGATGAAGATCACGCAGGACGTGCGCGACTACGCGGCGAAGCAGGGATTGAGCGATGCCGACGCGCTCGCGAAGGGCATGGAAGCCAAGGCGGTGGAGTTCGTGCAGGCCGGCGCGGAGATCTACCGCCGGGCGTGAAAATTTGCGGCAAGCGTGGTTTCGGTCAGCGCAGACCTGGCGCGCAGGATCGGCCTGCCCGCGGGTGCCCCCGCCGTATTCGAGACTTTCGGTGGTCGCATCAAAACTTTCTCAACAAGGTCGAGCTCACGCAGACAGCGGAGCGTATGAGCTTGCGTGTCCGAACCGCCAACTGATGGAGTCAGCGCTTGCGCGAGACGCGAATCCATGCCGCAAATGCGGCTTCGTCGATGTCGCCGGCGGCGACGCCGAGCATCGTCATCGTCGCCTCGAGTTGCGTGGCGGCGAGTCGATGCCCATTGAGCGCCAGGAAAAGGCCGACAGCCAGGAACGCCGCGCGCTTGTTGCCGTCGATGAACGGATGGTTTTTCGCGAGGCCGATCCCGTACGCCGCGGCGAGATCCGCTAGATCCGGCGCTCCATAGGCCGCCAGATTCTTCGGCCGCGCCAGCGCGGATTCCAATAAGCCTTCGTCGCGCAATCCCGGCGAGCCGCCGTGCTCAGCAAGGCTTTCGTCGTGTAGCAGCACGAGCGCCTGGCGATCGATCCACCGCCAGTTCACTTCGCCAACTGGTGAAACGTGTCGCGATAGTCGCGCATGAATTCCCGGCCGGCCTCGACCTGCTCCGAGAGCGCCGGGTCGTACGGTGTGAGCACATAGCCGGTGGGCCCTTCCGTGACGAACACGGACTGACCTTTCCCGAGCTTGAGCCGCGCGAGCATCTCCTTCGGCAGGATGACGCCGACCGAATTGCCGATCTGGGTGAGTTTGAGGGTGAACATGATCGCTCTCTCGTTATAACGAACGTTATAATAGCGGGGCGTCGCAGGTGCAGTCAATCGACCGTCGGCCGGAGCACCGCAACGATCGAGCCCGTGCGCGGCCGAAGGTGTGTCCCGTTCGAGAGTGCAGCGTGCCGACTGATCGCACCCACGCGCGCAAGGCTGGCGTCATTCGCGTCGGCATTTCCGGCTGGCGCTACCCGCCGTGGCGCGGCACGTTCTATCCGCGCGGTCTGCCGCAGCGCCGCGAGCTCGAATTCGCGTCGCGCCATGTTGCGACGATCGAGATCAACGGCTCCTTCTACTCGCTGCAGCGGCCGGAGTTCTACGCGCGCTGGCGCGAAGAAACGCCCGACGATTTCGTTTTCGCCGTAAAGGGCCCGCGGTTCGTCACGCACATGTTGAAGCTGCGCGACTGCGAGCAGGCGCTCGCGAATTTCTTCGCGTCAGGCATCGCCAATCTCGGCGACAAGCTCGGCCCGATCCTTTGGCAATTGCCGCCGATGCTGCGGTTCGATCCGGAGCGACTTGCGCCATTCCTGACCGCTCTGCCGCGCGATACGGACGCGGCGGCGGCTATCGCGCGCCGGCGCAACGACAAGGTCAAAGGACGCGCGCGCCTCGCGTTCGGGCCATGCCGTCCGCTGCGGCATGCGCTTGAAGTCCGGCACCCGTCGTTCGTCGATCCCGCGTTCATCGATCTGCTGCGTGATCAGAACGTCGCGCTCGTCGTGGCGGATACGGCCGGCAAGTGGCCGTATGCCGAAGACGTCACGGCCGACTTCGTGTACGCGCGCCTGCACGGCGACAAGCAGATTTACGTAAGCGGCTACACCCACCAGGCGCTCGCGCGCTGGCGCGACCGCCTCATCACATGGTGCCAAGGCGGCGAACCGGAGGACGCCGCGCGCATTTCCGCGACGAGACCGGCGCGGCGCGCGTCGCGCGAGGTCTTCTGCTACTTCGACAACGACGTGAAAGTGAAGGCGCCGCGCGATGCACGCGCGCTCGTGAACGGAATTCTCGCTGCAGGCGGCAACGTCGTCGTGCCGGAAGACAAACCGGACCGCAAACGCGCTCGGCCTATTCCGCCGGCGCGAGGCGCACGCGATACCCGCCCGATTTCTCGTCGCGCTCGAGCATCAGCATCCCGTTCCGCGCCGCGTCCTCCAGGAGGTCGTTGAACGAGCCGTAGCCGTAGAACGATTCGTTGAAGCCCGGCTTGCGGCGGCGCAGCGCCTGCTTGACCATCGAGCCCCAGATCCGTTCCTCGTCGCCGCGCTCGGCGACCAGCGCCTCGATCGTCTCGACCGCGAGCTCGAGCGCCTCGCCGCGCCGGTCCTCGTCGGGCGTCTTCTTCGCGGCCGGCGCCTCGCCGCCGGCGGCTTTCGCCGCACGCTTCCTGGCGGGCGCCTTGCGCTTCGCGCGGACCAGGTCGTCGTAGTAGATGAACTCGTCGCAGTTGGCGATCAGCAGGTCGGACGTCGAGTTCTTGACGCCGACGCCGATGACGGCCTTGTCGTTCTCGCGCAGTTTCGACACGAGCGGCGAAAAGTCCGAGTCGCCGCTGATGATGACGAACGTGTCGACGTGCGTCTTCGTGTAGCAGAGGTCGAGCGCATCGACGACCATCCGGATGTCGGCGGAATTCTTGCCCGATTGGCGGAGGTGCGGGATCTCGATCAGCTCGAACGAGGCCTCGTGCATCGGCGCCTTGAACGCCTTGTAGCGTTCCCAGTCGCAATAGGCCTTCTTGACGACGATGCTGCCCTTGAGCAGCAGGCGCTCGAGCACTTTGCCGATGTCGAATTTCTCGTAGTTGGCGTCGCGCACGCCGAGCGCGATGTTCTCGAAATCGCAGAACAGCGCCATGCTGGTGACTTCCGGAGTGGTGGCCATTGGAATTTCGCACGCTCCCTTTTGCAATGCCGGCACGATACCAGCCCCGCGGCCGGGCGCTACACTGACGCGATTGCTGACCCACCCGCGCGACATGGACCCATCGCCCCTTTCGCCGCTCGAAGCCCGCGTCCTCGGCGTCCTGATCGAGAAGCAGCGCAGCGTTCCCGACACTTACCCGATGAGCCTCAATGCGCTCGTCGCCGGCTGCAACCAGAAGACGAGCCGGTCGCCGATCATGAACGCGAGCGAGGCCGAGGTGCTGGAAGCGCTCGACGCGCTGAAGCATCGCTCGCTCGTCGTCGAAACCAGCGGCGGACGCGTGATGCGCTATGCGCACAACGCCGAGCGCGCGCTCGGCGTGCCGTCGCAATCGGTGGCGCTGCTCGCGACGCTCGCGCTGCGCGGGCCGCAGACCGCGGCCGAGCTGCGCAGCAACAGCGACCGGTTGCATCGGTTCGCCGACGTCTCGGCCGTCGAGGCGTTCCTGCACGAGCTCGCGGAGCGTCCGGCCGGCGAGCTCGTCGCCGAGTTGCCGCGCTCGCCCGGGACGCGCGAGACGCGATGGGTCCATCTGCTCAGCGGACCCCCGGCGGCCGCCGATACGGCGCCGAGCGACGGCGCCGCCGAACAAAGCATCGACATCGATTCGATCGCGACGCAATTACAGGCGCTCCGCGACGACGTCGAACGGCTCAAGGTTGCGGTTGCCGCCCTCCAGGGCGACCGCGGAATGGAAGCTCCGGAGTAGACTCGCAGCTCCCTACTTCGCGAGGTGAGCCATGGGACTACTCGACGCGGTTCTCGGCGGCATGATGGGCGGTGGACAGGCTCAATCGTCGGGCGGCCCCGCCATGGGCGCTCAGGCTCAGAATCCGCTGCTGCAGATCGTCCTGCAGCTTCTGATGCAGAACGGCGGCCTGCAAGGCATGCTCGGCAAGATGCGGCAGGCCGGCTACGGCGACCACGCGCAATCGTGGATCGGCAGCGGCGCAAATCTACCGATCGACGCCAGCGTGCTCTCGCAGATATTCGGCCAGGGACAGATGCAGGACATCGCCGAGCAGCTCGGCATGTCGCGCGGCGAGGCGGAAGGCCAGCTCGCACAGGCACTGCCGGATGTCGTCGATAAGATGACGCCGCAAGGGCAGATCCCCGACGGCCATAACGATCTCGTGCGCGAGGCGCTCGCGATCCTGCAGCAGCGTCAGGGCCGGTAGCGAACGCCCGCGCGAACGATGCGCACCCGCGGCGCGCATCGCTTGCGGCGCTTGAGCGGCGAACGCGGGCGCCCGCCGGCGGACCGCTTCACGCCGCGTGCGGAATACCGAGCAGCAGGTTCGCCGGCAGCGCCACGTCGATGAGCTTCGGGCGCGGCAGCTTGAGGTTCGCCATCAACTCGATGAACGCCGGACGATCGCGGCCCGCGAGCCGCGCGTTGTGGCGCTTTTCGTAGCCGATCGTCGACACCGTATTGCCGCGGTAGTCGTGCGCGGGCCAGACGCGCGTGTCGTCGGGCAGCGTGAACAGCCGCTCGTGCACGCTGTCGTAGAGCGAGCCCGCGTCGCCGCTCTGGAAGTCGGTGCGACCGCAACCGTCGATCAGCAGCGTGTCGCCGGTCAGCACGTTGCCGCGCCACAGATAGCTGGTGCTGCCCGATGTGTGGCCGGGCGTGTGGATCGCGAGCAGCGCCTCGCCGACGCCGAACGCGAGCGTATCGCCATGCGCGAGCTGCACGTCCGCCGGCGATATTCCGCACTTGAACGGCGCAGCGGCCTTGGCCTTCGTCTTCTCGCGCAAAAGCCCCGCGCCGGTCACGTGATCTGCGTGCGCATGCGTCTCGACGACGTAGCGCACCGTCAATCCGAGCCGATGGATGACGCCCAGGTCGCGCTCGACCATCCGGTCGACCGAATCGACGACGACCGCCTCGCGCGTCGCGACGTCGACGAGCATGTACGTGAACGTCGACGACTCGGGGTCGAACAGCTGGTGCAGCTCGTGGTCCATTGCGCCTCCTCTCGCGCCTGCGGCCGCTACGCTAGCGCGTTGCGCGCTGCGGCGCAAATCGCCGTGCGACAATCCGCGGTCCTCGATCCCCGCCGCCCGCGCCTTTGGAGCACCCCACCGTTCTCGTCGCACTGGTTCTCGGCATCGTCGAGGGGCTCACCGAATTCCTGCCGATCTCGTCCACCGGGCACCTGATCCTGGCCGGATCGCTGCTCGGCTACACCGGCGAGCGCGCCAAGGTGTTCGAGATCGTCATCCAGGCAGGCGCGATCCTCGCCGTTTGCTGGGAGTATCGCGCGCGGCTCGCCAGCGTCGTGGCGCAGCTTCCGAAGAGCCCTGACGCACGGCGTTTCGCCGTCAACCTCGCGGTCGCCTTTCTTCCCGCCGCGATCCTCGGCCTGCTTTTCGCAAAGGCGATCAAGCTTCATCTGTTTGCGCCGGTTCCCGTCGCGCTCGCGTTCATCGTCGGTGCACTGGTGATTCTCTGGGCAGAGCGCCGGCAGAAGGCGCGGCCGTCGACCGTGCGCATCGACAGCGTCGACGCGATGCGCTGGCCCGACGCGCTCAAGATCGGCTTCGCGCAGGCATTCGCGCTGATACCCGGCACGTCGCGCTCCGGCGCGACGATCATCGGCGGCATGCTGTTTGGACTGTCGCGGCCGGCCGCCACCGAGTTCTCGTTCTTCCTCGCCATTCCTACGCTGCTCGCCGCGTGCGCATACGATCTCGTGAAGAACCGCGCGCTGCTGTCGACCGACGACCTGCAGGGGTTCGCGATCGGGTTCGTCGCCGCGTTCGGCTCGGCGTTTTTCTGCGTGCGCTGGCTCATCCGCTACGTGAGCCGCCACGACTTCGTGCCGTTCGCGTGGTATCGCATCGCGTTCGGGCTGCTCGTGCTCTACACGGGGTGGAGCGGCATCGTCTCGTGGGCTTGAACGCCTGGCTCGGGCCGCTGCTGGCGGTGCTCGGCGTGCTGGGCTTTTCGTTCAAGGCGATCCTGATCAAGCTCGCCTACGCGGCGGCGCCCGTCGACCCGGTGACGCTGCTCACGCTGCGCATGCTCTACTCGGCACCATTCTTCGTCGCGATCGCCTGGTGGGCCGGCCGCGCGAAGGGCGCAGCGCCGATCGCACCGCGCGATTTCCGGCTTCTGCTCGCGCTCGGCTTCATCGGCTATTACTTGTCGAGCCTGCTCGATTTTCTCGGCCTGCAGTACATCACCGCGTCGCTCGAGCGGCTCGTGCTGTTTCTTTATCCGACGATCGTCGTCCTCCTGTCGGCGATCTTCCTGTCGCAGCCGGTCACGCGGCGCGCCACCGTGGCGCTCATGCTGTCCTACGCAGGGATCGCGCTCGCCGTGTGGCACGACATCCGCTTTACCGGCGATCCCGGCGCCATTGCGCTCGGCAGCGCGCTCGTCTTCGGCAGCGCCGCGGGCTACGCGATCTATCTCGTGGGTGCGAGCGGCATCATCGCCCGGCTGGGCTCGTCGCGCTTCATCGCGTGGGCGATGCTCGCGTCGGCCGTTTTCATATTCGTGCAGTTCGCGCTGACGCGGCCGCCTCAGGCGCTCGCGCAACCCTTGACGATCCATGCGCTCGTGCTGGCGATGGCGATATTCTGCACGGTGCTGCCGACCTGGATGATCGCCGAGTCGATCCGCCGCATCGGCGCCAGCACGGCGTCGCTGATCGGCTCGCTCGGACCGATGTTCACGATCGGCTTTGGCGCGCTGCTGCTCGACGAGCCGGTGAATCTGCTGCAGATGATCGGCGTCGTGCTCGTGCTGGCCGGCGTCATGCTGGTTTCGCGCGGTGGAAGACGACGCCCGGCGAGCGTCGACGGCGCCGGTGCCGGTAATATTCCAAAGCCGCCGCCACGGACGTTCGTCGCAAGAACTCGCCGGCGCGCTCGGTGAAAAGCCTCCTTCTTCCCCGACTCTTCATCGGCTCATGAACGGCGAACCCCTCGTCACGCGTCCGCTGCGCGACACCGGACTTTCGCTCACCGAGATCGGCTTCGGTGCCGGGCCGCTCGGTGGCTTCTACGGCCCCGTCGATGCCGACACCGGCGCGTGCGCTGCGCGCCGCGCCTACGAGCTCGGCATCCGCTATTTCGACGTGGCGCCTCTCTATGGCCATGGGCGGGCCGAGCTCGTGCTCGGGCACGCGCTGCGAGACGTCCCGCGTGACAGCTACGTGCTGTCGACGAAGGTCGGCCGCTATCTGGAGCCGGCTGATGCGCCGGGCAGGCCCGCGCGGCGACGGCCCGAAGGCGTACCGTTCAATCCGGTGCTCGACTATTCGCGCGACGGGGCGCTGCGGTCGCTCGAGCAGTCGCTGCTGCGGCTTGGCGTGTCGCGCGTCGATCTCGTCTACATCCACGACGTCGACGCGCATTCGCAGGGCGACGATGCCGCCGCCGAGCGCGCGTTCGCCGCCGCGATGTCGGGCGCGCTGCCCGCGCTCGTCGAGCTGAAGCGCGCCGGCGTGATCCGTGCGATCGGGGTCGGCCTGAACCAGCCGCGGTGGGCCGCGCGCTGGGTGCGCGAAGCGGACCTCGACGCCCTGATGATCGCCGGGCGGCTGACGCTGTTGAACCGCGAAGCGGAAGAAGGTCTGCTCGCGCTTTGTCAAACGCGTGGCGTCGGTATCATCGCCGCCGGTCCGTACAACGGCGGCATGCTCGCGCGCGGCGGCCGCGACGGCTGGCGCTTCAATTACCGGCCGGCGCCGCCCGAAACCATCGCACGCTACGAGCGTCTGGTGGCCCAGGCCGACGCGCTTCGGACCGACCTCAAGGCGGCGGCCGTGCAGTTTCCGCTGCGCTTTGCCGATGTCGTCTCGCTCGTCATCGGCGCGGCGAGCCCCGGCGAGGTCGAGCAGAACATCGCCGCGCTGCACGCGCCGGTACCTGAAGCGTTCTGGCAGGCGGTCGGGTAGGGCCGCGTAAAATTGCGGTAACGACACCCGAGAACGCGGCAACAGGACCCGACGATGCCACCCGATACGATTGAACGCACTCCGCTTACGCTCCGTGACCCGTCGCTGCTGCGCCAGCAGTGCTACGTCGACGGCCGCTGGATCAGCGCCGACGACGGCGGCTCGATGCCCGTCGTCGACCCTGCAACCGGCGTGCCCGTGGGCACCGCACCCGTCTTCCATGCGGCCGAGACGAAGCACGCCATCGACGCCGCGAGCCGTGCGTGGCCCGCGTGGCGCGCGAAGACCGCGAAGGAGCGCGCAGGCGTGCTGCGCAAGTGGTATGAGCTGATGCTCGCGAACGTCGACGATCTCGCGCTCATCCTGACCACCGAGCAGGGCAAGCCGCTCGCCGAGGCGAAGGGCGAAGTCCAGATCGGCGCGGCCTACGTCGAGTGGTTCGCCGAGGAAGCGAAGCGGATTTACGGAGACGTCATCCCGACGATCGGCAACGACCGCCGCCTGGTCGTCGTGAAAGAGCCTGTCGGCGTGTGCGCGGCGATCACGCCGTGGAACTTTCCCTGCTCGATGATCACGCGCAAGGTGTCGCCGGCGCTGGCCGCGGGTTGCACCGTCGTCATCAAGCCGGCGGAAGCGACGCCGTATTCGGCGCTCGCGCTCGCCGAGCTCGCCGATCGCGCCGGGTTCCCACCGGGCGTGCTGAACGTCATCACCGGCGATGCGCCGTCCATCGGCGGCGAGATGTGCGCCAATCCGACGGTTCGAAAGCTGTCGTTCACCGGGTCCACCGAAGTGGGACGGCTGCTGATGAAGCAGGTGGCGCCGACGATCAAGAAAATCTCGCTGGAGCTCGGCGGCAACGCGCCGTTCATCGTGTTCGACGATGCCGACCTCGACGCCGCCGCCGACGGCGCGATCATCTCCAAGTACCGCAACGCGGGCCAGACCTGCGTTTGCGCGAACCGTTTCTTCGTGCACGAGAAGGTGTACGACGCGTTCGCCGGCAAGCTCGCGGAGCGCGTGCGCGCGCTCAAGGTGGGTCGCGGCACGGAGAGCGGCGTCACGCAGGGGCCGCTGATCAATGCCGACGCCGTCGCGAAGGTCGAAGAGCATCTGGCCGATGCGAAGTCGCACGGCGCGAAGGTGGCCGTCGGCGGCCGCCGCCATGCGCTCGGCGGCACGTTCTACGAGCCCACGGTACTGACCGGCGTCACGCCGGACATGCAGATCTTCCGCGAGGAGACGTTCGGGCCGGTCGCGCCGCTCATTCCCTTCCGGGACGACGCGCAAGTCGTCGAGCTCGCGAACAGAACCGAGTTCGGGCTCGCATCGTATTTCTACAGCCGCGACATCGGCCGCATATGGCGCGTCGCCGAAGCGCTCGAATACGGCATGGTCGGCGTCAACACGGGGCTCATCACCACCGAAGTCGCACCGTTCGGCGGCATGAAGCAATCCGGGCTCGGCCGCGAGGGGTCGAAGTACGGCGTCGAGGAATTCGTCGAAGTGAAATACGTCTGCTTCGGCGGTGTCGATCGCTAGACAGTCGCGGTTTCGCTCGCCACCGGCGCGAACGGCGCGCGGGAAAGCAAAAGCGCGACGGTGACGGCGAGGTTGTCGCCGCCCCCGTCGCCTCGATCGAAGAGGCGCGTCATCGAGCCGTTGGCATCGAACGCCTCTTCATCGCTCGAACGCTAGAACGCGATCGTCGTCACGCGCAGCCTCGTCGCGAGCCGCGGCGTTGCCGGTTGTTCATTTCGAGCATTCATCGTCGTCTCCTTCAATTGCGGACCGGGCGTCGATCACCTGCCATGCGAGCTCTACTCTAGAAGTGAAGGCGATGCGCGGCGACCGACGAATCGGGATCGGGCAAGCGGAAAATTCCGCAGCGGATGGCGTCGAGCCGCAGCTCCCGCAGAACCGGCCGGCGTCCCGTGCATACAGCCCAAGGCGTTGAAAGGATCCCGGGGCGGCGCGGGACTACCAGCCCGTCGGCAGCTTCTTCAGGATCGTGATCGTCCGGTCTTCGACGGCGAGATAGCCGCCCGCGACGAGGTCCTTCATCAGCTTGCCGATCATGTCGCGCGAAGCGCCGACGCGATCGGCGATCTCCTGCTGCGTCAGGCGCTCGGGCACGACGGACTTCCCGTCGACCTCCTGCACGAGCGCGCTCAGCAGCCGGACGAGGCGTCCGTACACGTCGGACAGTGCAAGGCTCTTGAGATTGCCGGTGGTCACGCGAACGCGATGGATCAGCCGCTCGATCAGGTGCATCGCGAAATCCGGATGCGCGAGCACGAAGTCGCGGAACTGCGCACGGTTGACGACCGCGCAGGTGGTCGGCTCGACGGTCATCACCGATGCCGAGCGGGGCGCGCCGTCGAGCGACATCTCGCCCACGTACTCGCCCGGCCCGTGAAAGTCGATGACGAATTCGCGGCCCGATTCATTGCTCGAGTACACCTTGACCCGGCCCGACAGCACGACGTACAGCGAGTCGCCGACGTCGCCTTCGTTGATCAGCACCGTGTTGCGCGGGAACGCGCGCACGACGCCGGTCTCGGCGATCGCGCGCAGCGTGTCCGGATGCAGCGGTGCGAACGGATCGCCGCGCGCGTTCGTTGCCATCGCGATCGTCTCCGCCCGCGCCTATTCCAGCTTGCGGAGGTCGTCGATGACCTTGCCGTCGTTCGGCAGCTCGTCGGCGGCACGAAAGGTGACTTCACCGCGCAGCTTCGTGACCTCGCGAATCGACTCGACGATGGCATCGGCAAGCGCCGCGTCCATGCCGGCGACCTCGACGTGCAGCATCATCCGGTCGGCGCCACCGGGATTGTCGACGACGAGCCGTGCACGCCGCACTTCGGGGTGGCGCTTGACGATGTCCGCAACCTGGGCCGGATGCACGAACATTCCCTTGACCTTCGCCGTCTGGTCGGCGCGACCGAGCCAGCCCTTGATGCGCTGGTTCGTGCGCCCGCACGGCGAGACGCCGGGCAACACCGCTGACAGGTCGCCGGTGCCGAAGCGAATCAGCGGATAGTCGGCATTGGCGAGCGTCGTGACGACGACCTCGCCGACCTCGCCCGGGACGCCGGGATCGCCGGTGCCCGGCCGTACGATCTCGACGATGACGCCTTCGTCGATCACGAGGCCCTCGCGCGCCGGCGTCTCGTACGCGATCGTGCCGACATCGGCGGTGGCATAGACCTGATAGCCCTGGATGCCGCGCGCGATGAACGCGTCGCGCAACGAGGCCGGAAACGGCTCGGCCGACACGAGCGCTTTCACGAGGCTCGGTATCTTGACCCCGAGCTCGTCGGCGCGCTCGAGAATGATGCGCAGGAACGACGGCGTGCCGACGTAGCCGGCCGGGCGCAGGTCGGCGATCGCCGCGACCTGCAACTCGGTCTGGCCGATGCCACCCGGGAATACCGTGCACCCCAGCGCATGCGCTCCGGTTTCGAGCATCGACCCCGCTGGCGTCAGGTGATACGAGAAGCAGTTGTGCACGAGGTCGCCGGAACGGAAGCCCGCGGCAAAGAGCGCGCGCGCAAGGCGCCAGTAGTCGCGCGCCTCGCCCTCCGGCTCGTAGATGCCGCCAGGTGATGCGAACACGCGCCGCAATTGCCCCCATCGCGTGGCGGCGAAGCCGCCGAATGGGCGCTCGTCGCGCTGCAATTCCGCCAGCGCGGACTTGCGCACGACGGGAAGGCGCGCGAGCGCTTCCCGCGAACGAACCGACTCGGGATCGACGTCGCGAAGCGCGTGCGCGAACGCGGGCGCGTTCGCCTTCGCGTACGCGACCTGCCGCGCAAGCGCAGCCATCTGCGCCTGCTCGCGTTCCGCCGGGTCACGCGTTTCCAGCGCGTCGTAATGCTCGTTCATCGCACGACGCTCCGATCGACTGCCCGTCACGCAAGCCAGCGCTTGCGGCGCCGATAGTGCTTGACGTCGCGGAAGCTTCGGCGGCCCCCCGTCGACAGGCCGAGATAGAACTCCTTCACGTCCTCGTTCTTCGCGAGCTCGCTCGCGACCCCGTCCATGACGACGCGGCCGTTCTCAAGTATGTAGCCGTAACCGGCGTGACGCAGCGCGACCATCGTGTTCTGCTCGGCGAGCAGGAACGACACGCCTTCCTTCCGGTTCAGATCGCCGACGATGTCGAAGATCTCCTCGACGATCTGCGGCGCGAGGCCCATCGACGGCTCGTCGAGCAGGATCATCGACGGCTTCGCCATCAATGCGCGGCCGATGGCCGTCATTTGCTGCTCACCGCCCGACGTGTAACCGGCCTGGCTTTCGCGACGCTGCTTGAGACGGGGAAAGTAATGGTAGACGCGCTCGAGCGCCTCGGCGATGGCCCCGCGCGACGCCTTGCGCGTGAACGCGCCGGTCAGCAGGTTTTCCTCGACCGTCAGGTGGGCAAAGCAATGCCGGCCTTCCATCACCTGGCACACGCCGCGGCGGACGAGGTCATTCGGCGTGAGCCGCTCGATGCGCTCGCCGCGGTATTCGATCGTGCCCTTCGTGACCTCGCCCCGCTCGGCGTGCAGCAGGTTGGAAATGGCCTTCAGCGTCGTCGTCTTGCCGGCGCCGTTCGCGCCGAGCAGCGCGACGATGCCGCCTTCAGCAACGTCGAGCGAGACGCCCTTCAGCACGAGGATCACGTGATCGTAGATGACCTCGATGCTGTTGACCGACAGACAGACGCGCGGCGCCGCCTGCGCGGCCACCGCCTTCTCGGATCCGGAAGCAACGTTCATGGGGTCGGAGACGATGTTCCGCGAACGTGCGATACGGGGTCAAAGGCGCCTGGATGAATGGCCGTCTCCGACCCCGCTTCTCTGCTCCGCTATTGCGCCGTCAGGCGCCTTCCTTCGCACAATCGCGCGGCGTGACGTTCTTCTCTTTCGCGTACTTGTTGGCCGACTCCTCGATCATCTGCCGGAGCATCGCCTTGTCGGGCGCGATCCAGTCGCTCACGACCTTCCAGTGCTGGCCGTCCCACGTCTGGAACTTCGCGAGCCCCGAGCCTTCGTGGTCGGCGCACGTCATCTTGAGCGGCGGCATCATGCCGGCGGCGTTGATCTGCTTGAGACGCGCTTCGGTGAGATCGAGATTCTCGAGGCCCCAGCGCACCTGCTCCGCCGTCATGACCTTGCCCTTGCCGAACCGCTCCTGCGCCTTGCGGATCGCCTCGACGGTGATGATGCCGTGGACGATGCCGCGCACGTGATAGACGCTGCCCATCCGCGACTGATCTTCGAGGTTGCCCTTGCCGGCGCCGTAGACGACCTTCTTGATGTCCTGCACCAGCGGCAGGCTCGGTCCCGACACGTTGAACACGGCCGTCGTGTAGCCCTTCGCCGCGTCTCCCGCGGGAATCACGTCTTCCTCGGATCCCGCCCACCAAACGCCGATCATTTTCGTGCGGGGGAAGCCGACCTTCGCGGCGGCCTTGAGCGCCGTCGGATTCATGACGCCCCAGCCCCACAGGATCACGTAGTCGGGCTTGATCTGGCGAATCTGCAGCCACTGCGACTGCTGCTCGTTGCCCGGATGCGGCACCGCGATCGTCGTCAGCTCGTAGCCCAGCTTCTTCGCGTACGCCTCGAACACCGGGATCGGCTCCTTGCCGTATGCCGAGTCGTGATAGATGTGGACGATCTTCTTGCCCTTGAGCTTGTCCTCGCCGCCTTCCTTCGACGCGATGTACTTGATCATGTCCGACGCCTGGCTCCAGTACGTCGTGATCATCGGGAACACCCACGGGAACACGCGGCCGTCCGCGGCGTCGGTGCGCCCGTAGCCCAGGGTTACCATCGGCACCTTGTCCGTCGCGACGCGGTCGATCAGGCTGTACGTGATGCCGGTCGACAGCGGCTGCACCATCGACGCGCCGCCCTGGTTCTTCTTGAGCCGCTCGTAGCATTCGACGCCGCGCGAGTTGTTGTATTCGGTCTCGCATTCCTCCCACGTCAGCTTGACGCCGTTGATACCGCCTTGCGTCATGTTGATGTAGTTCATGTAGTCGATGTAGCCGCCGAAGATTCCGGATCCCCCCGCGGCGTACGCGCCGACGCGGTAGGACAGAAGCGGCACGAACTGGTCCGCGGCGCCGGCAGTTCCGGCGGCCGCGGCAAGCGCGAGCCCGAACAGGCCCGCGATCAGCTTATTGCGATGCAGCATGATTTCCTCCTGAAAGTGGCGCCACGGGCATCGGACGTCGAAGCGCGGGCTACATGATAGCCCCAAGAGCAGGCCGCCGCCGGAACGTGCGCCCGCGGGGGAATCGCCGGCGTTGGTCGCAGGATTCATGGCGTCGTCTGCCGCCGGCCAGCCGCTGTTCGGCTCCAATCTGGTCTGTCCCCAACGTCCCCACCGGGTCAACCCGTCGGGCAGGGTCTGCTGAACACCCTCCAGGGGCCGTTGAACACGGCCTGGCAGGGCACGTTGGAGCCCCAGATCGAGGGCAAGACGTTCGTGTTGAATCGCGTCCATCTCGACAGCGAGCCTTCGGCGGGATGCACGAGCGACGTGACGCATTTCTGCGAGGGCAAGCTGCCGTTCAGCCTTTGCAGTTTCGTTTACGTGAACCTGACGATCCACGCGCTCAAGCTGGACGCCTTGCGCTTCACGGCCCTGAACGTACCCGCCGCGAACGACAGGAACGTCGCAGCCCATACGAATCCGGGTCTGGATGCGAGCGTGATCACCGACGGCGTCTTCGCGCCCAATGACTGGAACGCGGCGGACCCGGCCTATGTGGTCGTGCTTCCGCACAACACCAAGCAGGCACAGCGGGTCGCAGACGCGTGCGCTTTCCGGTTCTGGCTTCCCTGCGAACTTCTCGGCGCGCTACGTCGCCGTGTATGCGACGGGCAGTGGTGCAACCTATTCCGTATCGGAGCTCCAGCTGTTTGACACGACGACTCGCGCCGGCCGATTTTTTTGGCAAGCGCCCCGCGTGGCTCGGTGATGCGTCGCGCGGATTTCGCGCGACTGCTGCGCGGGTCGTGCAGCGGCTGCCTAATGCGGGAAGGGCCAGAGCCTCAGCTTTTCCTTGCCGATCTGCCACAGGCGCGCGAGGCCGTGCGGCTCGACAATCAGGAAGAAGATGATCAGCCCGCCGAACACCATCAGCTCGAGGTTCGACGTTATCGATCCCGGCAGCGACCAGGCGAACGTCGACTGCAGGATCCCGTTCAACCAGTGCACGAGTACGTTCAGCACGATCGGCATCAGCACGATGAACGCGGCGCCGAGGAACGACCCGAGAATGCTGCCCATGCCGCCGATGATGACCATGAACAGGATGCGGAACGAGAGGTCGAGCGTGAACGCCTCGGGCTCGACGGTCCCGAGATACGCGTACGCGTACAGCGCCCCGGCGATGCCGCAGTAGAACGAGCTGACCGCGAACGCGAGCAGCTTCGTGCGCATCAGCCGGATGCCGATCACCTCCGCGGCCACGTCCATGTCGCGCACGGCCATCCAGGCGCGGCCCGTCGCGCTGCGCACGAGGTTCTTTGCCGCGAGCGCGAGCAGTGCGACGATCGTCAGCGTGATCATGTACTTCTCGACCGGCGTCTCGAACGGGATGCCGAACATCACCATCGTCTGCGCGGTGATGACGCCGGAGCTCGAGTAGTTCGAGAACCACGGAAAGCGCACCAGCGCCCAGACGACGAAGAACTGCGCGGCGAGCGTCGCCACCGCGAGATAGAAGCCCTTGATGCGCAGGCTCGGCAATCCGAACACGATGCCGACGAGCGCGGCGCAGCAGCCGGCCAGGAAGAACGAGACCGGCAGCGGCAGCGCCGGCATGCGCAGCTCGAAGTTGTACGCGGCGAACGCGCCCACGGCCATGAAGGCGGCCGTGCCGAGCGACAGCTGGCCGGCGTATCCGGTCAGGATGTTGAGGCCGAGCGTGGCGAGCGAAAAGATGAGCACCGGGATCAGGATCGCCGACAGCCAATACTGATTCGCGATCAGCGGGACGACGACGAACGCGAAGACGACGACGGCGATGACGGCGATGCGGTCCTGCCGGATCGGAAAGATCTGCTGATCCTTCGCGTAGGTGACCTTGAACTGCCCGGCTTCCCTGT
>Ga0307416_100000635_pt1 | contig 18118 bp, 16 predicted proteins | sample DK1Cmetagenome_2_FD_203821 | JGI IMG/M metagenome (GOLD analysis project Ga0307416, IMG submission 203821) | Maize rhizosphere microbial communities from greenhouse at UC Davis, California, United States - DK15-C-3 | ecosystem: Host-associated > Plants > Roots > Rhizosphere > Soil | place...
GCCGTTCTTCGTCGGCCGGATGGACTACGACAGCCTGCAGGTGGCGGGACGCTGGACCCGGCTGGCCACCTACCCTCGGGGCGCCGTACCAGACACGACCCGGAAACGGCTCTGGAGCGAGATCAATAAGATGATCCCGGCCGAAGCCGCGGTCTTTCGGGAAACACCCTGGAACAGCTACAACGTGATGCTGATCTTCGACCCCGGGTTCGGCGGGTTCAGCGCTCTAGAGCATCAGAGCTCCCACGTCGGCATCTACAACCCGGGCATCATCGGCAATCCCCTTCTCGCGTCGATCACAGCCCACGAGATCTTCCACGCCTGGAACGTGAAGCGGCTGAGGCCGGCCGACATGGTGCCGTACGACTACCGCCAGGCGCAGCCCACGCCGTGGCTCTGGGTGAGCGAAGGCATCACTGATTACTACGCCGATCTGGCGTTGGTTCGGGGCGGGATCGTGGATTCGGCTCAGTTCATGGCCCAGGCGGCGGACAAGGCGAACACCGTTGCGATGGCGCCACCCACCGCATTGGAAGACGCCTCCCTCTCTACCTGGATTCATCCAGAGGACGGGAGTGGATACATCTACTATCCCAAGGGATCACTCGCCGGGCTGCTGCTCGACGTCATGATTCGCGATGGTAGCGACAACGCGCGTTCGCTGGACGATGTGATGCGGCAGTTATACCAGACCACCTACAAGAAAGGACGCGGCTTCAACGCCGCCGACTTCTGGCCGGAGGTGTCCCGGGCCGCCGGCGGGCGCTCGTTCACCGACTTCGACACCCGGTACGTTGACGGGCGAGAGGCATATCCGCTCGATCGCATCCTCCCGCTCGCCGGGATGCGCGTGGTCCTGGACACGCTGCGAGAGCCGCGGCTCGGCATCCAGAGCACCGCCGACTCCAACGGAATCATCGTGGCCGGCCTGGTGCCGGGCGGGCCCGCCCAGGAAGCCGGCGTTCAGGTGGGCGACCGATTACTCGCACTGGGCGATCTGTCGGTGTTGAGCCCCGATTTCGGCCTCGAGTTTCGCTCCCGGTTTGGCCAGCAGGAGGGAGCTCCGCTGCCGATCAAGGTCCGCCGGGGTACCGACACGCTCACCCTGAACGGGAGAGTCCGCCTGGCCATACGGATTCAGCCGCGGGTGGAAGCCGATCCGTCAGCCAGTCAGAAGGCCGTTCGCATTCGCAACGGAATCTTGAGGGGGGTTGTAGATGTAGGGAAGTAGTAGCGACTCGCGACTGGCTATCCTCGACTGCCTACGCATCTTCCACCCGGGTCAGCACTCCGGTCCACGCGTCATCCCGCTTTCGGCCTCCGCGGAACTCGAAGTGTTCGTCCACCAGGATTCGCCGGGTGAACTCCCACGTGGGTTGGTCGTGAAGCCGCTGGCGCAGGACCAAGGGCACCAGTTGGGCCGCCACGAGCCACACGCCCGCTTCCAGTCCAGGGTACAGGTGGGCCCATCCGGGCCGGAGTCGCGCTTCGCGCACAGCCATCATGCATCCTCACAAACCGATGCAGCAGAGTGCTATGGCCTATGTCACAGAGTTCGAGCCGCCTTTACATTCAGCGCCATGCCGATCACTGAGATCAGTGTAGCGAGTCTGGGCGACTTGATCGATAAAGTCACGCCAACCGAACCGGATCCCCGAACCGGGCGGCGGCGCGATAGCGGGGTGTACCGGGGTGATGGCGATGCCGGGTGGCCGCTGCTGACCAGCCTGGACAAACTGGGTGGGGTCAACCCCCCGCACAGCAAGGCCGGGCTGGAAGAGCACATTCTCCGGAACTTCATCCGCTACTCCCGTCCCTACCTGCCTCAGCCGGCCAGTGATTGGGAGGTGCTGGTCGCGGCCCAGCACCACGGCCTTCCGACGCGGCTGCTCGACTGGACCTATTCGCCCCTCGTGGCGGCCCACTTTGCTACGCTGAACAGCGAACGCCGGTCGGACCGGGTGATCTGGCGCCTGGACTGGCAGGCCGTTCACCGGAAGTTCAAGCTCCCTGAGCTGGCCCTGCTGATCCAGGACCTCGAGGGGATGCTGGATGGAGACCGCCCGCTCACGCCCTGGGTCCTCTTCTCAGCCAAGAATCCCAAGCCGTTTGCCTGTATGCTCGAACCGCCGTCGCTCAACCCGCGAATCGTGGCGCAGTCCGCCACCTTCACTCTGTGCTCCGACAAGACCCAGTCGTTCGACTGCTTCCTGGAGCAAAACGGCCTCGGGTCGGCGCTCACCAAGTTCATCATCCCGGCCGGGGAGACCGCGCGTTTCCGAGACCAGCTCGACCTGGTCGATGTGGACGAGCGGCGGCTGTTCCCCGATCTGGATGGCGTGGCGGCGGAAATGCGGCGCTACTACTCCTGAGGTAGCTCCGGGTCAGGCGCCCGATCGCGGCCGGCGAGCCGAGCCTCGGCCCGATCGTTGTCGCCATGGGCGAGCAGGATCTCGAAGTTGTCCACCGGCGCGGCAATGTTGCTCAACTGGACAAAGTCACCCGGAGCCCAGCTGGACGCCACCGGACGTTGGGGCAGCCGGATCTCCCAGACGCTGCCATCCTCGAGAATCACGTAGCTGCCGCCCTCGACGACTTCTCGCACATAGAGACCGTAGGGAAGCTGGACGCTGTAGCAGTTCCAGCTGCAGCCCGGAAGCTGGGGGGCGACGGTCTGAGCTTGGGCAGACGACTGTTTAGGCAAGAACAGGACGAGAGCTGCCAGCAGAGGGAGCAGGCGGATCGTCTTCACGGGACTACCCTCCAAAAGGTAAGTAGAAGAAGGTTAGCCCCGATCCTGAGGGTCCGCAGTGAGGAATGAACGGGCGGAGAGGCGGAGAGGCGGATGGCGGAGGGGCGGAGGGATCGAGAGACCGTACTTACTGATCCGCCCAAGCTTGGTATCCGACGCTCCGCCTCTCCGGCCCTCCGACTATCCGCCCCTTCCCAGAATGCGCTCACGCTCATACGTTTCTGGGCTCTCAAACTTTGACTTGCCGTACAGGAGATTGTCGTGAACCGTAGGGGACCGAAGGTCAAACTGGCCCGCCAGCTGGGGATTGCACTCACGCCCAAGGCGGCTCGCGTCATGGAGCGCCGGCCCAATCCACCGGGCCAACACGGGGCGTCACCCCGCCGCAAGGTCAGCGGCTACAAGAAGCAGCTGGTCGAGAAGCAGCGGCTCCGGGCGCAGTACAATGTCAGCGAGCGCCAGCTGCAGAACGCCTTTGCCCAGGCCATCCGGCAGACCGGTAATACCGGGGTGCGCCTGCTTCAGCTGCTGGAACTTAGGCTGGATGCGGTGGTGCTGCGGGCTGGATTTGTGCGGACCATCTACGCCGCGCGACAGGCGGTAAGCCACGGACACGTGACGGTCAACGGCCGCAAGGTCGATCGGCCCTCCCGCCGGCTCAAGCCGGGTGACGTGGTGGCGCTCTCGGAGCGGAGCCGGGACCTGGCGGCGTTTACCGCACCACTCGAGGTCGCGCGGCCGCCCGCGTATCTCGAATTGGACAAGGACAACCGGCGGGTGCGGATCCGCGAGATCCCCGAACGGGAGCAGATCCCGGTTCAATGCGAGGCCTCGCTGGTCATCGAGTATTATTCCCGATAACCACCTGGTAGCCGCAAGTATGAAACCCTCCGGAGAAACTTCGGAGGGTTTTTGCTTAAGTGGCTCATTGCCTGGTGGCGGACCAACTCCCGGCCAGCATGACATCGTCCAGCGGCGGGCCAAAATCATAGTTCCATGCGGCTGTGCCGGACATGGACGTGCCGTTCACGGTGCCGCTGTGATGGAAGTCGGGGCTGCCGAGATCAAATGTGACGGTCGTGCCCGCAAGCTGACCGTTGGTCACGTTGCCGGAGCCCAACGCGCTGGAGAACGACTCCGTCGGCGTAAGACAGGTCAGGATTCCCCCGCTGTATGATCCGGTAAACGTGCTCCCCGTCTGCCGGATCGTCACCTGGACCGGGGTGCTGGTGTGGCAGGAGGCGCCCCCACCGGACAGGTTAGAGACCGATGCGCTCCAAGTCCCTTCCACGTTGAGCGACCCCGTGGGTCCGGTGCCGTCGTCTCCGCCGCAGGCAGCCGCCGCGACCGCTAGGACAGCGGACAGCAGGTACCGACGCATGGTTCCCTCTGGAAGATTGAATGGAGAAAATGAGGGCGGCCGCCCCCACGTACTGAACTTACCGGCTGGTCGTCGGTCCCGTTAGAGCCACCTAAACCTCGTCACGGTCCCTGTCCTCGAAGGAAGCAGAGGCTGGCACCTGCCCCATTCACATAAGTCCTTGCGGCACAAGAGAATAGCACTGTCTAAATCAGTGACAACCAAGCACCGGGCTGCATGCCTTGCTCCTCCCCTCGGACCATCGTAGCGTCAAGGTGTCTCCCGGAACCGATCGCTCCACCCGCCCTTTTGCCGCTGCCTTGCGTCAAGGAGTCCCCTGATGTCCGTGCACCCCAGCAAGGCCACCATTCTCGTGGTGGACGATGAGTTCTCTCTGCGCCAGCTCTTAGTGCGGCAGCTTCGCACTGAAGGGTACAACGTGCTGGAGGCCGGTTATGGGCTGGAAGCCCTGGAAGTGGCGCGCAACTCAGTACAACCGGTTGATCTGGTGCTGAGTGACATCGTCATGCCCGGTATGGTCGGCACCGAGCTCGCCCGGCGTCTGGTGACGGAACACCCCGGTATTCACGTGGTTCTTATGTCGGCACATGTGGTGGATGAGCTGGCCCGACCCGAGCGGCGCTGGGACGTGCCGGTGCTTCGGAAGCCGTTTGAGGGAGGAAAGATGCTCGCGTTCGTTCAGCTCATGCTCAATGCGGCGACATCCCCTGACCATCCAACACCTGCCCAGGCAGTCAACGCGACTCCGCAAATTCCCTGATGACGCGCTCGGTGCCGCGTCAGATCGCGGCAAGGGGGCTAGCTATCGAAGCGCTGAAACTGGTACGCCAGCTCCGGTCCTCCTTCGCCTTCGTAAGCGAGCCGTCCCATCAGCAGCGTGAACGGCTCGATGTACCGGGCGGTTTGGAGCGGGCCAGCGTCCACCGGATCGAAGCCCACGTCCCTGATGAGCTCGAGGGCCACTGCCTTGGCATCGTCGTCATCGCCGCAATAAAGCATGCTGGGCCGCGATCCACTGTCTCGCGCCTCGAACACCCCGAAGAACACCTCGCTCGGTACGCTGCCTAACGCTGATACGACTTTGGCCCGAGGCACCAGCTTGGCCAGCTCCTCGGCACCAGACGAGGTATGCGCGACGACCAACTCGGTATCAGTCAGGTTCATCGGAAGCGAGCAGGTGACGATAACTCGCCCCGATATGTCACCGGCCTGCTTCAACACATCCTCCAGCCGGGACCAGTGTACGGCCAGCAAGAGCGCTTCCGCCTCGCGCACGGCGTCCGCAGGGGTACCGGCCCTTGCCTTACGTCCGGCGCTCCGGGCCAGATCGTCCAGCTTCTTTCGGTGCCGGGAGTAGCTGAAGATCACCTCGTGCCCGGCCCGGGTGAACAGCGTGCCGAGCTTGCCGCCCATCAGCCCGGAGCCGAGAATGCCAACTCGCATGCCGCACCTCGTCTGTTGAATTCGAGCATCGCACACCTGCAGTTACGATTTATTGACGGTACGGTTGCGAAGAGAGGTTCCCCTCGGCCGTAATCAGCAGCTAATTAGGTTAATGCAGCTCTTCGAGCTGGTCATCGGGCTTCTCCTGGCCGGCGCGGCGCTCGCCGCGCTGGCGCGCCGGGTGGGTCTCCCCTATCCAGCCCTCCTGGCGCTTGCCGGAGCCGGACTCGCCCTGGTGCCCGGAACCCCCACCGTAATGCTGGACCCCGAGCTCGCACTGGCGCTCTTCATTGCTCCGGTGCTGCTCGACGCGGCATTTGACACGTCGCCCCGAGACCTGCGGGAGAACTGGCGGCCGGTGGCCAGCCTCGCTCTGATAGCCGTCGTCCTCACCGTCGCCGCGGTAGCGCTTACCGTCCACTTGCTCGTGCCCGAGGTGCCCTGGGCCGCCGCCATCGCCCTCGGCGCCATCGTGGCCCCACCGGATGCCGCCGCCGCCATCGCGGTGCTCCGTCAGCTACAGCCTCCCCACCGCCTGCTCGTCATCCTCGAAGGGGAGAGCCTCTTCAACGATGCCAGCGCGCTGCTCATCTACCGTCTTGCCGTCGGAGTGGCAATGGGTGGCGCCGCGATTGGATGGGAGGCGGTGCCGATGCTGCTCGTGGTAAGCGTAGGGAGCATCGTGCTGGGGCTGGTATTGAGCCGCATCACCCGGCTGGTGACCCCGCGGATCCATGACGTGGCCACGTCCGTGATCGTCCAGTTCGTCGGCACCTTCGGCGTCTGGCTTCTGGCTGAAGCGCTGCACCTTTCGGGAATTCTCACCATGGTGGTCTATGCCATGGCGGTAGCCCGCGCGGCGCCGATGCTGATACCGGCCCGGATCCGGATCCCCTCCTATGCCGTGTGGGAGGTTGCGGTCTTCGTGCTCAACGTGCTCGCCTTCATCCTCGTGGGCTTGCAGCTCAAGCCGATCCTGGCCACCCTCGGGCGCGCCGAGGTGGTCACGTACCTCGGCACCACTGCAATGGTCTGCCTCGTGGTAATCCTGATACGGGTACTCTGGGTCATGCGGGACGACCTCGCCTGTCGGCTGCTCCGCCGCAGTAGCGCAGGTGGCCGCTGCGGTACTACCGGCAACGCTGCAGTCGTGGCCTGGTGCGGGATGCGGGGCACGGTGTCGCTCGCCGCCGCCCTCGCGCTGCCGGCCGGATTTCCCCGGCGCGACCTGGTGCTCTTCATCGCCTTCGGCGTTGTGGTCGGCACGCTGGTGATCCAGGGCCTCACGCTGCGTCCGCTGATGCGCTGGCTCGGTCTGGAGCAGGACGACGCGGTGGATCGCGAAGTACGGCTCGCCCGGCAGGAGACCACTCGGGCCGCGGCGGCGGCAATGGATGGTCCAGGCAACGGGAGTGACATTTCGAGGCTGCTGCGGCAGATCTATGAGTCGCGGCTCGCCGGGGCGGGCCCGGAGAACAGCGCCGGCTCGGCTGGTGAGATCCTGCGCCGTGCCGTCACGGCCCAGCGTCGCCGGCTGGTGGAGCTACGGGACGACGGCACCATTGGCGACGATGCCTTTCACCGGGTTGAGGAGGATCTCGACTGGGCCGAGCTCAATTCCGAGGCGTTACGTCGCCAGGAGTAGCTCACATCGAGACTCAGTACGATTGGCACTACCTAACGGAGCCGCTGCCTTAACCGTGGCGCGGCCCTGTTGCGCGCTAACCACTTCAGCGCAGTGCAGAAGGCTGCACTGTTGCTCCAGCCGCCGGTGTGGCCGTTCTGAGTCCCCATCCTGCTACTTACCCCACAATCACTTGGACGGATAACTCGAGGAGTTTTCGCCTCCGGCAGCACCCCCCGCTACACGAAAATTGGCAGCTCGCCCAAGCCCTGATTTGGCACCCCGTTTGCTTCCCCTGAGCGCAACCCCATCAGATCCAAGGTATGAGATTCCCACGTCCCGCGTCCGACGCCGGAGGAGATGTGCTCCACTCCCAAGGTGCGATATGAGGGCACTCGTGATTGCGCCGCAGCCGTTCTTCTCGGCGCGGGGGACGCCATTCAGCGTGTACTATCGGACCTTGCTCATGGCCGAGTCGGGTGTTTCGATCGATCTGCTCACCTACGGACAGGGCCAGGAGGTGGAGTTACCCGGTGTCCGGGTGATCAGGACCCCGTCTCTCAGCTGGTTGGGCACCGTGAGAGTGGGACCGTCTGCGCTCAAGGCAGTGCATGACGTTTTGATCGCGGTCTGGGCGCTGGCGCTCCTGCTGCGCAATCGGTACGACTTCGTCCACGCGCACGAAGAAAGCGTCTTCTTTGCCCGCCCGCTCAAGCCGCTGTTCCAGTTCCAGCTGATTTACGACATGCATTCGAGCCTGCCGCAGCAGCTCGAGAATTTTCAGTACACGTCATCGAAGCTGCTGATCCGGCTCTTCGAACGGCTGGAAATGGCCAGTATCGCCGGTGCCGACGCGGTGATCACCATCTGCCCGGAGCTGGCGCAGATCGCGGTAGAGCGGATGCCCGACCCCACCCGCCACTTCCTGATTGAAAACTCAGTGTTGGACGAGGTCCGGCTCAAGCAGAGATCACAGAGTGTGCCCGAGAACGGCGCGGCGGAACCTGACGTACCAGGCGACCGGCCGCTCATCCTCTACGCCGGAAGTTTCGAGCCGTACCAGGGGCTGGACCTGTTGCTCGCGGCGTTTGCCCAGCTGCGCACGCGGCGACCGGACGTCTTCCTGGTGATGATGGGGGGCTTGCCGGCCCAGGTACAGCGGCTGAACGCTGTGGCGGCGGAGCACGGCCTGGAGGGACACTGCGTCGTCACCGGGCGAGTACCGCAGCAAGTGGCCCGGCGGTTCGTCCAACGGGCGAAGACCCAGGTTTCACCCCGGGACCGGGGCTCCAATACACCACTCAAGGTCTACGAGCAGCTGGCGAGCGGCATTCCGCTGGTGGCCACTCGCATCCGCTCGCATACCCAGGTCCTGACTGACGAGGTGTGCTTCCTGGTCGAGCCCACCGCCGACGGCCTGGCGCAGGGAATGCTGGACTCGCTGGAGGATGAAGGCCGCCGGCGGCGAGTGGTTGCCGCCGCGCTCGCCCTATACCACGACAAGTACTCGCGCACCGCCTACGAGCGTTCCCTGCGCTCAGTCCTGGCTCTAGTGGAGCGCGGTAGCCGGGCACCACGCTCAAGGCTCGCTTTCGGTTATCCGGCGAGCACTGCCCCGGCCTCACCGGTCACCCGCTCGGAGTCGGTGGCAGCGCCATCGAGATAGATCCGGCACCAGGCGTCAAGATTCAGCAGCATCCAGATCCGCACATGATGATCCGCACGATGCGCTAGATGCTCGGCGCAGAGCCGATCCACCGCTTCGATTCTGATCCATCCATTCCGCACAGCCGGCCCTTCCGCCAGGCGCCGCCGGATGTCCGGCACGCGCTTATCCGTGAGCCAGTAGGCGACCGGGAACATGAATCCCTGCTTGGGGCGGCGAATGATCTCGGCCGGCAGGAGCCCAGCGGCCGCCTGGCGCAGCGCGTACTTGGTGATGCGGCCCCGTGCGTGGAGGTGAGGAGGCATCTGGGCGCAGAACTCCGCCAGACCGTGGTCGAGTAGAGGCGAGCGCGTCTCCAGGCCATGGGCCATGCTCAGCCGGTCAGTGAGCATGAGCGTGTGCTCCGGAAGCTTGGTGACCACGTCGGTGTATCCCATTCGGCGCAGAACGGGCTCGCCGGCCAGGGAGTCGAAGGGCCGGGTAATCGCCTGCTCCGCATCGCACGACCCGAGCAGACCGGCTAACTCGGACCCATAGAGCCACTGCTTCTCGGCTGACCCGAACCGGAAGAAGGTCGTCATCCGTCCGTACCGGCGCCCGCCTTCCTCCTCTCCCACCGTGGTCAGCCAGCGAAGCTTCTGAACTGGCCCTTTGTACGCGAACGAGTCGGGCAGCTGGGCTGCCGCCGCGGCCACCACTCGCCGCAACGGCGCCGGGAGTGCGTGATACCAGCCGGCCCAGCGGAAGCCCACATAGCGATCGAAGCCGGCGAAGAGCTCGTCTCCGCCATCTCCACCAAGTACCACCTTCACATGGCGCGAGGCCAGCGCAGAGGACTGGAAGAAGCAAGCTGCGATAGGGTCGGACGGCTCATCCAGGCAGGACACCAGGCGCGGAATGGATGCCAGCTGGTCTGCCGTAACGGCTTCCTCACGGTGGTGCGTCCCGCAATGCGCTGCCACTTGTCGGGCGAAGGGCCGCTCGTCGAACGAGGGCTGGTCCGAGCCGATCGAGAACGTGGGCACCTGCCCGCCCATGTGACGCGTCATTAACGCGGTGACGAGGCTCGAATCGAGCCCACCCGACAGCAGCGCGCCCACCGGCACGTCGCTGACGAGGTGGCTGCGGACGGCGTCGTCCAGCCGCTGCTGCAGCTCCGCAATCCAGTCGCCCTCGGTTCGCGTCTGATCCTGACCAAACTGGAGCGACCAGTACGGGCGGACGGCCAGGTTGCCCCGGCGCCAAGTCAGGCAGTGACCGGCGGGGAGCTTCTGGACCCCACGGAACATCGTGAGAGGTGGGGGCACAAATCGAAGGCCGAGATAGTAATCGATGGCAACCGGCTCCGGCTCTGCAGCGATATCGCCATGCGCCAGGAGGCCTTTCACCTCGGAGGCAAACAACAGACGTCCACCGCGCTCCGCATAGAAGAACGGCTTCTGTCCGAAGCGGTCGCGGGCAGCGAAGAGGGTTTCGGTCCGCGAATTCCAGATGGCAAAGGCGAACATGCCACGCAGCCGCGCGAGACACGCCTCGCCGTCGCGCTGATAGAGCCGGAGCAGCACTTCGGTGTCGCTGGCGGTGTGAAACCGGTATCCGGCGGCTTCGAGCTCCGCCCGCAGCTCCCGATAGTTGTAGATCTCCCCATTGAAGGTGATCCACATGCTGCCGTCCTCGCTGCCGAGGGGCTGGCGGCCGGCATTCAGGTCGATGATGGTGAGCCGGCGATGGCCCAGTACCGCGTCCTTTTCGGCGTGGAGGTCGGCATCATCCGGACCGCGATGCGCCAGGGCATCCATCATGGCCTTCACTCGGGGGCGCTCCCGCTCCATCACTCCACCTGCTACGCCACAGATTCCACACATGCTCAGGCAACTCCCAGATGATGAAGGGTCATTTGACCATCATGACAGGCCGGACAGGGCTGCCCGCCAGGGTCCGCCGAACACCTTCGTCGAGGTCAATGGTGGGCTCGAAGCCCAGCTCGTTGCGGGCCGCCGAGATGTCCCACGCATTGTTGCTGCGGAAGAAGGCGAGGCTCCGCCGGGAGAGCGGAGGCTCGTGACCGGCGGCATGAAAGGCCAGTTCCGCCCCCCAACCGGCGACGTACCCCAGCGCCATTGGCAAATGCAGGGTCGGTATCGGAAGCTTGGCTCCGCGCGCGAAGGTCTCAACCATAGCCCGAAGAGGCATGATCTCCGGCCCACCCACGTTGAAGATCCGGCTGTGCAGTCCGCCGGCTCCCGCAGCCAGGGTGAAAGCATCGATCATCTCGTCGATGTACAGCGGATGGCGGAGATTGTCGCCGCGTCCGATATAGAAGAACTGCCGCTTCTCAAGGGTTCGAAGCAGCTTGCCGGTGCGGGGGCATCCGGGCCCGTAGACCCAAGCCGGCCGAAGCACGACCAGCTCCAGGCCAGCGTCATGCCCCCGGGCCAGAACAGCTCTCTCGCCTTTGAGCTTGGAACGCTCGTAGGGTGAGTCGGGATGTTTGGGCGCACTCTCTGCGAGCGGGAGACCACGCCCTGCATCGCCATAGACACCGACGCTGCTGGTGTGCACGAACCGGCGCACTCCGCGCTCGGCGGCAAGCGTGACCAGATCGGCGGCCGCCTTTACGTTCACGGCGTCGAAGGCAGCTGGGTCCGCTCCCACCTCGAGGTGCAGGCTGGCCAGGTGGAAGACCGTATCCACCCCTTCGAGGAGCGGCGCCACGGCGGCAGGATCGCAGATATTCACCTGGTGCGCCTGTACCTCGTCGCGGGCTGATCTGACCTGCGGCCGCAGGTCGAGGGCACGCACCTGCATGCCGAGTGACGCCAATCGGTCCACGAGGTGGGCACCGATGAATCCGCCGGCCCCGGTGACCAGGACCGTACGCCTGGCGCTCATGCGGCCTTCCGCGCGGCCACGGCCACCGCGTACCCGCCGCGGCCTGGCACCAGAGTATCGAGGCGCGAGAAGGCCCGGACGAAGGGGTAGATCATCGCGTACATGTGATAGGTGCGGTTGACCGCGCGGAGCTGGTCGGCCGAACCCGGGGCGATGGTCCCGGTCGGTACCGGAGGTCCCTTCTTGCGCCGGGCGAGGATCTTCACGTAACCGAAATTGATGGCGAACTCGGCCAGCTCGGTGAAGAACCGCGAGTACGCGCCCCGCCGTTCGGGCGTCAGGTTCACCGCCTGGAGCATGCGCTCGAGTTGGGCTGCCGTGTATCCCTGGACCACGTGGCCATACTGCCGCGGATGCATTCCGCACAGCCGCTTGAGCAATGCTACTGGCAACCATAGTGCGCCATTGGGAGTGGTCACCACTGCCAGTCCGCCGGCGGCGAGAACTCTTCCGATCTCCTGATTGAGCTCCGAGACCGAAGAGAGATGCTCATGGACATCGATCACCACGACCCGATCGAAAGCCCGGTCTGGGAACGGCAGCCGTTCCGAATCTGCGTGCGCCACCGGCTCATCCAGCAGGGCCTCCATTGCCGGGATGCCGACCTCTTCCATCTCGGCCCAGCTCCAGTCACCACCGGCTTGGCGCAGCACCAGGTTCATGGCACCATTGTTGTCACCATTGGTGACTAGAAGGCAGCGCTGACCTTCGAGGGGACCAAGCAGCTCGAGCAGGAGCTTGATCTTCTGCTGCTTCTTCAGCGACTTCTGGTAGAGCTGCAGCTGCCAGGGCATCGTCGTGCTTGGTGCGACAGCAATCGCGATCATCCAGCCCTCGCCTGGCTCAAGGATTCAGGAGCAGCACCCACTGGGGGCATGAGCGGTCTGATCAAACGTTCGAGCTCATGCTCTTCGCTCGGATCAAACGACCAGTCGGTGCGCCGATGCAGGAGATCTTTCACCGACAGCACCGACTCCTCGGCAACCAGGGTGCGGAGCCATTCCGCCGCTTCCCGGGGTTTGGTGGCGAGGGTTCGACGGAAGCTGGCCAGATCGGGGATTGGACGAGCCGGCGGGCGCGGAACCTGAGCGATCGGGCCCCGCGTCCGGAGCCCGGCGGCCCGAAGCACCCGGGCAGCGACGACCGGCGCGGTGGTGAACTTGACGCCAGCTACCGTAAAGAGGCCCGGCGGACCGCCGTTGCGTCCGTGATCGTGAATCGTGGCCCTGGTCTCGAGCTCCTCCTCCTGGCCTTGGAACCTGCCGGGCAGAAGCCCGCTGTACACCCGGAGGACGGTGTCGAGCCGGAGGTCCCATGTCGGTACCGCGGCGTTAAGCTCCCGGAGCATCTGCTGGATCTGCTCCGTGGAGGGACCCAGCTGATCGGGCAAAACAGGTTCAGGCCCATGGTAGGTCCCCACCATCGTATGCTTTCCCCAAGGCACGATGAAATATGTGCGCCGGCTTCCCGACGGGGTCTCTACCGCAACCGCCGATTGCGCAATGGGCAGGCGATCCAGCAGCAAGTTGAACGCGAGTGTGGGACGGAAACATTCGGGAGCGTTCCGATCAAACGCACGGCTTAGCTCTTCACTCCAGGGACCGGCACAGTTGATGACAGTGGAGGCACGGAACAGGAGCGATCTGTCCGTCAATCCGTCGTGCGCCACAACTCCAGCGACTCGTCCATTCTTCACGAGAAGCTGCTGCGCAGCAACCCGGTTCAGCGCCGTGGCACCCCCGTCGCAGGCCCAGCGAAGCCAATCAATGAGGACCCGCTGTGGGTGGCGCATCAGGACGTCGTACCAGACGCCACCGCCTTGCAGGCCAGGTGATGGGACCAGAGAGAACCGATCCTGGGTCTCCTGGACGTCCAGCACCTTCCCGGCGGGAAGGCCGCTGCTTCGGTGTCCAATCGCGCACAATCGCCGCAGCAGCCGGTCGAGCCTCAGCGCTGCCTGAAAAGCCAGGGGGCGCCGCAGCCCGCGCCCATACAGCGGCATCAGACACTCGAGCGCTGCCACGTGTTCCGGGAAATGGCGGAGAAACCAGCTTTGCGCCACGAACATGTCCCGGAAACACCGCAGGTCGAGCGACTGGAGGGACCGGATCCCGCCGTGCAGGATCCTCAAGGAATTCCCTGAGCTCGCCCCGCCGAAGTCGTCGCGTTCGAGCAGTAGTGCCCGGAGTCCGAGGCACGTTGCGCGGTGCGCAACGGCAATTCCGTAAACGCCGCCTCCAATGACGATGACATCATAGGTTCTACCGGCTGCCGCTCCCGGATTGCGAGCAATCACACCCCCCATCGCGCCCTCCAATCCTGGAACACCACCAGCGCCCAGAGCACATGGCTGTGATTCTGCTGCTGCCGAGCGTGCTCACCCTTGAGGCGCTCCACCGTGTCGACCCGGAAGATGCCTTCCTGCCGGAGCCGATCGGGCGCGAGTAATTCGTCCACCAAGGGGCGGAATTCCTGGTTCAGCCAGTGCTTCATTGGGACGCTGAAACCCTGTTTGCGGCGGTAGACGCATTCCCGGGGGACCCGGCGCGCCGCCAGTTGTTTGAGGAGAACTTTGGTCTGCTGACCGGCCACCTTGAACCGCTCCGGTAGCCGGAACGCCAGCGAGACCAGCTCGGGATCGAGGAGTGGCACCCGGACCTCGAGTGAGCAGGCCATCGCCATCCGATCAACCTTCACCAGACAGTTATCGGCCAGATAGCTCCGCAGGTCGACGTACAAGGCGCGATCGATCTCCCCGCGCTGGCCGGCCTCGTCCGCCAGTCGAAACACGTGCTCGCCCACGCTCGTCGGCATGGCTGCGAGTGCCTCAGGCATGAAGAGCTCCTGGCGTAGCCCCTCCGCCACGAACAGCCGCCAGCGCGCATGGCCGAGCCGGCCGTCATGCCCGGCACCCTCCAGGAACCGGAGTGCCGTGTTCACCAGACCCTTCTTGCTGGCGGTCGGCCGAATTCGGCCAGTCATGAGACGGGCCGCCTTCTCCCGGACGGAGCCTGGCACCCGGTTCCAGAGCCGGGCGGCGGATTGCGCGGCGTAGGTCTCGTACCCGCCGAAAACTTCGTCACCGCCATCCCCGGAGAGGGCGACCTTTACAGCTCGGCGCGCGACCTGGGAAACGAGGTAGGTAGGGAAGATCGAGACATCCGCAATGGGGTCATCCATATACCGCATCAGCTTCGAGAACAGCGCCATCGCGTCGGGGCGAATCACCTCAAGGGTGTGGTTCACTCCGAGATGGGCGGCAACCCGACGGGAGCAGCTGGATTCGTCGTATGTCGGGTCATCGAAACCGATGCTGTAGGTCTGGGCCCTCCCCATGGCCGCGACCACCAGCGAGCTATCCACCCCTCCCGAGAGAAAAGCGCCGAGCGGCACATCACTAATGAGCTGGCGCTGTACGGCTTCGCGGAGCTTGGCGTCAATTGCCTCTTCCCACTCCCGCTCGCTCGCCGGCAGGCCTGCCACACTGTTCGTTGACAGCGGTTGCCACCAGGCTGACTCGGTCAGGCTGCCGCCGGTCAGATCGAACTCCAGCATCCCACCCGGCAGCAGCTTCCGAACTCCGCGGAGCAGCGTCCGCGGGGCCGGGACGTACTCCCAGGAGAGGAATTCCCCCAGCGCATCGAGATCGAGCTCGCGCGGCACGATCCTCGATGCCAGCAGCGCCTTCACCTCCGAACCGAACACCAGGCGGCCATCGACCGATGCGTAGTACAGCGGCTTGATGCCGAAGTGGTCCCGGACCAGTACTACCCGTTTGGCGCGCACGTCGTGCAGTGCGATAGCGAACATGCCGTTGAGCACGTTCGGAAATCTGGGGCCGAGCTCTTCCCAGAGGTGAGCAATGACTTCGCCATCGGTCTGGGTCACCAGGTGGTGGCCCCGCGCTTCCAGACCTCGGCGAAGCTCCCGGTAGTTGTAGATCTCCCCGTTGAACACCACCCTGATGCTGCGATCCTCGTTGTACAGCGGCTGGCTTCCGCCCTCCAGATCGATGATCGAGAGCCGCCGCATGCCCAGTGCTACCCCGTCGCAGATGGCGCTGCCGGCCGCATCCGGACCTCGGTGGAGCAGGCTGTCCGTCATCGCCTCCAACCCAGCAAGGTTGATGACAGACCTTCCGGCGATGCTGGCCACTCCGGCAATGCCACACATCAGTTGTCGCCGGCCGGCTGGCCCGGAGCCGCAGTCCTCTGACGCAGGCGAAGTCCGACCTGAGATCGGACGAATCCGGCGACGCTGTCCGGGGTCCCGAAGAGAGGGGGTTGCGCACGGAGCTCGCGCAGCATCTGGAGCAGCGATGCAACCGGGCGCGAGAGATCCAGCGGACCCTCGAGTACGGCGCCGAGGCGACCCGGCTTTCGAATCTCCCAGCGGAGCGGAAGCGGGTCACTGCCCGGCAAATTGTAGATTTTTCGCGATGCGGCCAGGTCAAACAACGGAGGCCGGGGGAAGAGCCGAGGCCGAGCGGCGTTGTCGCCGACGAACAGACCACGGGTGGGTAGAGTGCGTAGCGCGTGGGCCAGCAGTCGGCTCCGGCGAAACCACCATTTCCCGAAACCCCAGGGCACCACCGCCACGGCTCCACCCTCGCGGACGGCGGCAATGGTGTCCCCCAGGCTCTGGCCCGAGGAAAAGTCGACCTCACTGCCGAGCGCCAGCACCTCGAACCGCTCTCGACTCGCGATCTGTCGTCCTGCCAGCAAGAGGAGTCTGTCGCCCGAGTCGTGAACGGCCAGCAGGGAGGTGGGCTCACTGGTGGGAGACAGAGACCACCGGTCCATTCGGCGGCCGGCAAGATTGCCCCGGCTCAGGCGGTGAAACGAGCGATCCTCCGGCGGATCGGTGAGCCACAGGCAACCGATGCTGTTGCTGCGGCCGGCCTGCTCTGCAGCAGCTCGGAAATTTTCTCGAGCGCTGTCAAGGAAACCGGCGGGATCGAAGCAACGGTGCAGGTGCACGTGCGCGTCCAGCAGGATCGTCGGAGATGTGCTCAGGGGATTACTCGCAGCCTGGATTTGCCCGACGGAGCCCGAAGTACCCGCGGCACGGGCCAGGCCCGCGGGTCAAGCCGGAGATCCGAGCGCGGGCTCCCTTCCATCGACAACTCGCCCCTGCCGGGCAACGGCTCCTCACCCGGGGCTCCGAGTGGGCCATCCCCATAGAAGAAAGCGGCGATGTCGTGCGTGGCCTGCAGCACGCGTTCAATCTCCTCGCGGCTCAACCGGTGTTTCCAATTCTCGAGATTGGCCCGGCTATTCAGCCGAACGGCGTGGGGATCCCCGGCCGCCAGTTCAGTGGGATTGTTCTCCATGCTCGACCGAATGACGGTTCGCTCGGCCGAAGCGGAGAAGGTGAGCCCGAGGGCTGCGTAGAGCTGACGGAATCCCTTCACCGGCTGAACCGACAAGTCCTCGTGGCGGACCACCGTGAGGTAAGGCTGGGTCACCCGATAACGGGCCACCGTCCCGTAAATGACTCGCCACAGCAGGCTCGCCTGGCTGATCACGTCACCCGGCCTACGCTGCATCTGCTCCATCTCGCTTCGCCACGGCGACAGCAGCTGGTCCATCAGCAGGGGCTGCGCCAGCAGATCTGCGAAATCGAAGCTCCAGTTCAGGCGCTTAAGGCTGCTCGCGAACGCAAGCGGATGGCGCACCACCACGACGACCTGGCAGTGGAGCCGCTGGGTGAACCAGGGCACCGAGAACAGAGCGAATGGGTCCTTGAGCAACGGCCGCCGGCGGGTGAGACGCCCTCTGAGGAAGCCGATCGCATCCCGCGCCGCCCGGGGGAGGTCCCTTGCCGGGTGAGACGTGAATTGCGCCCAATAGTGGTAGCGGTACGCCAGTGTCTCCTGCATCGGGACCAGATACTCGGCTTCATTCTGGTGGCAGACATAGGTGTATACCGAGCGGACTGGTGCCCGCATCATGCCGGTCTGATGGGAGCGGTTGAACGGCTCGTTGATGAGGGCCGTCTGGCCGCCAGCAGCCAGCATTTTGCCCACCCACGAGGTCCCGGAGCGGTGAGCACCGGTGACCAGAATCGGAGGCGTGGGTGGTTGCATGTGATTTACCTGGCGGGCCGAGACGCCGAGACGTCGAACACACCACGCACAGTACCCAGCAGGGCCCGCAGATTGCCGCGGCGGGCCTCGCGCACGATCATCCGCAGGAACGCCCTTGGCGCGCCCAGCAGAAGAAACCCGATCCAGTCGGTGGCTGAAGCATGGCGGCGCATCAGCCGGAGCCAATGCTTCGATTTGGTGCGGGCATACTCTTCAGTGTAACCGCTGCCGAAGGTGTGGCTCACCTCGTGATATCCTACCGCATCCGGCAC
>Ga0307416_100000636_pt1 | contig 18104 bp, 18 predicted proteins | sample DK1Cmetagenome_2_FD_203821 | JGI IMG/M metagenome (GOLD analysis project Ga0307416, IMG submission 203821) | Maize rhizosphere microbial communities from greenhouse at UC Davis, California, United States - DK15-C-3 | ecosystem: Host-associated > Plants > Roots > Rhizosphere > Soil | place...
AAAAAGCCAACGAAGCGCTGAAATGCGTGTCCCGCGAGGCAGGGTCGACGAGGAAGTCGAGCCGCAGGAGGCTGATGGTGAGGCGCGCGCCCACGTTCTGAACGAGAGCCGGGAGCTCCCCCGCGCCGGCTCCTCCCACAAGATGCCGGAGCGTGAAGATCGGACTGCCGAGGAGTGGCAGCGACACTCGGTTCACCGGGATCACGTAGCGGGAGTCCAGAAAGAGGAGCTGGTCGCCGCCCTGCGAGAGCAGGGGCAGCGTTCGCACCGTCCCGCTGCCGCCCAGGTAGGCGAAGCGCTGCGGCGGCGCGACGTCGCCAGCGGTGAGGACGGCGTGGGCGAAGAAGAACAACCGGTGATCGGCGAAGGCGTCGAACGAGAGATCACCGTCGAGCACCAGCTGGACGTACCGGTCGCCACCCGGGCTCTCGAACGGGAGCTCGGCAGAGAGGAGGAGGTTCCCGAACATCCCCGCGTGCTCGTACCGCGCCCGCCCTCCCGCCACCGCGGACGAGACGCGGCCGCGCCGAACCTGGGGGTTCGGCCGCGCCATGCCCAGGGAGTCGTAGCGGTTGAAGATGCTGTACGCCACGTGCTCGGGAGCCGAGCTGCGCGAGCCAGTGGACCAGGCGTCCTCGGTGAGGACGCTGGCGAACGGTTCCACCTCGACGCTGGACGTCTCCCAGCGCCGTGACAGCCGCAGCTCGGCGCGGTCGGCGCGATAGTAATTCCGCGCGTCGCTCGCGTAGCCGAGCGACGTGAAGCTGTTCAGAATGTCCGGCTTGATCCACGCGTCGTTGGTGAATGTGCCACGACCGGCCGAGAAGGAGAGCGTCGTCCGGCCGCCAGCTCCCACGGCCACCGCGAGCGACGGGTCGACGGCCCCGAGGTGGGAACGATAGGCGACGAGTGGATCGATGGTGATGCGGGCCGTATCGAGGGAGATCTGAGGCCCGAAGGCCAGCGTGGCGCCGTCGACCCGGTCGTACGAGGGCGGGCCGACCCCGTAGACTCCGGGGAGGAAGAACGTGTCCGGCGCGCGGGCGGGAATCCGCCGGTAGTCGAGCCGGAGCGTGTCGGCGACGCGCTCGGCGGCGTACGTGTGGTCGCGGAACTCCTGTCGGCCGCCGCGCACGAGGGCGAGGGTCGAGTTGTAGACACCGCCGCCGATGGCCACGGCCTGGCCGTCGATGACCGCCCCGGGTTGTAGAAACAGGTCGCCGCCGACGACGATGACGTCGCCATGTACGGTCCCGGCGACCGCTGCGCTCGGGGCGACGACCACCACCGTACTGGGATAGTTGGCGCCGCGGCGCAACTCCGCCTGCGAGTCACCGACGACGGCCACGTGGCGGGCGGCGAGCGCGTCGCGCAGGATCCGCCCCGGGCGCCCCGGTCCCAGGTCGCGCACGACGACCGTCTGCGCGGCGGCGGATCCAGTGGCGGCGGCGAGCGATCCGGCGCCGCAGAGCGCCAGCGCGACGTACCGGGCTCGCCCCGCGACCCTCATCCGGCGATCGCGAGAAAGTTGCGGAGGATCTCCTGCCCGCGCTCCGTGAGGATCGACTCCGGGTGGAACTGGACGCCCCACACCGGGTGACGTCGGTGGCGCAGCGCGTGGATCTCGCGCGGGTCGTCCGCCGCCACGGCGATGATCTCCAGGTCGTCCGGCAGCGAGTCTCGCTCGACGACGAGCGAGTGGTAACGCATCACGGACAGCGGCGAAGGAAGCCCGGCGAAGAGGCCGGTGCCGTCGTGCGTCACCGCAGACGTCTTGCCGTGCATGACGCGCTCCGCCCGGACCACGCGCCCACCGTAGGCCTCGCCGATCGCCTGGTGCCCCAGGCAGACGCCGAGCGTCGGGATCTCGGCGCCCCAGCGCCGGATCATGGGCACCGTCACCCCGGCCTCTCTCGGCGTGCAGGGGCCGGGGGAGAGGACAATCGCGCGCGGACGTAGCTCGGCTACCTCGTCGAGCCCGATCGCGTCGTTCCGCCGTACGAGCGGCTCCTCACCGAGCTCGCCCAAGTACTGCACCAGGTTGTACGTGAACGAGTCGTAGTTGTCGATGACCAGGATCATGCTCGCGGGTGGAACTGCCGGTGGACGCTGCGCAGGTACTCCCGGTCCACGTGCGTGTAGATCTGCGTCGTCGAGATGTCGACGTGTCCGAGCATTTCCTGGACCGCCCGCAGATCCGCGCCGCCCTCCAGCAGGTGGGTGGCGAAGGAGTGACGAAGGGTGTGGGGCGACACGTGCTTTTCGATGCCCGCCGCCTGCACGTACTTCCGGAGGATCTTCCACGCACCCATGCGCGAGAGCGGCTCGCCGCGCGCGTTCAGGAACAATACTCCCTCCCCGGCCCCGCGCTCCAGCCGCGGCCGCAGCTCGCGGAGGTAGACGGCAACGGCGCCGACCGCCGTGCGGCCGATGGGCACGAGGCGCTCCTTGCTGCCCTTGCCGAAGACCCGCACGAGGCTGTCCTCGAGCAGCAGGTCGCGCACGCCCAGGGTGATCCACTCGGAGACGCGAAGCCCGGCGCCGTAGGCGAGCTCCAGGAGGGCGCGGTCGCGGAAAGCCAGCGGCTCGTCGAGCGTCGGGGCCGCGAGGAGGCGCTCCACGTCCGCGACGGTCAACACCTCCGGGAGCGTGCGCCACCGCTTCGGGGTCTCGAGCCGCTCGCTTGGGTCGCGCACGACGAGCCCCTCGGCCAGCAGGAAGCGGAAGTAGCCGCGGACGGCCGACACGTTCCGGCGAATGGAGGCGGGCGCGAGGCCGAGGTCCTTGAGGTGGTAGACGAACTCGCGGAGGGCTCGCGCGTCCACGTCCGTGGGGCCCGTGGCGCCTCGGACCGCGGCGTACGTGGCGAAGCGCTCGACGTCGCGCAGGTAGGCCTCCAGCGTGAGCGGCGACGATCCCTGCTCGAGCGAGAGGAAGTCCTGATAGCGCTCGATCAGGAAGGCGCGGGCGACGTCCCCGTCGAGCGCGCGAACGGTCACCGGCGCCGCCGCCGCAGCCACCACCAAGCGGCCGCGAGCACCGCCGCGGCCACCGCGGCGAGTCCGATCGCCTTGCCCCACGACGCCACGCGCGCGGAGAGCTGGTCCCAACTCGCGCCGACCCGAAACGCGAGCACTGTGATCGCCCCGTACCACGCGCCCGACACGAGCGCCATGGCCGCCATGGTGCGTCCCGCAGGGAGCCGGAGCGCCCCGGCGAACGGCGGCACGAGCGCCCGAACGCCGGGCAGAAGGCGCGTCAGGCAGATGGCCCAGAGTCCGTGCCGCCCGTACAGCCCTTCGAGGCGCGCTCGGGCCGCGTCGCTGCCCCCGAGTCGGCGCATCAGCCTCTCGCCGCCGAACCGCCGGCCGGCCCAGTACATGGCCATGGCGCCGGAGACGTTGCCGAGCCAGGTGGCCAGGAAGGAGCCGAGCGCCGTGCCGTGGCCGCGCGCGGCGAGAAAGCTGCCGAAGGCGACCACTGTGTCGGCGGGAAAGGGGGGGAAGACGTTTTCGAAGGCGGCGGTGAGGGCAAGGGCGGCGTACAGGGCAGCCGGCGGGAGCCCGGTGAGCCAGGCAAAGACGGAGTCCACGGCTACCCGTGGCCGAGTGGCGCGAGCGTGGCGACGGCGATGCAAGCGAGCCCCTCTCCGCGCCCGATCCACCCCATGCCCTCGTTCGTCTTCCCCTTCACGCTCACCGACGTGGCCGGGATGCCGAGCGCCTCGGCGAGGGCGCTGCGCATCGCCTCACGGTGCGGTCCGATTCTGGGCCACTCCGCGACGACGGTCACGTCCACCTGGTACACGCCGTATCCACCCGCGCGCACGCGGGCGACGGCGGCCGCCAGCATGGTGATGGAGTCGCGGCCATGGTTCGCGGGGTCCTGGTCGGAGAACATCTCACCGATGTCCCCGGCGCCCGCGGCGCCGAGCACGGCGTCGGTGACGGCGTGCGCAACGGCGTCGCCGTCGGAGTGGCCTACGAGTCGCTGAGCGCCCTCGATGCGCACGCCGCCGAGGACCAGGGGCCCTCCCGGCCCGAAGCGATGCGAGTCGTAGCCGATGCCGGTGCGCGCGAGCGCGAGTCGTTGGCCGGCGCGGTGCCGGTCGGCGGAGACCGGCTCGGATGCCGGGGTAGCGAGGGTGCCGGCAGCTGCGCCGGTGCCCGACGCAGCTGCCCCCCTGTCCGCCGGCGCGCCCGTCAGGAGGCCGCGGGCCATCGGGTACACCCCCCAGAGCTGCGGCGCCGTCGCGCCCGCCTCGGCGAGAAGGACGCCCGCCCGCGTCGTACCGTCCTGCGCGCAGGCGACGAGCACGTCCACGTCGCTGACCTCGGTGGCGCCGCACTGCAGCGAGATGCGATGGGCGCGCTCGAGCACCCGCTCTGCCGCCCCCGCTGGCTCTTCATGGCCGGAAGTCCACCCGTCGCTGTCGCCCAGGCACGCGGCAACGCGCCCTCGAAAGATGTCCGCGTCCAGGCCAAGGGCCGTGAGGGCCACGCGCGCACCGGACGTGGGCGGCGCCAGGAGGCCGAGGAGGAGGAAGAGCGAGTCGATGGCGGTGGCGCCCCGCTGCTCCGCCTCCGCGACCGCGCGGTCGATCGCGCGGCGGGCCGCGGCGTCGAAGCGGACGCTCACGCCGCCCCGGGTCGGGGCGCGACGCGCGCTCGAGCGATCAGCCTGTTAGCGGCCCGCCGACGCCGGTGGTCCCGGCGGCGGGAGAGCTCGATGTGCGGGGCGGCCGGCATCGAGCGCTCACTCCGAGTATTGCTTGACCGCTACCGAGACGTTGTGCCCGCCGAAGCCGGCGCTGTTGCTGAGCGTCGCGCGAACGGTGCGCCGCTTCGCCTGGTTCGGCGTCAGATCCACCACCGCGCACTCGGGATCGGTCTCCGTGTGGTTGATGGTCGGCGGCACGACCTGGTCTCGAATGGCGAGCACGCAGACGATGAACTCGAGGCCTCCGGCGGCGCCGAGCATGTGGCCCGTCGCCGACTTCGTGGACGACACGTTGATCGAGCGCGCGTGGTCGCCGAACACCTTGGCGATGGCCTTCGCCTCGTTGGAGTCGTTGAGCGGCGTCGAGGTGCCGTGGGCGTTGACGTAATCGACGTCGCCTGGCGTGAGCCCGCCGTCCGCGAGGGCGCGCCGCATGGCGCGCTGCAGGCCCTCGTGCTCGGGCGGCTGCCCGGTGAGGTGGTAGGCGTCGCCCGTGGCACCGTAGCCCACGACCTCGGCGTAGATGCGCGCCCCCCGGCGGCGAGCGTGCTCCAATTCCTCGAGGATGACGATGCCGCTCCCCTCCCCCATGACGAAGCCGTCGCGCGTCTTGTCGAACGGGCGGGAGGCGGTCGCCGGCGAGTCGTTGCGCGCCGAGAGCGCCTGCATGTTCGCGAAGCCGCCGATCGCCATCGGGGTGACCGTGGCCTCGGAGCCGCCGCTGATGACCACGTCGGCGTCGCCGTACTGGATGCAGCGGAAGGCGTCGCCGATGGCGTGGGCGCTGGTCGCGCAGGCGGACACCGTCGCGTAGTTCGGCCCCTTCGCGTTGAAGTGCATCGAGACGATGCCCGACGCGATGTCGGCGATGAACATCGGGATGAAGAACGGCGAGATCTTGCTCGGCCCGCGCTCGCGGTAGACGTCGTGCTGCTCCTCGAAGCTCTTCAGGCCGCCGATGCCGCTGCCGAGGATGACGCCGGTCCGCTCCTGGTCGTAGCCCGTGCCGTCGCCGAAGCCCGCGTCGCGCATCGCCTGCGCCGCGCCGGCCACGGCGTACTGCGTGTAGGGGTCGGCGCGCTTGACCTCCTTGCGGTCCATGTACGCCAATGGGTCGAAGCCCTTGACCTCGCAGGCGAAGCGGACCGGGAACTTCTCGGCGTCGAACTTGGTGATCGGAGCCCCACCAGACTTGCCGTCGAGCAGGGAGCGCCAGGTCGTCGCCACGTCGTTCCCGACGGGCGAAATGACACCGAGGCCGGTGACGACGACCCTGCGCTTCATCAGCCCTGGACCTTCGAGTTGAGGTACTGCATCGCGTCGCCCACGGTGCGCAGCTTCTCGGCTTCCTCGTCGGGGATGTCGATGTTGAACTCCTTCTCGAACTCCATCACCAGCTCGACGATGTCGAGGCTGTCGGCGCCCAGGTCGTCGATGAAGCTCGCCTCGTTCGTCAGCTTCTCGCGCTCGACGCCGAGCTCCTTCTCGATGATGTCCTTGACCCGCTCCGAGTTGTCGGCCATGAGCTCCTCAGGTAGAAAGGTAGAAACGCGTTCGAAAGCTAATCGACCCGCCCGCCGGCAGTCACATCACCATGCCGCCGTCCACGACGAACACCTGCCCGGTCACGTACGCCGCGTGCTCCGAGGCGAGGAAAACGACCATCCCGGCGACGTCCGCGGGCGTGCCGAGGCGCTCGAGCGGGATCTGCGCGGACAGCTGCGCTCTCGCGTCGGCGGTCATGGCCGCGGTCATGTCGGTCTCGATGAAGCCCGGGGCAACGGCGTTCGCGAGAATGTTGCGCGAGGCGAGCTCCTTGGCTACCGACTTGGTGAGGCCGATGAGCCCAGCCTTGCTGGCCGCGTAGTTCGCCTGCCCCTTGTTCCCGGTGATCCCCACGATGCTCGCCACGTTGATGATGCGCCCCCAGCGGCGCTTCATCATGCCGCGGGACGCGGCGCGGATGGCGGCGAAGGCGCCGCGCAGGTTCGCGTCGAGCACTGCGTCCCAGTCGTCGTCCTTGAGGCGCATGAGCAGATTGTCACGCGTGAGCCCGGCGTTGTTCACGAGAATGTCGACGGAGCCGAACGCGCCCTCCACCGCGGACACCAGAGCCGCCACGCTCGCCGTGTCGCCGACGTCGCAAGCGAAGCCGCGCGCCCCCGGCAGCTCGGAGGCGATCTGCTCGGCCCGCGCCGCGTCGCGACCGACCACCGCGACGCGCGCGCCGCTCTCCGTGAGGGCGCCGGCGATGGCTCGCCCGATACCGCGCGTGCTGCCGGTCACGAGGGCGACGCGGCCGCTCAAGTCGATGCGCACTCGCTCACCCGCTGGAGGAGGGACTCCACGTCGGCCGCGGTGCCGCACGGAACCGTCTGCGCGTCGGGCGCGATCTTCTTGACCAGGCCGGCGAGCACGGTGCCGGGCCCCATCTCGACAAAGAGCGCCCCGGGGTAATCCCTGGCCAGTGCGCGCACGACCCCGGTCCAATCCACCGGCGAGGTGAGCTGCCGAAGCAGGAGCGTCTCAGCCGTCCCAGCGGCGGTGACGGGAGCGGCCGTGACGTTGGCGTACACCGGCACGCGCGCGTCGGAGAGCGCGGCGGAGGCGAGCGCTTCGCGCAGACCGCCGGCGGCGGGCTCCATGAGCGGCGAGTGAAAGGCGCCGCTCACGTTGAGGCGCATGGCGCGCTTGGCGCCGGCGGCCTTGGCGAGCGCCATCGCTCGCTCCACGCCGCCCACTTCGCCCGAGAGCACGACCTGACCCGGGGAGTTGTAGTTGGCGGGCACCACCAGACCGCCCTCTCGCGACGCCTGCTCGCAGAGGGTCTCGATGGGCGTCGTGGTATCGCCCAGAATGGCGGCCATGGCGCCGGGGCGCGCGGCGCCGGCTTCGTACATCAGCTCCCCCCGCCGGCGCACGAGGCGGGCCGCGCCGGGGAGCGTGAGCGCGTCGGCGGCGTGGTACGCCGTGAACTCGCCGAGCGAGTGCCCCGCCGCGGCGCGGACGTGGGGCGTCAAAGCCTCACGCGCTACCGCCCACGCCGCCGCGCCGTGCGCGAGCAGCGCCGGCTGCGCATTGTGCGTGAGGGTGAGATCGTCGGCCGGGCCGTCGAAGCAGAGGCGGCTGAGCGGCGTGGCCAGCGCCTCGTCCACGGCGCTGAAGGCATCTCGGGCGGCGGGAAAGGCCTCGGCCAGGTCGCGCCCCATGCCCGGCTTTTGCGACCCCTGCCCCGGGAACAGCAGTACGATGTCCATGGCTAGAAGCGGACGACCATCGACCCCCAGGTGAACCCGGCGCCGAAGGCGCAGAGCAGCACCGTGGAGCCGTCCTTGATGCGCCCGGCCTCGATCGCCTCGTCGAGCGCGATCGGGATCGACGCCGACGACGTGTTGCCGTACCGGTCGACGTTGACGAAGACCTTGCTCATCGGGATGTTCGCATGTTTCGCGGTCGCCTCGATGATGCGCACGTTCGCCTGGTGCGGGATCATCAGGTCCACGTCGGCGCCTGTCAACCGCGCGCCGTCGAGCGCGCGGTCGGCCGCGTCCGCCATCATCCGCACCGCGTGCTTGAACACCTCGCGGCCGGCCATCTTCACGTAGTGGCTCCGCTCCGCCAGCACGGCTTCGCTGAGCGGCGTCGTGGCGCCCCCGTGTGGCCGGTAGAGCAGCTCGGCAAGCGTTCCGTCACTCCGCAGGAAGCTCGAGAGGATTCCCTTGCCCTCGCGGCTGCGCTTGAGCACGGCCGCCCCGGCGCCGTCGCCGAAGAGCACGCACGTCGCGCGGTCCTGCCAGTCGACGATGGCGCTCATCTTCTCGGCGCCCACCACGAGCACCGTTTTGGCGGCCCCGGTCATGAGCATCCCCTCGCCGACGGTGAGGCCATACAGCCATCCGGAGCAGGCGGCCGAGAGATCGAAGGCGGCCGCACGGCTGGCGCCGAGTGCCGCCTGCACGTCCACCGCAGTCGCCGGCAGCAGCCGGTCGGGCGTCGCGGTGCTGAGGATGATGGTGTCGAGCTCGCCCGCGCCGACCCCGGCGCGCTCCATCGCCTTGCGCGCGGCGTCGGCGGCCATCGAGCAGGTGCTCTCGCCGTCGCGCGCGATGCGCCGTTCGCTGATCCCGGTGCGCTCGACGATCCACTCGTGCGACGTCTCGATGCCGATGGCCGCGAAGTCGTGGTTCGTCATGCGGGCCGCCGGGAGCCCGCGGCCGGTGCCGGCGATGTAGGCGAAGGGACGGATCACTGGCCGCTCGCCGCCTTGTTGACCGACCCCGCACCGCCGGTCATCGCCGGCGCCGGCGCGTCGGCGAGGCGGCGCCCGATGTGCTCGCTCATGCGCGACTCGACCGCCCGGAGGGCGAAGGTGATGGCGTTCTTGATGGCGCGCGGGGAGGACTTTCCATGGGAGATGATGCTCACCCCGCGGACGCCGAGGAGAGGCGCGCCGCCGTGCTCGGAGTAGTCCAGGTGCTTGAACGCCTCCACGAGCTTGGTTTGATCGATTCCGGCGCCCTTGGCGACCATGCCGATCAACACCGGCGCGAGCGCCTCGTAGAACTTGAGCAGCACGTTGCCCACGAAGCCGTCGCAGACGACGACGTCGATGGGGCCCAGGTCGCTCGCCCCGTGGGGGATGTCGCGGCCCTCGACGTTGCCGTGAAAATTGAGCCCCGACTCGCGCAGGAGCTGGTTCGCCTCCTTCACCACCGCGTTCCCCTTCTCGGGCTCCTCGCCGATGCTGAGCAGGCCGATGCTCGGGTTCTTTCGCCCGAGCAGGTCCTCCGCGTACACCGCGCCGATGCGCGCGAAGCTCACGAGCTCTTCGGGGGAGCAATCGACGTTCGCGCCGGAGTCGAGCACCACGACCGGCTCGCGCGCCGTCGGGAAGACGGTGCCGATTGCCGGTCGCTTGAGCGTCCCGTGGAGCTTGAGGAGCATGGTGGACGCGGCCATTTGCGCGCCAGTGTTACCAGCCGATACGAACGCGTCGGACCGTCCCTCGACCTGGAGACGGATGCCTGCGGCCATGGAGCTGGCGGGCCGCTTGAGAACCGCCGTGGGCTTCTCGGACATCTCGACGACGTCCGGGGCCTCCACGATCTCGAGGCGAGCGCGTTGGGCTGCCAGCATGGCCAGCTCCCCCGCCAGCAAGGCGTCGAGCTCGTCCTCGATCACACTCGTGCGGCCGACGAGCTGGACCGAGTGCGCAGAGTCGAGCTCCTGCAAAGCGTGAAGCGCGCCGGCAACGGTCGCCCGGGGAGCGAAGTCGCCCCCCATGGCGTCCAACGCGATGCGCGCCAAGGCTATGCTTCCCGGGCCGCTACCCGCTGCTCACCGGCGTAGTACCCGCATTCCTCGCAGACGTGATGCGGACGCTTCATGCTCTGGCAGCGGGGGCACTTCTGGATCGCGATCGCCGGAGCGACTTTGTGCGTGTTGCGGGCGCGCTTCTTCCGCTTCGAGGTGCGGCGCTTTGGGACGGCCATGGGAGTAAGGTCTGCGATTCAGGTAATGGTCGAGCCGAGAGGGGTGGTGGCGATGCCGGCGTGTTACGCTTGCTCGGCGTTGCTGCGCAGCTTTCGCAGCGCGTCCCAGCGGCTGTCGGCGGTGTGCGCGCACGCGCACTCGCCGGCGTTCAGGTCCGCGCCGCACGTCGGGCACAGCCCCTTGCAGTCTTCGCGGCACTCGGCGTACGCGGGAACGCCCAGGAGCCAGTGCTCGCGGATCGCGGGACGCAGGTCGATCGCGTGCGCCCGCGGGTCGATCAGATAGGTTTCCGCGTCGTCCTCGGCCCCCTCGACGCCCGTCTCCATGAAGAAGAGGTGGACCTCCTCGCTCACGTCGGTGCGCACCTCCACCAGGCACCGCCGGCACTCGCCGAGCACGGTGGCCTCGAGGCGGCCCGTGAAATAGAAGCGGCCCGGCCCGGCAGTGGAGAGCCGGCCGGTGACCGTCACCGAGTCCTCCGGCAGCGGGTCGCCTTCCTGCCAGACGGGGTCGTCGGCGGGCAGCTCGCCGGCCACCTGCACTGCCCGCGATTCGAGCGTACGAATGTCAATCGACAGCATAGCCAACCAATTTACCGGGCCAGGGTGCGCATTTCAAGTCCGCACCGCATGACAACTTAGCCGCCGCGACCGCTCCGCCGAGGCGGTCGGGCCCGGGCGCCTCAGCGTGCCGTCAGGACGTCCGCGTCGGCGAAGAAGAAGCGGGTCTCCCGCTCCGCGTTCTCGTCCGAGTCCGAGGCGTGAATGGCGTTCCGCTCCTTCGACTCGGCGAAGAGCTTGCGCACCGTGTTCGGCGCCGCCTCGGCGGGGTCGGTGGCGCCGATCGCCGTCCGCAGCTGGGCGACGGCGTCCGGCTTCTCGAGCACGATCGGCATGCACGGGCCCGAGGTCATGAAGGCGACGAGCGAGGCGTAGAATGGTCGCTCGCGATGCACGGCGTAGAACTCGCCCGCCTCGTCCTGCGTCATATGGAGCACGCGGGCGGCGGCGATGCGGAACCCGGCCTGCTCGAGGTGGGCGATGATCTTCCCCGCCTTCCGAGCGCCGAAGGCGTCGGGCTTGATGATGGTGAGCGTGCGGTTTCCGGCCATGGCTTACGATCCTATGAGTTTGCGGACGATGTCCCCGCGCGTGAGGTAGCCGACGAGCCGCCCCTCGCGCACGACCGGCACCCGGTCGACGTCCTTGTTGATCATGATGGAGGCCGCCTCGGCGAGCGGTTGCTCCGGCGAGACGCAGAGCACCTGCCGCGTCATGACGTCGCGCACGCGTCGCTGCGCTGCCCCGGCCGGCGCGCCGCCCGTGCCCGGCGGCCCGCCCAGAAGATAATTGCTCACGAGGTGGCGCATGAGCTCATGCTCGGTGAGCATGCCGATGACGCGCTCGCCGTCGTCCACCACGGGGAGGCCCTTGACGCCGCTCCGGACCATCCGCAGGGCGGCCTCGCGCAGGGCGGTGTCGGGCCCGACGGTGAGGGGGCGCTCGGCCATCAGGTCGCGGACCGTGAGCTGCGCCGGGAGCTCGTAGTCATGCAGTCCCGCGAGCCCGGCGAGCGCCTCGGGGGAACGCTGTGCGAGCACCGCGTCGATGCGCTCCGGCGCGGACAGGAAGCGAGCGAAGGCTCCCACCACCTGCAGGTAGCGCGTGGCCAACCGCGGCGGTGCCAGGACCAGCAACAGCACGCGCGCGCACTGCGGCTCGCCGTCGCCCATGGGGCGGCAGATCGGGGTGGGCGCCGTGCCGATGGCGACGTAGAGGTCGCTCACCGCGTCGGTGCGGTAGTGAAGGAGGAAGGCGCGGTCGCCCATCGCGACGATGTCTTCCGGGCGCTCCTCGCCCATGCGCTGCCGCAGCTTCTCGGGGTCGGAGACGACGCCCGAGGCGACGAGGCGGCGCACGAGCTCCCCCGCCGCGTCCGGCAGCGTCGCCGACTCGAGCGGCACGATGGCGCGGTCGGCCGAGACGACGTCGGCGAGCCGCATGCGCCCTACATCCGCTCGCGGAGCAGCGGCACGAAGTCCGCCGGCCGCTGCGCCACGCCCATGCCCGCGTCGCGAAAGGCCTGGAGCTTCTCCTCCGCCGTGCCGCTCGAGCCGGAGATGATCGCGCCGGCGTGCCCCATCCGGCGCCCCGGCGGCGCCGTCTGGCCGGCGATGAAGCCCACGACCGGCTTGCGCATGTGCTGCTTGACGAACGCCGCCGCCTCCTGCTCGTCGGTGCCGCCGATCTCGCCCATCATGGCCACCGCCGTCGTCTTGGGGTCCTGCTCGAAGGCCTGGAGGACGTCGATGAAGTTCGTGCCGTTGATCGGGTCGCCGCCGATGCCGACGCAGGTGCTCTGTCCGAGCCCCGCGCGCGTCAACTGGTAGACGACCTCGTACGTGAGCGTGCCGGAGCGGCTGACGACGCCGACGGTGCCAGGCGCGCAGATGCGGCCGGGGATGATGCCGACCTTGCTCTCGCCGGGCGTGATCAGCCCGGGGCAGTTCGGACCGACGAGACGCGCGCCGTGCTCCTTCACGTACGGGTAGACGCGGGTCATGTCGAGCACCGGCACCCCCTCGGTGATGCAGACGACGAGCGTGAGCCCCGCGGCGGCCGCTTCCATCATGGCGTCGGCGGCGAACGGGGGCGGCACGTAGATGACGGACGTGTTCGCGCCCGTGGCCTCCACCGCCTCCGCGACGGTATTGAAGATCGGCACCGAGCCCTCGAACTTCTGGCCGCCCTTTCCGGGCGTGACGCCGGCTACCACCTGCGTGCCGTACTCCATCATCTGCTTCGCGTGGAACGACCCGTCGCGCCCCGTGATCCCCTGGACCAGCAAGCGGGTGCCCTTGTCGATGAAGACGCTCACTTGGCACCCCCCGCGCTGCCCTGCGTGGCGAGCTGCACCGCTCGCTGCACCGCCTCGTCCATGTCCGTCATGGCCGAGAAGCCGTTTCGCGTGAGAATCTCCAGCGCCTGCTCCTCGTTCGTGCCGGTCAGGCGGATGACGATGGGGACCTTGAGCGGGTTCTGCTTGGTGGCGGTCACGATTCCGTTGGCGACGTCGTCGGTGCGCGTGATGCCGCCGAAGATGTTGAACAGAATGGCCTTCACGTTCGGGTCGGCGGTGATGATGCGCAGCGCGTTGACGACCTTCTCGGGGTTCGACGACCCGCCGATGTCCAGGAAGTTCGCCGGCTCGCCGCCGTAGAACTTCACCAGGTCCATGGTGGCCATGGCGAGGCCCGCGCCGTTGACGACGCAACCGACGTTGCCGTCGAGCTTGATGAAGGTGAGGTTCGCGTTGCGCGCGTCCACCTCGCTCTTGTCCTCGGAGCTCTCGTCGCGCAGGCTGGCGACCGCGGGCAGCCGATCGAGCTCGTTGTCGTCGATCACCATCTTCGCGTCGACGGCTATCACTTCGCCCTGCGGGGTGACGACGAGCGGGTTGATCTCGGCGAGCGAGCATCCGTTCGCGATGAAGGCCTGGTAGAGCTGCTGCATGATCCTGGCGGCCGCGCGCGCCTGCTTCACGTCCGAATAGAGGAAGAAGCCCATCTGCATGGCCTCGAAGGGCTGCAGTCCGTAGCGCGGGTCCACGGGGTGGTAGTGAATCTTCTCCGGCGTCGTGGCGGCGACCTCCTCGATGTCGATGCCGCCCGCGGCGCTGACCATGAACACCGGCTTCTTGGTCGCGCGATCGACGATGATTCCGACGTAGGCCTCGCTGCCGATGTCGGCCGCCTCGGCGACGAGCACCTTCTCGACCGTCAGCCCCTTGATGTCCATGCCGAGGATGGCCGCCGCCTTCTCCTTGGCGGCGGCCGGCGTCGGCGTGTACTTGACGCCGCCCGCCTTGCCGCGGCCACCGACGTGAACCTGCGCCTTGATCATGACCGGCTTGCCGTACTTGCGGGCGATCGCCTCCGCCTGCTCGGGGGTGGTGGCCACCTCGCCCGGCGGGATGGGTACGCCGACCGCGCGCAGCAGCTCCTTCGCCTGATACTCGTGTAGGTTCACGCGCTCTCCGTTTTTCGCCCCGCGATCGCGCGGGGCCGTCAGCCGCGGCCACGCCGCGGGTCAGGTGGTGATGGTGGTCCCGGCGTCGCCGCGCGCCGCTTCCAGGCCCTGGCCCAGCTCCGTGATGATCGCGCGCCCGCCCGTGCGACGCACGAAGTCGATCGCGGCTCGCACCTTCGGCGCCATGCTCCCCTCGCCGAACGCGCCCTCGTCGTCGAGGCGCTCCGCCTCCTCGGCGGTGAGCCGCCGGAGCGCTCGCTGAGCGGGCGTGCCCCAGTCCGAGTAGACCGCATCCACGTCCGTCAGGATCATGAGCAGCTCCGCCCGCAGGTCTCGCGCGAGCACCGCCGCGGCGAGGTCCTTGTCCACCACCGCGTTCAGCCCCTCCCAGCCCAGTCGTTCGTCCGCGTAGATCGGGGCCCCTCCGCCGCCGCACGCCACGACGACGGTGCCGCGCTCCACGAGGTGCGCGATGACGCCGATTTCGTGAATGGCGGTCGGGCGCGGACTGCCGACCACGCGCCGGAGCCGCCCGCGGCCGTCCGCCCGCACGACGTGACCTGCTCGCTCGAGCGCCGCGGCGCGCTCAGCCGAGAGCTCGTGCCCGATGAACTTCGTGGGTCGAAGGAGCGCCGGATCGCAGGGGTCGACCTCGACCTGCGTGATCACCGTGGCCACGTCGCGCGGGCTGCCGGCGCGCCGCAGCGCGTTCTCGAGCGACTGCTGGACCATGTAGCCGATCCATCCGGCCGTGGCCGCCACGAGTACCCCGAGGGGGAGCGGGCTGGCTTCGTTCCGGGCGAGCTCGTTCCGCAGCAGCTCGTCGCCCACTTGCGGCCCGTTGCCGTGCACTACGCAGAGGCCCCAGCCCTGCAGCGCCAACTCCACCACGGGCGCGAGGCTCTCGCGCGTGTGCCGGAACTGGTCGTGGATGGTGGACGGCTCGTCGGCAGGCGCGAGCGCGTTGCCGCCGAGGGCGATCACCGCGGTATGTTTCGGCGCGTCGCTCATGAGGTTGGCAAAGCGCGGAAGCTAGACGGTGCGGAACACCGGGGCAACCACGCCTCAGCGCGGCGGCGCACCGGCGATGCGCCCGAGCTCCTCGTACGCCGCGCCGAATGCGGCCCAGTCGCCGCGTCGGAGCGCCTGGCTCATCGCCTCGTAGACGAGGCTCACGCGGCGGCGCAGGTCGACCGTCGGCAGCGCCGCGAGCGGCGGCGTCCCCGCCGGTGCGATGAGCTCGGCGAACGTCCGCCCGACGCGCATCGAGTCGCCGGCAAGGAGCGCCACGCGCGAGAGCGCCGGCGCGCCCGAGCCGCGGACGACGTAGTGTGATTGCGTGAACACCACCCGCTCGCCGACGGGCACCGCGAGCACGCGCCCGCGCTCGACCGTGCCGTCGCCGGCGGCCGCGGCGTCGCCTGCCCGCCGCAGCCGCTCCACGATCGACGCCCAGCGCGGCGCTTCCACGGAGTCGAGCGGGCGCCACCAGGTCGTCGGCGCCGGGCCGCCGGTGGCGACGACGATCCCGCGGAGCCGGTCGCGCCCGTCGACCACGGGCAGCGTGGCGGCGGTGGTGTCGCCGAGCATGATCGCGCGCGACCCGGATCCATTCACCAGGCTGTCCGCACCGGTGAGCGGGGCGAGCCGCAACGCGCCCGGTGAGCCTTCCTCGTCGACGAGCGCGCCTTCGCGAGATCCGTACGTCGCGATGGCGTCCCCCTGCACGCGGGCCAAGTCGAAGGCCGGCGGCAGCGCCCGCGCGAGCGCCGGCGGCAGGTCCTCGCGGGTGGCGAAGAGCGACGGGTAGGCGCCCACCCAAGTGGTGGCGATGGGGTCGAGCACCGAGTCGGCGAGCAGCGTGACGCGCCCCGAGTGCGCGTCCACGACAGCCGTGGCCGCGTGCCGGACGTAGCTGACGTCCGCGCCGTCGAGCGTGGTGTGCCGGCTGAGCGGGTAGGTGGCGGATGTGGCGTACAGGTGCACCGCCCAGTACAGCGAGTCGGCGATGGGGAGCGGGGTCACCGTCTCCCCCTGCGCGAAGAAGGGCGCCAGCGCGCCCACGCGCTCGCGCACGTCGCGGCGCAGGACGACGCGCGGCGAAGGGAACGGGAGGGTGCCGAACAGCAGTCGGAAGTTCTGCAGGCTCCACGCGTGCGCCAGCCTCGACGTCCACCCGCTGAGTGACGTCGCCGCGAGCCGCCCGCCGGAGTCGGCGACCACCGCGTAGCCGCCGGCCTCCGTGGCCACGAGAACGTCCGGCAAGGCCGCACCCTCCTCGCCGCGGGCATCCGGCGCGTCCACCATGCTCGGGGCGCCGCGAGCGTCAGCGGCGGTGCCGAGCACGCGCGTGACCGTCCAGGGAGCACGAGCCCCATCCGCCGGCCGCTGTACGGCATGCCCGGCCAGGCCGCGGGAGGCGGGGTGCCAGGACACCGGGGGCTCCACGATGCCGCCGGCCGTTCCGCGCGCCAGCGCCCGCGCCAGGGCGGCGTCGTCCCACACGGGCACACCGGCGGCGGCCGCGGCGGCGCTCTCGAAGCCGATCCACGGCGGGGCGCGCCGCACCCGCTCGACGTCGTAGGCGCGTCTGGTGAAGCCCGCGCGGATGGCCAGGTAGTCCCGCTCGCGAGCCGCCGGGCTCGTGGTGGGGCGCCCGCGCTGCACGACCAGCGGCACGAGGAGGCGCAGCGCCAGCGACGCGAGCAGCACGCCCGTGACGGTGACCAGCGCGACGCGAATCTGCCCCGTCCAGCCGGCCCAGAAGACGACGAGGGCCGCGCCCACCGCGACGAGCTGCAGGGCGAGGCTCACGGGGATCGCGACGCGGTGGTCGGTCGATGTGAACGTGCCGTTCGGACCCCCGCCGCTCACGAGGACGTTGAATGCGTCGAGTCGGTAGCTCCAGGCGAGGAGGAGCAGCAGGAGCACGCCGAGCGCCGTGAGGTGCCGCCGCACGTAGGTGGACACGTGCAGGGCGCCGCGCTCCCACCGGAGACTCGAGGTGAGCGCGTACAGCACGGCGACCGTGACGGTCGCGAGGACGAGCGCGATGATGGACCAGGTGTAGAGGCCCTTCTCGAGGGGGAGCCAATACACGAAGTGCCCGAGATCGCTCTTGAAGTAGGGATCGCTCTCGTTGAACTCGGCGCCCCGCCGGGCCAGTGCCAGCACCGTCCACGGCTGTCCCGGAAGGGTGAGCAGGGCGCCGAGGGCGAGGGACAGGAGCACCACGCCGGCCAGCAGCACCCCGCCGGGCACCTCCTCGCCGATCTCCAGGTTCGCCACCCGGCGCGGCAGGATGACGCTCACGACCGACTGGCGCACGGCGTACAGGTTCGCGAACAGGAACAGCGTACCGAGCGACGCCAGCGCGCCCCGAAGGAGGAGCGTGTACCCGAGCTGGCTGCGCCAGAGGGCCGTGGCTCCCATGTCCCGGTACCACAGGAAGTCCACGTACGCCGTCGCGAACACGCGCCCGATGAGGAGCGTGGCGCCGACCAGCAGGACGTAGAGGGGCCACCGTCGGGCGGTCACGGCCACCGCCGCGGACTACCGGGCGTCACGCGCGAGGTCGTGCCGCCGTCGCGCCGCCGTCGCGCGCCGCACGCTAGACCCGCACGCCTTGCGCGCGCAGCCAGTGCTCCATCTCGCCCCGGATCGCCTGGAGCCGCGCCGTCGTCAGCGCCTCGAACCGCAGCACGAGTACGGGCTGCGTGTTGGAGGCGCGGATGAGTCCCCACCCGTCGCCGAAGAGCACCCGCACGCCGTCCACGTCGATCACCTCGTACCTGGCGCGAAAGTGCTGCACGGCGCGATCGACGATCCCGAACTTGATCTCGTCCGGGCAATCGACGCGGATCT
>Ga0307416_100000637_pt1 | contig 18094 bp, 13 predicted proteins | sample DK1Cmetagenome_2_FD_203821 | JGI IMG/M metagenome (GOLD analysis project Ga0307416, IMG submission 203821) | Maize rhizosphere microbial communities from greenhouse at UC Davis, California, United States - DK15-C-3 | ecosystem: Host-associated > Plants > Roots > Rhizosphere > Soil | place...
AATCCGGCTGGCAGCCGGACCTGGAGGACCTTGAATCAAAGATCACCCCGCGGACCAAGGGAATCGTGGTTATCAACCCGAACAACCCCACCGGTGCGGTGTATCCCGAGGAGACCCTCAAGAAAATCGTGGCCTTGGCGGAAAAGCACGGGCTGGTCCTTTTCGCCGATGAAATTTACGAGAAGATCCTGTACGAGGACGCCGTCCACGTGAACCTTGCGGGCCTCACGGGTGACGACGTCCTGTGCCTGACCTTCAGCGGGCTGTCCAAGGCCTACCGCGTGTGCGGGTACCGGGCCGGCTGGATGGCGATTTCCGGGCCGAAGAAGGACGCCGCCGACTACCTCGAAGGCATCAGCCTGCTGGCCAACATGCGGTTGTGCGCCAACGTGCCCGCCCAGCATGCCATCCAGACGGCGCTAGGCGGATACCAGAGCATCAACGACCTGATTCTGCCCGGCGGTCGCTTACTGGAACAGCGGAACAAAGCGTATGACCTGCTCAACGCCATCCCCGGCGTCAGCACCCAGCAGGCCAGGGGAGCGCTGTACTTGTTCCCGAAACTGGATCCTGAGGTCTTCCACATCCGAGACGACGAGAAATTCGTCCTGGACCTGCTCCGCGAACAGAAGATCCTCGTCTCCCACGGGCGCGCCTTCAACTGGGTTCGGCCGGACCACTTCCGGATGGTCACCCTGCCCAACGTGAAGGACATCGAAGAGGCAATTGGCCGCATGGGGGACTTCCTGAGCCGGTACCAGGGGAACTAGCCTGATCTCAGCAGCGCCGCCCGGTGGATCCCGGGCGGCGGCAGCCGGATGCGGGCGCGAGGACGCGGCCCTCCGGACTGGCGGCACATCGGCGGAAGGCTTCTCATGGCACGCATTGAAACATTCGACGAACACCCCTCCGGGACCTTGGCGGCAGGTGATGGATTCAAGCTGGCCGATGTGGACCCCGATTCCACCCCGGGATACCCCGGCGGAAAATCCGACGGGCAGGCCCTCCTGGCCGAACTCGACGGCAAACTTGCCACCTTGCAGGAAAAGTTGTTCGCTGAGGCAAAATTTGGGGGCAGCAAGCGCATCCTCCTGATCCTCCAAGCCATGGACACCGCCGGAAAGGGCGGCATCGTGGCGCACGTGGTGGGTGCCATGGACCCGCAGGGCGTGCAGCTCAAGGCGTTCAAGGCGCCCACCGACGAGGAGAAGTCCTACGACTTCCTGTGGCGGATCGAGAAGGAAGTGCCGGCCGCCGGAATGGTGGGCGTCTTTGACCGCTCGCACTACGAGGACGTCCTCATCCACCGGGTCCGCGGCTGGGCCTCCCCGCAGGAGATTGAGCGGCGCTACGTTGCGATCAACGAATTTGAAGCCAGGCTGACGGACACCGGCACGAAGATCGTCAAGGTGATGCTGAACATCAGCCGGGACGAACAGAAAGCCCGCCTGCTTGCCCGGCTGGACGATCCCTCGAAGCACTGGAAGTACAGCAGCGGCGACCTGAAGGAGCGCGCTTTCTGGGACGACTACATGGCCGCCTACCAGGCTGCATTCGACAACACGCACACCGAGGTGGCGCCCTGGCATGTGGTGCCCGCGAACAAGAAATGGTACGCGCGCATCGCCGTGCAGCAGTTGCTGCTCCAGGCCATGGAAGACCTCAACCTTGAATGGCCCGCCGCAGAGTTCGACGTCGCCCTGGAACGCAGCCTGGTGGAACGGTCCTGACGGGTCCGGGTACCTCCGCGGGGCCCGCTAGCCGAAGCCCGGCGGCCTAAGACTCCGGCCCGGCCTGGTTCCGGGCGGCGGGTTTACGCCTCCGGCCCGGCCTGGTTCCGGGCGGCGGCCAGCCGTTTGCGGGCGCCCTCCAGCCAGTCCTCGCAGCGCCTGGCCAGGGCCTCGCCCCGTTCCCACAGCGCGAGCGAGTCCTCCAGGCTGGCGCCGCCGGCTTCCAGCTTGCCCACGACGGCCACGAGTTGCTCCCGGGCCTCCTCGTAGCTCAGTGCTTCGATGTCCGCATTCGGATTCTGTACTGCTGCCAATGTGTTGCTCCCTGCTGGTGATGAATGGGTGGACGATGCGGTTCGCTTTCGGAGCGGGACCGGTTCAGCTGCTCGTAATCCGGTGGCCGCCCGTGGACCGGGCGGAAAAGCTTCCGCCCGCGACCCGCACGAAAAGGTCCGAGCCCTCCGGAGCCTGCGCGGGGTGCCGGACGACTTCCTGAAGGGCGTCTGCTTCCTGGTCCGCTCCGGCGACCTGCACCACGGCGTAGCCACGGTCCAGCGTCTGCTGCGGCGAGAGGGAGCGCACCTGGTTGCGCAGGTGGAGGATCTGGTCTGCGCCCCTCAGGACGGCCGTGCTGATGGCTGCACGGGAGCGGCTGCTGAGCCGTGCCACATCTTCGGCGCGGGAGCTGACCATGACCTCAGGCGCCGCGAGCACGGGCCGCGAATGCAGGGAGGCCAGCCGGTCGGATTCCCGATCCACCAGCCGGTTCACTCCGCGCCGAAGCTGGTCCCGGGCCTGCCGTACCCTCGCGAGCTCCTCCGTCACGTCAGGAACGATCCGCTTGGCGGCGTCCGTGGGCGTGGAGGCCCGAAGGTCCGCGACGTCGTCGAGGATGGGGCGGTCCGCTTCGTGGCCGATCGCGCTGACCACCGGGGTGGACGCGTTAGACACCGCCCTGATCAGCTCCTCATTGCTGAAGGGGAGAAGGTCCTCAAGCGCACCGCCGCCGCGGGCAATCACAATGACGTCAACGTGCGGGTCAGCATCGAGTTCCCGCAGGGCGCCCATGATCTGGGAGACGGCAGTATTTCCCTGCACCGCGACTTCCCGGACCTCGAACTCGACGGCGGGCCACCGGAGAGCGGCATTGCGCAGCACGTCCTTCTTTGCGTCGGAATCGCGTCCGGTGATCAGCCCGATGCGGTGGGGGAGGAGCGGGAGGCGTTTCTTCCGGGAATCCGCAAACAGTCCTTCCATGGAAAGCGCATGGCGAAGCCGCTCAATCCGCGCCAGCAGGTCACCGAGTCCCACCGGACGGATGTCCTTGACCGACATGTTCAGTCGTCCGGTCTTGAGCCAGAACTCGGCCTTCAGCAGCGCCACGACCCGGGAACCCCGTTCCAGGGGAACCTCCTGGCGATCCAGCACATTCGACCAAATGGAGGCGGGCAGGGAAATCTCGGCGTCCACATCCCGGAGCGTCATGAAGGCGCTGCCGCCACGGCGGTTCAACTCAATGACCTGGCCCTCCACCCAGGCCGATGGCGTCCGGTCGATGTGGGCTTTGAGCTTCTGGGACAGCAGCTGCAGGGGCCAGGGATTGTCCGGACTCGTTTCGGCAGCCGTAGCAGGAACCGTGGTGGCCGCGGGCAGGTTGTCAGCCACGGCAGGACCGTGACGGGGAGGGAGCCTGGGGCATGGGAATCCTTTGCGGGTGGCAGTGCATTAAAACGGCAGTGCATCAAAACGGCTGTGCATCAAAACGGAATGGCATCAAACCGAATCAACTCTATCCATAGCTCTACCACTGTCCGCCGACATTTTTTGCTTCCCGGCCGGCACCCCTAGGATGGCAGTACCGCCAACCACAACCGAGGAATCCCTTGCGCACTTTTGTCTCAGCTGCCGCCGTCATCCTTGGACTGCTGCTGGCCGCCGTCTCCGTTCCGGCTATCTGGGTGGACCGGAACATTGTGCAGGAGGACGGCTTTGTTTCCCTCGCCGCCCCACTGGGCAAAGACACCGTCTTCCAGCAACGGCTGGCTTCGGCCGCGGTCGGCAGTATTGATCCGGCAGGGGGGATTCCTGAACCGTTTGCGGAACTGGTCCAGCCGATCCTTGACGCTGCCGCCACATCCCTGACTACGCTCCCCGGCTATCCGGCGGCGTGGGAGGAAACGCTGAGGAAGAGCCACCGGCTTAATTTCCCGGCTTCCGGGGCTGCCACCTCAGAGGCTGAACCGTCCACGTCCCTCACCCTGGACGTGGCGCCCCTGGTCGGCCTGCTGACCAAGCAGATTTCGGACGCCACCAACGTTCCGCTGGACGCGCCGGATCAGACGCTCATCGACATCGGGCAACCGAGCCAGCGTCAACTCGTGGACCAGGTGTCGGCCTATGCCCCCATGGGATACGCACTGGCGGCCGGCTCGGCCATCGCCCTTCTGCTGGCACTCATTGCCGCCCGCCGGCGCTGGACTGTGCTCGTGGGCACGGGCCTCGGAGCGCTGGTGCTGGCTGCGGTTTGGAAACTTGGCTCCGACGCGGCTGGCCTTGCGGTGGGCGGGACGGCCAGCGGCAACGAAGTGGCGGACATCTTCAAGAGCGAATTCGTGGCGGCATCGTCCGAGCGGTTCGGACAGTGGATCGTGGCAACCGTTATTGCCGGTGCAATCCTCATCGTGGCGGGTGTCATCTTCCGCGTTGTTGCCGGCGCCGTTGCGGGCCGCACAGGCGGCGACCAGCGTTCCCGGTAGCATTGAACAATGACCTCCTCAGCTGTCTCCATCCCCATGCCTTCAATTCCACGCAGGCGCCGTTCGCCTGAGGACGTGCTGGCTGCGGCCCCGGTGTCAGGTCCCAAAAAGGTGCTGCTCGCGGCTCCCCGCGGCTACTGCGCCGGAGTGGACCGGGCCGTCATCGCGGTGGAGAAGGCGCTGGAACACTACGGTCCGCCCGTCTACGTGCGTAAGCAGATCGTCCACAATGTCCACGTCGTGAGCTCGTTGGAGGAGAAGGGGGCCATCTTCGTAGATGAGACCGATGAGGTTCCCGAGGGCGCCCTGGTAATTTTTTCGGCCCACGGGGTGTCGCCGGCCGTAGTGCAGTCCGCAGAGGACCGCGGGCTGCGCACCATCGACGCCACCTGCCCGCTGGTGACCAAGGTGCACCGGGAAGCTGTCCGTTTCGCGAAGGACGACTTCGACATCCTCCTCATTGGCCACGACGGCCACGAGGAAGTTGAAGGAACCGCCGGCGAAGCCCCAGAGCACATCCAGATCATCAACGGTCCGCACGAAGTGGACAAAGTGACGGTCCGGGACCCGGAAAAAGTCATCTGGCTTTCGCAGACCACACTGAGCGTGGATGAAACGATGGAAACCGTCCGGCTGCTGAAGGAACGCTTTCCGACGCTGCAGGATCCGCCCAGCGACGACATCTGCTACGCCACCACCAACCGCCAGGTGGCCATCAAGAAGATCTCGCCGCAGGCCGATCTGGTCATTGTGGTGGGCTCCGCCAACTCCTCCAACTCTGTCCGCCTCGTGGAGGTTGCCCTGGAATACGGGGCCAAGGCCTCCTACCGCGTCGACTTCGCCAATGAAGTGGACGAAGCCTGGTTCGAGGGCGTCGCCACGGTTGGCGTCACCTCCGGTGCGTCCGTCCCGGAGGTGCTGGTCAAGGATGTGCTCCGGCTCCTCGCCGACTACGGCTACGGCGCCGTGGAAGAAGTGGTCACGGCGGAGGAGGACCTGCTCTTTTCGCTTCCCAAGGAGCTTCGCGCAACGCTGAAGAAATCCGGCGACGTGACCCGCGCCCTGGGAGGGCGCGGAGCGCGGGTCTGACCGCCGGCTGATTCCCGTTCGGCTGACTCCCGTCCGGCTGATTCCCGCCCGGCTGCGGGCTTCGCGGCCGGGCGGGAAGCGCCGCCGCGGGCTACGCGGCTGACTCCTCCGACTGGAGTTCCGGGGCAGCCACCGACCGGGGCGTCACCTCGATCGCCGGCGGCGTCACCAGCCCTTCGGCTTCAAGGGCGTTGAGCTTTCGCGCCGTGGGAAGGACACGTGCTTCGAGTGTCCCGACCATCGAGTTGTAGCGGTCCACGGACGTTTTCAGCGACGACCCCAGCTTGGTCACGTTTTCGCCGAGCGTTCCCATCCGCTCGTAGAGTTGCCGCGCCAGCTCAAACAGCTCCCGTGCGCTGTCTGTCAGCACGTCCTGGCGCCAGGTGAAAGCCACGGACTTCAGGACGGCCAACAGGGTGCCGGGGGACGCCAGCACCACGTTCTTGGCCAGCGCGTAGTCCAGGAGGCCGGGATCCGCCGCCAGCGCGGCGGCCAGAATGGATTCTGCCGGCAGGAAGCAGATCACAAGTTCCGGCGAATTGCCCGGAATGTCCCAATACTTCTTGTTGCTCAGGGCGTCCACATGGGCTTTGAGGGCTTTGGCGTGCGCTGCCAGCAACGCGTTCTGGCCGTTGAGCGCGGGCCCCTGCTGCTGGCGTCCCGCCGACGTCCCCAGATCCTGGGCCTCAAGGTAGGACGCCAAGGGCACCTTGGCGTCGACCACCAGCTGTTTCTCACCAGGGAGCTGGACCACGAGGTCGGGCCGTACAGCTGCGCCCGTACCGGCGCTATGCTGCTGCTCGTGGAAATCCACGTGGCGGAGCATGCCGGCGGCTTCCACGACCCGCCGCAGCTGGACTTCACCCCACTGTCCGCGGGCGCTGTTGGACCGCAAAGCGGACTCCAGGGCATGGGTTGAGCGGAGAAGCTGCTCGTCCGAGAGACGTGCCTCCTGTAACTGCTGTGCCAGCTGTCCGTATTGTTCCAAGCGGTCGCGTTCGAGCAGGGACACCTGCTGCTGCACCGCGGTGAGCTTCTCCGCCACGGGGGCGAGGGCCCGGAGGACGCTGCCGTCCTGGTTGCGTGACTCGCCCAGCTCCCGGTTCTGTACCGACAGAAGGCGCCGCTCGGCGTCGGCCGCCGCGAACTGCGCGTTGACCTCCGAAAGGCGGGCCGAGACGCCGTCGAAATCCTGCTCCAGTGCTACGGTCCGGCGCCGGAGCATCACGTAACTGCAGGCGGCGCCGATCACCGCGCCGAGAACCAGCATTAACAGGGCAAGTATCAGTGAAAAAGCGTCCATGGGTTCACTTTGGCACGGGCCCCTGACATTTTTGGCGCAGACGCCCGCGCGCCAGGCGGCAGATAAGGGCCGGGCCCGATTACCGGTAGAATTAGTGCTCGTGGCTCTTACTATTGGCATCGTCGGACTGCCCAACGTCGGCAAATCAACCCTTTTCAACGCACTGACCCGCAACCAGGTGCTCGCGGCGAACTACCCGTTCGCCACGATCGAGCCGAACGTCGGCGTGGTCAACCTGCCGGACCCGCGGCTGGCCAAGCTGGCCGCCGTCTTTGGATCGCAGCGCCTGCTGCCTGCTCCGGTGTCGTTCGTCGACATCGCCGGGATCGTCAAGGGCGCGTCGGAGGGCGAAGGCCTGGGCAACAAGTTCCTCGCCAACATCCGCGAGGCCGAGGCCATCGCGCAGGTCGTCCGCGTGTTTGATGACCCCGACGTCATCCACGTTGACGGCAAGGTGGATCCCCGCTCCGACATGGAGACCATCAACACCGAACTGATCCTGGCTGACCTTCAGACCATCGAAAATGCCATTCCCCGGATCGAAAAAGAAGTCAAAATCAAAAAGCGCGACGCGGCCGAGCTGGCCGCCATCAAGGCGGCACAGGCCGTACTTGAACGCGGCGACACCATCTTCTCCTCGATCAAGAGCGACAAGCTCGAGATGGAGCACCTTAAGGAGCTCGGCCTGCTCACGGCCAAGCCCTTCATCTACGTCTTCAACTCGGATGAAGGTATTCTGGGCAGCCCCGAGAAACAGGAAGAACTGCGCGCCATGGTTGCTCCGGCGGACGCCGTCTTCCTCGACGCCAAGCTTGAATCCGACCTCGTGGAACTGGACGAGGAAGAAGCCCGCGAGATGCTGGAGATGAACGGCCAGGACGAGTCAGGCCTCGACCAGCTAGCGCGCGTCGGCTTCCACACGCTGGGACTGCAGACCTACCTGACGGCCGGTCCCAAGGAAACCCGCGCCTGGACCATCCACCAGGGGGACACCGCCCCGCAGGCCGCGGGCGTCATCCACTCGGATTTCCAGCGTGGTTTCATCAAGGCCGAAGTTGTCTCTTTCGACGACCTTATCGAGGCCGGTTCCATGGCTGAGGCAAAGGCCCGCGGCAAGGTCAGGATCGAAGGCAAGGAATATGTCATGGCCGACGGCGACGTCGTGGAGTTCCGCTTCAACGTCTAGCAGGACCGGCCACAGGCCGCGACCAAGCATTAACGGTGAAAGCCCCGATTCCTCGGAATCGGGGCTTTCTGTTGTCAGGGCCCAATCCCGGATGAAAACGGTTCCGCAGGTGCTTTGTTGCAGCTCGGTAACAACCTTTACCCATGGGCAACTTTGGTCCCATGGGCATTCTTTTCGGGTCTAGGCTACTGCTCATGTGAGACCAGCCACATTCTCACTGGGGGAATGGGCGGTTTGGCCGGCGCCTACAGCGGCGGTCTTTTCAACACCACAGAAACATAGGAGGCGGAATGCGCTTAGGTCGTATTTCCAAAGCGGTAGGCGTCGCGGCTGCTGCCGCGCTAGCTCTCAGCGCCTGCGCCGGCAACAGCGGCGGGACAACCCCGTCAAGCGCTACTGCCGGCAAACAGGGTGGTTCAGCCACGGTGGTCGAGGTGAACGCGTTCAACACGTTCAACCCGAACACTGCGGATGGCAACACGGACATCAACTCGAAGATCAGCTATGCCACCCACTCGGGTTTCTACTACATCGACAACCAGCTGAACGTTGTGCGCAACGAGAAGTTCGGCAAGATGGAAAAGACTTCCGATGACCCGCTGACGGTGAAGTACACCATCAATGAGGGCGTGAAATGGTCCGACGGCACTCCGGTGACGGCGGCTGACCTCCTGCTGCAGTGGGCAGCATTCTCGGGGTACTACGATGACGTCGACTCGGAGGCGAAGACGGGTACGCAGTACTTCTCCTACGCCGGCGACCCCACCGGACTCAAGCTCACTGATTTCCCCGAGCTCGGTGACGACAACCGCTCCATGACCATCAAGTACTCAAAGCCGTTCGCTGACTGGGAAACCGTACTTGGCGGTCCGGGCATCGACATTGCGGCGCACGTCCTGGCCAAGAGTGCCGGCCTCACTGACGCCAAGGCATTGGTGGACTACCTGAAGGAAAAGCCCAAGGGCGATGCCAAGGCACCGAAGCCCGCCGACGAGAAGCTGAAGGCCATGGCTGACCTTTGGAACACCGGCTTCGACACGAAGACGCTGCCTTCCGACCCCAGCCTCTTCCTGTCCAACGGTCCCTACATCGTCAAGAGCATCACCCAGGACCAGTCCCTGACCATGGTCCGCAACAAGGACTACAACTGGGGCCCGGAAGCGAGCCTGGACGAGATCACCGTCCGCTACATCGGTTCCGCTCCGGCGCAGGTCCAGGCACTCAAGAACGGCGAAGCTGACATCATCGCCCCGCAGGCCTCGGCAGACACCATCGAGCAGCTCAAGGCGCTTGAGAGCCAGGGCGTCACCGTGGAACAGGGCAACCAGCTCTCCTACGACCACATCGACCTGAACTACTCGGGTCCGTTCGCCGAGAAGAGCGTCCGCGAAGCATTCATGAAGACGGTCCCGCGCAAGGACATCGTCGACAAGATCGTGAAGAAGCTCGATCCGGAAGCCAAGCCGCTAGACTCGCAGCTCTTCGTTCCGGCTCAGGCAGCCTACGAGGAATCCGCAAAGAACAACGGTTCCTCGGCATACCAGGACGTGGACATTGACGGCGCCAAGGCACTCCTTGCCGGCAAGACCCCCGAAGTCCGGATCATGTACAACAAGGACAACCCCAACCGCGTTGACGCCTTCTCCCTGATCCGCGAATCCGCCACCCAGGCCGGCTTCAAGATCGTCGACGGCGGACTGGGTGCCTCCGACTGGGGCAAGGCCCTGGGCGACGGCAGCTACGATGCCACCATCTTCGGCTGGATCAACCCGGGCGTCGGTGTATCCGGCGTGCCGCAGATCTTCCGCAGCGGCAACGGCTCCAACTTCAACCTGTTCAGCGACCCGGAAGCCGACAAGCTGATGGACGAGCTGATCGTCACCACCGACCGCAGCAAGCAGGACGAGCTGATTACGCAGATCGACAAGAAGATCTGGGAGTCCGCATACGGCCTTCCGCTCTTCCAGTCCGTAGGAGTGGACGCCTACAGCGACCGCATCACGGGCGTGAAGTTCATGCCGAACCAGACCGGTGTCTGGTGGAACTTCTGGGAGTGGGCCGAGAAGTAAAGCCCCCGCTCAGCGAGTGAACAGCAGGAGAAGGCGCCGGGACACATGCACCAACGTCCCGGCGCCTTCTCCGGGACCACCGGCATTCTGCCGGCTTTCCGCCCACCTCATTCGGGAAGCCGGACTGATTCTGCGATGGGCCCGGTGAGATCCCGGCCCGGATATAGAGGCTTTCCACCATGGTGACGTACATCGTCCGGCGGCTGATTACGGCCGCACTCATACTTCTCGGGGCATCATTCCTCGTGTACCTCCTGACAGCGTCGTCAGGGGATCCACTGGAGGAATTCCGCGCCAGCAGCGCCCCGAACAAGCAACAGCTCATGGACTCACGCAGCCAGCTCCTTGACCTGGACACCCCGGCCCCGCTCCGGTACTTCAAGTGGCTTGGCGGAGCAGCCAGGTGCCTGGTTCCGTTCGGCGGTTCCTGCGACCTTGGCAAGAACATCGCCGGGCAGCCGATTACCGAAGCCCTGGGCTTCGCGCTCGTTCAAACTCTCACACTCGTCACCGGCGCCACGATCCTGGCCATCCTTATCGGCATTGCCCTCGGCATCATCACGGCACTGAGGCAGTACAGCGCCCTGGACTACGGCGTGACCTTCATGGCGTTCCTGTTCTTCTCACTGCCAATCTTCTGGGTCGCGGTGCTGTTGAAGGAATACGGAGCCATCGGATTCAACGATTTTCTCCGCAATCCCGAAATTCCGCTGCCGGTGGCACTGGGGATCGGCGCCGTCGCCGGCTTGATCGTTGCCGTTGCCGTAGGTGGGGCGACCCGCCGCCGGCTTGTTTCGGGCGGCGTCGTGTTCCTCGGAGTAAGCCTCATCCTGATCTATTTCTCGGTTGTCCAGTGGTTCCGGAATCCCGGCCTTGGCCCGGTGGTCATTGCGATTGCCGGCGTGGGCCTCGCGTTCGCCGTGACTCTGTTGGTGGCCGGGCTGAAGAACAGGAAGGCGCTACAGGCATCGCTCATCGTGGTGGGACTTGGACTGGTTGCGTACTTTGCCGTCCAGCCGCTCCTTAACCAGGCGACGGCGCTCATGATCGTTCTCCTAGCCCTCGCGACAATCGGCGTGGGCGTTGGAACGGGCTACCTGATGGGCGGCTACGACCGGGGCCAGTCGATGCGAGCTGCCGGCATCACCGCCTTCCTGGTGGGCGGACTTATCCTGATGGACCGCTTCATGCAGGCCTGGCCCAGCTACTTCAGCAACAGCAGGGTGCGCGGCAGGCCCATCGCCACCATCGGGGCAGGCACCCCCAACATCCAGGGCGACTTCTGGATCCTGACACTGGACACCTTTACCCACCTGATTCTTCCGACGATGGCCCTTATCCTTGTCTCGCTGGCAAGCTACACACGGTTCACCAGGTCGTCCATGCTGGAAATCATGAACATGGATTACATCAGGACAGCCCGTGCCAAGGGCCTTTCCGAACGGTCCGTGGTGATGGGCCATGCGTTCCGCAACGCGCTGATTCCCATCGCAACGATCGTGGCGTTCGATATCGGGGCGCTCATCGGCGGGGCCGTCATCACGGAGACCGTGTTCTCCGTGCGCGGCATGGGGTTCTTGTTCCTGGACGGCATCATGCACACCGACCCGAACCCCGTCATGGGCGTCTTCGTCTGCGTGGCAGTCACGGCGATGGTGTTCAACCTGATAGCAGACCTTGCGTATTCCGCACTCGATCCCCGCGTAAGGATTAAGGCATGAGCCAGCCTACCCAGCAGGAAGAATTCCTCGCCGAACACTCGCACCCCAGGCCCCCGGGCGCACCCCTCGAGCCCGACGCGAAAGGGCTGAGCCAGGGGCAGATTGTCCGTAAGCGGTTCCTCGGCCACAGCGGAGCCATCGCCGGCCTGGTCATCTTCTCCGTCATCTTCCTGATGGCCTTCACCTCCGTGGGCTGGGCCGGGATCCCGGGCTGGTGGAAATACGACCATCTGGATGTCTCGCCGCTGGTCAACGACGGCGTTCCGACGGCCTCGCTGTGGCCGCCGGCCTGGGGCGAACACCCGTTCGGGCAGGACCGGATCGGGCGCGACCTCTTCGCCATGACCATGCGCGGAGCCCAGCAATCCATCACCATCATGCTCCTGATCGGCACCATCGCCGGCCTGCTGGGCACCGTGGTGGGCGGACTGTCCGGATACTTCCGCGGCTGGGTGGAAGCCATCCTGATGCGGATCACCGACGTCATCATCATCATCCCTGTACTGCTGCTCGCCGCGGTCGTGGCCCAGAGCGTCAACCGCAGGGACCAGGGAGGCTGGCTGTCGGGCTTCGCGGCCAGCAATGGCATCCTGGTCCTCGGAATCTTCCTGGGCCTCGTCAGTTGGGTCGGCCTCGCCCGGCTGATGCGTGGAGAGTTCCTCACCCTGCGTGAGCGGGAGTTCGTTGATGCGGCCCGCATCTCGGGCGCCAGCAATTCACGGATCATTTTCAAGCACATCCTGCCCAATGCCGTCGGCGTGCTGATCGTGAACGTGACCCTGACCATGTCAGCCGCCATCCTCCTGGAGACGGCACTGAGCTACCTCGGCGTCGGCGTGAAATCCCCGGACACTTCCCTGGGCCTGCTCATTTCGCAAAACCAGGAAGCATTCGCCACCCGGCCCTGGCTGTTCTGGTTCCCCGGCCTCTTCATTGTCCTGATCTGCCTCAGCATCAACTTCATCGGCGACGGGCTGCGGGATGCCTTTGATCCGAGGCAGAAGAAGTTCAACGCCAAGAAGGCCAAGGAGACCCGGGCGTCCGGTGAACCGGCCAAGGTTCCGGCTCCCGCAGCCGACGGGCCTGCAGGCGACTGAATGCGCTCTCATCGGGCATCCGCCCTAAGGAACTGCGACACCCCAGTAGCTGGCGGCCAGGAGGACGGCGGTGACGGCCAGTGCCGTCCACCGAAATGTCACCCTGACAGCCGTTGTTCCGGCGCTTCCGGCGTCCACGGCACCCGCTTCGACCAAGGCTTCCCAGCGCCCGCGAACCAGCCGGGCTGCCTGGCCGGAGTCCGTGGTTTTCAGGTCGCCCGGGCGAACGGACTTCCCCGGTCCGTATGTCGCGGACGGAAGCCCCTTGAGGTCCTCAGGGCGGGCGTTCCGGCCGCCCCAGATTCCCGGCGCCGGTGCAGCCCAGGAAACATAGTTCCTGGCCGGCGTGACCAGGGTCAGGGCGTACCGGGTGTCAACATTGACCAGCGCCGCCCACGGCACGTCAACGGACCGGAACGGATTCTCCAAGGTGATGCCGTCGTCGTGGACCACCACGGAGGGCATCCAGAAGAGCAGCCAGCCGAGAAAGCCGATCAGCAGCAGCGGGCCTGCACCCACGAGGGCGGCCGGCCCGCCGGCCGCCGCAGTAACAACGAGGCCAAGGGCTGCGACCAGCCAGGAAAGCCACGCGAACCACTTGTTGGTGCTGGCTTTGAAGACTTCAACATTTCCGGCGTGCGGCACACTGCTCATGCCCCTAATAATTCAGGATTCCAGGCCGCAGCACTAATCTCCCGTGCAGCCGCGGCCTGGGCGGAAGGGAACCGTCATGACTGACAACATCACCCCGAACCAGGACACTGCCCCGGCGCAGGATCCGGCCAAGGGAGCAGTTGTCCTTGAGGTCCGCGACCTCAGTGTGGACTTCGGCGTGGACAAAAAGTGGGTGCCCGCCGCCATCGGCCTGAATTACGAAGTCAGGGCAGGCGAAGTCCTGGCAATTGTGGGGGAGTCCGGCTCCGGCAAGAGTGCCAGTTCCATGGCCTTGCTGGGCCTGCTGCCCAGCAACAGCCGGGTGTCCGGCAGCGTCCGCCTCTCGGGAAAAGAGCTCCTCGGAGCCAGTGCGGCAAACATCCGGGAGGTACGCGGCAAGGACGTGGCCGTGATCTTCCAGGAACCCATGACCGCCCTGAACCCCGTGTACACAGTCGGGGCGCAGATCGTGGAGACGGTGCGGCTCCATAACGAAGTCTCACCGGAGCAGGCCAAGGAACGTGCCCTGCGGATGCTGGAACTGGTGGAACTCCCGGACCCCGAGAAGGCTTTCAAGTCCTACCCGCACCAGCTGTCCGGCGGCCAGCGTCAACGGGCCATGATTGCGCAGTCGCTGTCCTGCGACCCCAAACTGCTGATTGCCGACGAGCCCACCACAGCCCTCGATGTCACCGTCCAGGCCGAGATCCTGGACCTCATGCGAAACCTGCGGAACAAGCTGGACAGCGCCATTGTGCTGATTACCCATGACATGGGCGTGGTGGCGGACCTCGCAGACCGGATCGCCGTCATGCGGCGGGGGCTGATCGTGGAAACCGGAACGGCGGAGCAGGTCTTCCGCAACCCCCGGCACGAATACACCCAGGCGCTGCTGGCGGCGGTGCCGCACCTCGGCCAGGGCAGCGCGGAGGAAGGGCAGGAAGTGGACGTCACGGCCGCGCTGGCCGCTGCCACACACGCTGAGCTGGAATCAGTGGATCCCGAGGAACTAGTCCGCCGCGAGCGGGAGAACGCTGCGGCGCTTGCCGCTGCGGCCGCCGGGGAACAGATTCAGGGCGAACCCGTACTTGAACTTACCGATGTGGCCATCGAGTATCCCAAACAGGGCCGTGTGCCTGCCTTCAGGGCCGTCGAGGGCGCAAACCTCGTGATCTACCCGGGCCAGGTGGTGGGTCTGGTCGGCGAATCCGGCTCAGGCAAGACCACCATCGGCCGCGCGGCCGTTGGTCTGCTTCCTGTCGCTGCCGGCACCATGCGGGTTGTGGGCCAGGACATTTCCGGCGCCAAGAGAAACGGCAAGCAGTTGCACCACGTCCGCCGGCACATCGGCATGGTGTTCCAGGACCCGTCGTCGTCGTTGAACCCGCGGCTTCCGATCGGCGAGAGCATCGGCGAACCCATGTTCCTCGCCGGGGAAGCAAAGGGGAGCGGGCTGCAAAAGCGGATCGAGGCCCTCCTGGACCAGGTTGAGCTGCCCCGGAGCTACCGGAACCGTTATCCGCACGAGTTGTCCGGCGGGCAGAAGCAGCGCGTCGGCATCGCGCGGGCGCTGTCGCTCAAACCCAAGCTGATGGTGGCGGACGAACCGACATCCGCACTTGACGTGTCGGTGCAGGCAAAAGTGCTTGAACTGTTCCAGAACCTCCAGAGGGAACTCGGCTTCGCCTGCCTCTTTGTGACCCATGACCTGGCCGTGGTCGACGTGCTGGCCGACCACATCTGCGTGATGCAGCGGGGAAGGATCGTTGAGCAAGGCACACGGGACCAGATTCTGCGCAATCCGCAGGAACCCTACACCCAGCGACTGCTGGCGGCCGTGCCGCTGCCGGACCCCGAAAAACAGCGTGAGCGGCGGGAGCTGCGGGCGCAGCTGCTGGCAAGTGGAGTGCAGTAGCGTAAGTCACATCAGGTGTAGGCTACCACTGAGTAACCTGTGACTTGAAATACTCCAGTGTTGACGTTAGTGGTCAAATTGTGACCGAGTTACAGTTTGGCAACAGAGTTCCAATATCTGGACATTTTGCGGTTAGGCTACTCACTTATGTATGCCACGTCACAGGACACCTCTGTGCCCGGCTTGCGGGGAAGCACAAGCCTTTCCCTACTCAACTCCCACAACTCATAGGAGGCGGAATGCGTTTTTCGCGCACTTCCAAAGCACTGGGCATGGTGGCCATCGCGGCCCTTGCCCTGACCGGATGCGGCGCCGCCGGAGGCGGCTCCACGGACGGTGCCAGCCAGGCTGCCGGCGACCCCAGCAAGGTCATCACCGCGTACAGCAATGAACCGCAAAAGCCCCTGATGCCCGCCGATACCGGCGAAGTGTACGGTGGCCGCGTCGTCGAGCTTCTGTTCGAGGGCCTGCGTAGCTACGACCCCAGCGGCAAGTCCGTCGACGCCCTGGCCGAGTCCATCGAGTCCCCGGACGGCCAGAACTACACCATCAAGGTCAAGTCCGGCAGTAAATTCACCAACGGTGAGGACGTGACCGCCAAGAGCTTCGTTGACGCCTGGAACTTTGCCGCCCTGAGCACCAATGCCCAGAGCAACAGCAGCTTCTTCGAATCCATCGAAGGCTACGACGCAGTCAGCGCCACCAAGACGGAGAAGGGCGCGGACGGCAAGGACACCGACGTCCCGGCCCCCACCGCGGAAACCCTCTCCGGCCTGGCCCTGAAGGACGATTCCACCATCACGGTCAAGCTGACCCAGCCGGAAGCTGACTGGCCGCTGCGCCTCGGCTACTCCGCCTTCATGCCGCTGCCGGCGGATGCCATCAAGGACCCGAAGAAGTTCGGCGAGAACCCGGTGGGCAACGGTCCGTACAAGATGGCCAAGGAAGGCGCCTGGCAGCACGACAGCCAGATCGAACTGGTCAAGAACGCTGACTACAAGGGTGCCCGCGAAGCCAAGAACGGCGGCGTGACCTTCAAGTTCTACACCGACCCGGCTCCGGCCTACACGGACATCCAGGGCAACAACCTCGATGTCACCGACGTCCTGCCGACGGACGCCCTGAAGACCTACACCACGGACTTCCCTGAGAACCACCTCAACAAGCCGTACGCGGGCAACTCCACCCTGAACATCCCGGGTTACCTTCCCGAGTTCCAGGGCGAAGCAGGCAAGCTGCGCCGCCAGGCACTGTCCATGGCCATCAACCGCGAAGAGATCACCAAGGTCATCTTCTCCGGCACCCGCATTCCGGCCAAGGACTTCACCTCCCCGGCTGTTGACGGCTACAACGAGAATGTTGCCGGCTCCGAGGTCCTGAAGTTCGACGCCGCCAAGGCGAAGGAGCTGTGGACCCAGGCCGACGCCATCAGCCCGTGGCCGGCAGACAAGACCCTCCAGCTTGCCTACAACACCGACGGCGGTAACAAGGAATGGATCGACGCCGTTGCCAACAACTTCAAGAACAACCTGGGAATCAAGGCCGAAGGCCAGCCGTTCGCCAAGTTCGCTGAAATCCTGAAGCTGCGTACCGCCAAGGGCCTCCCCGGCCTGACCCGTGCCGGCTGGCAGGCAGACTACCCGTCGCTGTACAACTTCCTCGGCCCGCTCCTGAAGACCGGCGCCAGCGCCAACTACGAGGGCTACACGAACCCCGAGTTCGACAAGCTCCTCACTGAAGGCCTCGGCGCCAAGTCCACGGACGACGCCAACAAGAAGTTCACCGAGGCCCAGGAGATCCTGTTCGAGGAACTCCCGAACCTGCCGCTGTGGTACTCCGCACGCCAGGCCGTCTGGAGCCAGAACGTCAGCAACGTTGACGCTGGCTGGAACGGTGTTCTGCAGTACTGGGCCATCACCGCCAAGTAACTTCGGAACAAATCCACGTCAAAAGCTCATGGGGGTTCGGCCACAAAGCCGGGCCCCCATAGCCTTGGAACCGGCACGAAAGCTGTCCTACATGATCCCCCTTAGCCCCACAAACGCGCAGGAGGAGTTGCTGTGATCCAGTACATCCTCCGGCGCCTGCTGCAGATCATTCCGGTGTTCATCGGAACCACGCTGCTCGTCTACTTCATGGTCTTTGCCCTTCCCGGCGACCCGATCCGGGCGCTGTTCGGCGACCGTCCCCCCAGCGAAGCCGTTATTGCGCAGCTCCGCCAGCAGTACAACCTCGACCAGCCGTTCTGGGTGCAGTACGGGCTCTTCCTCAAGAACCTGTTCACCTTCAACCTCGGTGTCGATTTCACCGGCCAGCCCATTGCGGCATCCCTGGGCCGGATCTTCCCCGTGACCGTCATGCTCGCCGTCGAAGCCCTGATCATCCAGGCCGTCTTCGGCGTGACCTTCGGCCTCATTGCCGGACTCCGCAAAGGAAAGGTCTTTGATGCGACGGTGCTGGTTGCGTCGCTGGTGGTCATCGCCATCCCCACGTTTGTGCTCGGCTTCGTCCTGCAGCTGCTGATCGGCGTGCAGCTCGGCTGGGCCAAACCCACGGTCGGCGCAAATGCGGACT
>Ga0307416_100000638_pt1 | contig 18094 bp, 12 predicted proteins | sample DK1Cmetagenome_2_FD_203821 | JGI IMG/M metagenome (GOLD analysis project Ga0307416, IMG submission 203821) | Maize rhizosphere microbial communities from greenhouse at UC Davis, California, United States - DK15-C-3 | ecosystem: Host-associated > Plants > Roots > Rhizosphere > Soil | place...
GACTTCCCGCAGACTGCAATGACGGATTTACCTTCCTCCTTTGCCACGCGTGCGACTTCCGAAACAACTTTCCCTGAAAAGGTTTGCTGGTCAATCTTGCCCTCGCCGGTGATAACAAGATCAGCCTTACGGATCTTTTCTGCCAGACGCCAGCTTTGCATAAGATAGAATACACCTCGTTGTATGTTAGCTGAAAGGAAGACCTTCGCTCCGGCTCCTAATCCACCTGCGGCCCCGGCTCCTGGAAAATCAACGGATATTTTCAGGTACTTGTGAACGACCCGCCGGAAGTTTCGCAGTCCCCCGTCAAGCAGTTCGATCGCTGATCTTCCTGCACCTTTTTGAGGACCGTAGACATATGCAGCGCCTTCCGGTCCGTATAATTGATTAGTAACATCACACAGCGCGGTGAACTCCACATTTTTCAGCTGCGGGTTCACCCCTTCTCGTTTGATGTGGTGAATGTGAATAAGATTTTCGCCGACAGGCTTCAGGGGCTGACCTGAGACATCACAAAAAACGTATCCGAGTGCTGATGCCATACCTATGCCGGCATCATTCGTCGCACTACCGCCAAGGCCAAGGATTATGTTCCTTACATTCCGCTCGATGGCGTCGGCGATCAATTCTCCGGTACCGTACGTGCTCGTCAGTAGCGGATTCCGTTCTTCTGGCGACAAAAGAGTGAGTCCTGAGGCCTGAGCCGTCTCTATGAAAGCAGTACGACCGTCCTGCGATATTCCGTATTGCGCCGTGAGGGGTTTGAACAGCGGTCCATGCACCGTAACCTCCAACTGTTTGCCCCCGTGCCATTCGGTCAGCAGCTCGCAGGTTCCTTCGCCTCCGTCTGCCATTGGATATGATTGTACCTCCGCCGAAGGATGCACCCTGCGCACGCCTTCAGCAATGGCACGACAGACTTCAGTGGCGGGAAGTGAGCCTTTGAACTTATCAGGACAGACGATGACTCTCACAATACAAGGTAAAGATTAATAGTGGCTGCAACTCCTGAAAATCCGTATGGAGTCACGATTCATCCAGGCCCGGCGTCACGGGGCAAAAAGTACATCAATATTCGCAATTGAAACGGATATTGATGTTTGTTGTTTAATAAATTTAGTCTCGGCTCCGCGCGACGGGGAAGGAGCTGGAAAAGAAAATTCCATGGGCACAAAGAAAACGCATTTTGAGTTTGAAACGATATTGTCAGAGATTGACAAACCGCTTTTGAAGACTGCTATCTTTTTGCCTGACCACATCATCAAAAAACTGCCTGCCGGGCGGGTCAGGGTGGAAGGGAAGTTGAATCGGGTTCCCTTCGCGCTGGCTGTGCAGCATCAGAAAGATGGCTCACGGTATTTCGCAGTGAGCGCCTCCCTGCGCAAAGCTGCGGCGATAAACGTAGGCGATAAAGTAAAAGTTGTTTTCCAGATTGTCGATGCGGACAAGCTGGACGTCCCGGAAGAGTTGGAAGCGGTGCTGGCTCAGGACGATGACGCACGCAAGGCATGGGATAAACTTCCCAGGGGATATCAACGCGGGCTCATCCATTATATCACATCCGTAAAGAATGTCGATAGCCGAATCCGGCGATCCATCGACATCATGACCAGGGCAAAGATAGGAAAGCTCCATGGCCAAAGGAAGGGGGACTAGACTTTGGAACTTTCATGGGACAAAAAATGAAGTGAGCTGGGCTACCCGCCAGAGGCTGAAAGAGGTCAATCATCCGCACAAACCTGCAACGCCTCTCTCAACCCGGACGCTCACCCGCGCTCACTCTTTTATCAATGAGGAGTGCTTCCTGGATCAATCGGAAATCCTACTAATCCCGTGTGAACTCTATTTCAATTCTGTCGTTCAGGTTGGCGTTCGGGCTGTCTGCCTTTACAAGCATGTCGCGGCCACCCCATGAAAAGATTTTTGTCCTTTTCGGATCGATCCCATGATCAGCGAGGTAGGACCTGATAGCTTCGGCCCGCAGAGCAGTGAGATCTCTGGCAGAGCCCGTCAGTTGAACAGATCCTGCGACGTCGAAGTAGTTTTTATTGGGCCCAACTGCTATAATCTCACGTTTGTTCTTACCGTTGCAATGTGCATGGATGGTTATCTCGTAGTACGGATTCTTCTGCATCATCCGCACCAGCTCGTCAAGGTCCATCTGTGAGCTCTCGCGCATAATGGCGGCATCCTTGTAAAACGATACGTTGTACATCGGCGATACATCGCCGGCTTCAACCCTCTCGAGCCTATAAGGGATCACCCAGACACCCTGCGCATCAACGTATGCTTGTTGATCCGTGGATGAGGGGTTTGCGTAGTCGATGTATTTGTAAATCTCTTTATAGCCAAACATCCCACACACGACTGCCATTGGCTCGTTACTGTATCCCGGGCGCAACAAGTCTACAAAGGTGTTGGTATTGTAGGATCCGAGGTCACGACCTTCCTCAAAATCCACGTGGTGCACCTTGCCAGGTACTAACTCGCCTTCCGGAGACTCGATCTTAAACTTGAAGTATTTACCGACAGGTTTTGGTGGAACCAGTCCTGCATTCGCTGTGACAGAAGATGATGAAGCGCTCGCTGAAGAGCTCTCTTGATTTGTAGTCTCGGCAAGGTCGTTCCCGCCTAACGACTCGATCGCTTTCCTCAATTGCAATGTTTTTGAAATAGCGGTCTCCCTGTCAGTGGTCTTTAATAAGTAAAAGTGTAACAGATTTTCCCTCTCGGAAACAGTGTACATAGAGTCCGTAGCTTGGACAGGAACATAACCTTTAAATTCGCTTGCATTCTCATCTGCCGCAAACGCCCCGACGACTACGTAATAGTGCTGCGAACAGGCAATCCATGGACTGCCTACGATAGCTGCAATGCATGCAGCTTTGATAACGATTGACCTCATAAAGTGATGATTAGTTTTACAACCCGGGAAACACATTTCAACCCACCGACCGTATTTAAATTCTCATGCCAATTGCTGCTTTCATACTGCCGCTATCATGCAGTGGAATGGTCATACAGCTGCTTCATCGTTTGGACCTTAGGGGTCGCAGCGAAGTTGAACGAGCTCACCAAGATCCTCGCTCATACTTCACAAGCACACTGAATGCGCTCCACACAAAGTGCGAGAGAACAAGTTCATCATACGTCAGACATATCTCCGCCAACGCAAGGCATATACTACCGTTCGTCTGCATTACGAGCATGTTCGGCTATCGCTTATGTAGTTCGTCGGGAAATTTCACTCATTAGGCAACCTGATCATCTTAGTCATCCTTGAAGCCAATCTTCGAGAGAAAAAACGTTTACAAATTTTACGTGCAGACGAAAAATCAATCACTTAGTGTGCAGCAATGAGCCGATAGTATGTACAAATTTTCTCACGGCTATCATCTCGAAATTAATTGCTAAATGTTTGTATACTTTCTTCCCCCAACAACGGTAGCCAATAAGTATTTGCTCATTCACAATATCCGACACGCTGGGCGTTAAATATTAAACACACGACACCACCACATCTTCTCATCATACCTCCACTGTCTTCAAGAAAACTTTTAATTTATAAAGCTGTATGGTATATGGTTGGAATTTTTTGTCGTGAGAGTTTGTCGTATAGATAAGGCGGGTACACGAAGGTAATTGTCAGAGTTCATCCCAGTGATGAGGAGTGAGCAGCGGGCATATTATTTTTGTTGAACCTGCAAGTGAAATTAATGTTCAACAAATAAATAACTATGGCACAAAGAAAAAGTCAAGGACAGGGCGGAACTTCTAATCGTGGTTTCGCTTCGATGAACCAAGAGCAGCAACGTGCGATTGCTAGGAAGGGAGGAGAAGCTGTAAGTATGAATCGTGCTCATATGGCTGAGATAGGTAGGAAAGGCGGAGAGGCCAGCGGACAAAATCGCAGGAACGCCGCGAACCAGAATAGAATGAACCAGGAGAATCAGGCGAACCAAAACAATCAGGGTAACCAGGGCAATCCTTCTGGCGAAAACCGCGAGCGTTAATTCTCTCTGCACTAGAACAACATGATTTCAAAAATGTCCTGGAGTTGCTCCGGGACATTTTTATTTTCTTGTAAGCAGTGCGCGTGATTGTGATAGTGTTAACAAGAACTTTACTGGTGTTTATTTCCTTACCCTGTTATCGTTTCTGTAGATGAAACTCCGCAGGAAAATGCGTTTCAGCCTGATCAAGGTACTGGCATAATATTGTTTGAGACGGGGTTGTGCTAGCGAAGTCTGAACAAAGAGGGGATAGCAAGAGAGAATATGGCACCGAAGGAGCGAAGGGGTGGACCGAAAGGTTTTGCCTCGATGGATGAGGAGAGGAAAAAACGCATTGCGAGTGAAGGAGGTCTGGCATCTGCAAGAGCGAAGAAAACTTCAAACCGGGGATTTGCTTCAATGGATAAAGAAAAATTAAAAGAGATATCAAGTATGGGTGGGAAGGCATCGAGAAGTAACAAAGGCCCGAACCCCGAAAGAAATGAAGAGGATGTTGAAAAGGATATTATAAGTGTGAAGGATGTTTCGAAAAGAGATCTGAACTCACTGGAAGGAGAAGATAACCTTGAATCTTCTGGAAAGACACAAGGTTCATTGGCCTACAGTGAAACTGACGAGGATGAAGATGAGGGATTAGGTGACGGAAATCTTGGTCGAAGCACCCGGGGGGATGTGTTAAGCAAATAATATCAAATTCAAACATCTGATCATAGGGCAGCCCACAAGGCTGCCTTTTTTTATGCTATCCTTTTGTCGACAGATGATTGTATTTTTGCGCGATGTCGTATCCGGTTCTTTCCATCCTCGACGAAGTTAAAGACAAGCTCAGCAATTCACATTTGGTTGTTCTTGAGGCCCCACCCGGAGCGGGAAAATCTACCATACTGCCGCTACACCTCCTCGATGAGCCATGGTTGGAAGGAAAGAAAATTGTCATGCTGGAACCAAGACGACTCGCAGCGCGGTCTGTGGCTATGCGCATGTCGGATATGCGTAACGAGTCGGTGGGAGATACCGTGGGATACCGCGTGCGATTTGACTCGCGCGTCGGAAAAAGGACAAGACTTGAGGTAGTTACAGAGGGCATCCTGACCCGCTTCCTTCAGCACGACAACTCACTTGAAGACGTTGGCCTTCTCATCTTCGACGAGTTCCACGAACGAAGTCTCCAGGCGGATCTCGCGTTAACACTCAGCCTTCAAGTTCATGAGATACTGCGCCCGGATCTGAGGATATTGATAATGTCTGCAACACTCGACGGCGAGCTGTTGACTGAAAAGTTGAAGGCTCCGGTAGTCAAAAGCACAGGAAGACAGTATCCGGTTACTTTGCACTATGTGCCTCCGAACGAACAAACGTCAATCGCACATCAGGTGACGACTTGCATCCGCAAAGCAATCCGTGAAGGTGACGGTGATATTCTTGCATTCCTTCCAGGATCGGGTGAGATCAGGCGCGCGGCCGAGTTGCTCGACGCCGAAAATCTTCCTGTGACGACGTATGCGTTATATGGGGATCTTAGTTTCCAAAAACAACAGGAAGCAATTCTGCCTCACCCTCATGGTAAACGCAAAGTGGTACTGGCTACCTCCATCGCCGAAACTTCGCTCACCATTGAAGGAGTCTCTATAGTAATAGACAGCGGATATGCCCGCGTTCCGCGTTTCGATCCCCGCAGCGGTTTCACCCGACTCGAAACGATTCGCGTCACCCGTGACGCCGCAGACCAGAGGGCCGGACGTGCCGGAAGGCTCGGCCCGGGCAAATGTTATAGACTCTGGAGCACTGCCGTGCAACAAAACCTTGTCGCGAGCAGAAATCCGGAAATACTCGAGGCCGATCTTGTGCCTCTCGTGCTGGAGCTCTGTCAGTGGGGAATTCAGGACGTGAACGATCTTACGTGGATCACGCCACCGCCAGCCGGGGCGATTAGCCAGGCCATTGATCTCTTAAATCAATTAGGTGCGCTAGATGGCAGACAGATCACAGAAAGAGGACGCGAAATGCTCACGCTACCAACTCATCCGCGGATCGCACACATGCTTCTCGAAGCGCGGCACGCAAATATGAATCCGTTACAAGCCCTGGCGCTGGCTACTGACATCGCGGCTGTGCTCGAAGAACGGGATCCTATGCCCAGGACATCCGGTGCCGATCTCTCACTGCGAATAGAACTCCTTAGACGTTGGAGAAAGGGAGAAAAGGTTGCGGCCGAAAAAACCACTCTTGAAAAGATTGAACGGCTCGCACGCGCATGGCGTCAACTCTTTAATATATCAATCGATAATGATCATGTTCCGGATACGCAGGTCGGCAAATTACTGATTGGAGCGTATCCGGAACGCATAGCCAAACAGGTTACAAAACATAATGAGAGGTACAAGATGATCAATGGCAGGATAGCCAGATTGCCGGATCACGACCCACTGCAGCGTGATACTTGGCTGGCTGTCGCGCAGGTCGACGCGGGCAGTCACGAAGGTAAAATATTTCTGGCTGCACCAGTTGATCCTGACGATCTCAGGGAGCTCGCGACCGAAAAAGAGCTTGTGTCATGGGACGAAACCCGCCAAATGGTTGTAGGAAGTCTCGAAATGCGAGTGGGTAACCTGAGCCTGACGTCAAGACCGCTGGAGAAACTACCGGAAGAAAAAAAGAACAAAGTGCTTTGCGGGATCATTCGCGAGAAAGGCCTAGGTTTTCTTAACTGGGGAGATTCCGAAAGCGCATGGCAGGCGAGGGTGTTAAGCTTGAAGAAATGGAGAACTGATGAAGCCTGGCCCGATGTCAGCGATGAAAAGCTCCTGAACACCCTGGAAGAATGGTTAACACCTTTTTTACCTGATCTCTACAAACGAAGTGACATTCTTAAATTAGACACTGGCTCTATATTAATGTCACTTCTGCCGTGGAACCTGCAGACCCGATTGAATGCCCTGGCGCCCACAGCGCTGCAGGTGCCGAGCGGATCGATGATAAAACTACAATACTTCTCTGACGGTCGTCCCCCTGTTATGGAAGTCCGACTTCAGGAAGTGTTTGGCCTTCTCGAAACCCCGGCGGTCAATGAAGGGAGAAATAAGGTAGTGCTGCATCTGCTTTCTCCGGGCTTTAAACCTGTGCAGGTCACCCAGGACCTGAAAAGCTTTTGGGCCAGCACCTATGCTGAGGTGCGAAAGGAACTTAGAACCCGTTATCCCAAGCATTCCTGGCCGGAAGATCCCTGGACAGCCCAGGCCGTTCGGGGAGCAAAGAGACGAAGCTGAATCAAAGTACGGCAGACACGAGGTCATCCGTGATGATCGCCGATTGCCGCGAACTTTTGTAGATAGTCCTTTATATATTGATCCATTTGTTTCCTTCGGTATTGCATGATGAAGCGCGGATGGGCAAGAGGGACGATCTCTTCGAACAATCTTTCCTCGGAGTTTATCTTTTGTATGTATTTATAATTCTCGCCCTCTCCAAGGCAATAAGCGACTTCCCGGCGAATTCCAAGTCTGACCAGCTCGTGCAGACTTTTGCGGATAAAAGGCTCAAGAGCTTTCTTCAGTGAAGGCGTATCATAGTAATTGAGATTTTTACCGTCTGCCATGAAGCCAAGCGGTGACACCGAGTTGATGAAAAATTTCGAAAAGAACTTCTCGTGCCCGCCAAATGCCTTGATCATTTGATGGATGAATTCAGCGGAAAGCTCCGGTTTCCTGGGCAGGTCATTCTCTATGCCGAGAAGTGTTTCCAGTTTTATGGGGTCAGTGAAGGGAATCCCCGTTATGCCAGCACCATATCTGCCTGGATTTATACCAAGAATGATAAAGCGTTTGCTATTGTCATGGTAATACTTTGAGTAGAATTTTTTGCATACCGTCATGCAGGATCGGTCCTGATATGGATTCATTACGGAAACTCCCTCCGGTAACGGATCGCTGATGTCGACGCCTTTGTAGAATTTGATAACTTTTTGTCCGAAAGTCATGTCTGCTACATCAATTCAAATGCGCTCTTGTAAAATCCTTCTTTTTGCACGAATTCGAGTAGCTCCAGGTAGAATGGATGAGAGCTGAGTGTCGCGCTATCGCCAATCATGATGAGCTTCTTCCGTGCCCGGGTCATGGCCACATTTGTACGCCGGATGTCGCTGAGAAAACCGACCTCACCCTTGTCGTTGCTTCGCACAAAGCTGATGATGATGACGTCACGTTCCTGCCCCTGGAACGCGTCCACTGTATTGATAGTAATGTAGCGGTACAGCGGTTCCAGGATGGCCGAAGCTTCGGCGAGTTTGTGAAGCTGGTCTACCTGAGCACTGTAGGGAGTGATGATTCCCATAGTGACGCCTTCATCAAGCCATGCCGGCACGCCAACATCTTCCACCAGCACCTCTGCTTGCTGAATAAGAAGTGACGCCTCCTCCGCATTCATCCTGCTTAACGTCTCTGGGTCCTGCTTCTCATTATAACCACAGCCTGCCGTGTCGATGAAAGTGACGGGTGCGAGGTGCGGGCGAAGCAAGTGAGCCTTGACCGATTCATGGGCGATCAGTTCATTCCCGTAAAAGTACCGCGAGGAAAATTCCATGATCTTTTCGTGCATTCTGTATTGCACTTTCAGCATGGACACCTGTTGAGGCTGGCTTTTTATTCCTTTTTCAAAAAGTGTGGTTGCGAGCCCTCTTCTGGCCGCGTCGATCGATTTGATGGTCGGCGGAAGTTGCTGATGATCGCCGGCGAAAACAACCCGCTCGCATCTCAAAAGCGGAATCCACGACGCCGGCTCGAGCGATTGACCAGCCTCATCAATAAAGACAGTTTTATACTTCTTGCCGCGCAATACCGGGTGAGATGCGCCTACCAGGGTGCAGCAAATGGCGTCCATCGTCTGCAAAAGGTCATTGATGATATAGAACTCGAGTTGATCGGCATCTGATTTGAGCAGTTTTGCCTCCTGCACCAAAAGCCTTCGCTGTTCTTTTTCGTGATAACCGAAATTTCGTTTGTACTTGAATGCCATGGAACGTACCTGTTCCATCCTTTTTCGAAGATTCCGAAGTTCCTTGTAATGTGTATGCATTGAGATGCGGTGATCCAGTGTCTTGCTCAGGGATTGCTCGGTCACCCTTGCAGGATGGCCGATCCGTAAAGCCTGAAGTCCCTGTTCGCTGAGCTTATCCACCAGAAGGTCAACGGCAGCGTTACTGGGCGCGCATACGAGCACCTGCTTTTCTTGTTTGATGGTGTACCGTATCGCTTGCACCAATGTCGTGGTTTTACCTGTTCCGGGAGGGCCATGGATAAACGCGACGTCACTGCTTTCCACGACCGTCCGCAAGGCTTGCTGTTGGCTTTCATTGAGGATGTTGATAGATTCGACGGCGAACTGTTTTTCCTCGCGGACAGCCTTCGAACGGCCGAGGAGGATCTCTTTCAGCTCGGCCACGCGGCCCTCCTCAGCCTTGATGACTTCTTTCAGAGTGAACTCCATCTCGCGGTAGCTCATCTCGTCGAACATGACATCGACACCAAGCAATCCGTCTGCAATCCAGTCCGGAAAGTCGTCGCCGTTGAGGGTAATGACCATCGTATTATCGCGCACGTAGTTGATGACCCCGTTGATATGTTCCTTCTCAGCGTTTCCGGAAGCGTTGGAAAAGACACTTACTACCTTCCCGCTCTGAAATGCATGAGGCTGTTCAAGGTGATTTGTGCGCTCCACCTCGATCGTCGGTCGTTCACCTGTCCCTATGTAGTCTCTCTTCAATGACACCGGATACCACGTCGAACCCTCCCTGGTCCGCTCTTGCAGGGAGCGCAGCAGTATTTTCTGACGATATTGCTCGAGGTCCGCCTGTCGCTCAAGTTTTATCAGCTCCAGTGTCTGAAGCAGTTGTTCGTTCGGTTCCAATACCAGATATTTTTTTATTTCCACACCGCCCGTGCCTCAGCACCTGCGTTTGGGATCAAGAAATTATTAATTATTATGCCGGACAAGCGCGGCGATTATTCGAGGAGGGCTTTCAGCCGTTCAACGGCTATTCTGTTTCTTTCTGAACCCATGTTGTCGATGAGGCTTTGTTTTTCCCGTGTCGTCAATCGCCAGCTTAGGGATGCACGTGCGTTATTTTTTCGGATGCTGTCCATCTTTTGCAGGACAGGAACATAAAATCCCGCTTCGTATTCGATGTCAACACGATCGACCGAATTATTGAACCATGATTTTGAGTATCCGATCAGCAGGTCGCTGGTGATGTCCTGGAAGTTTTCGAAGTTGTTGTAGACGCTGCTGATAGGTTGCGTAAACGCATCTATGAGCGTCTGACCTTTGCGCTCTGGTATACTTGCCAGCTTCGGCGAATCCCTGATGGAAACAAATACCACGCCTGAGGTGTTCGCCTCAATCCATTCCTTGTAGGCGTAAAGAAAGCGGACAGCGTCATTCAATCCGAAGTTATCAGAGATACCTGCGTCCATGATATAAAGAGCCGGATCACTCGGAAGCATGGTGTTGGGAGTGATGTATGGAAATGTCGCGCACATGCGAAGCCCTGACAGAAATCTCAGGTCATCGGCTCCCTGGTCAGCAAAGAGCCGTTGAAAGTCCACGCCGCTGAATTTCGGCGATGAGTACCCGGGAAAACTCGCCAGCTCATAGTTCAGGAACGACACCGGTCGTGAAGAGATGTATAGTTTGCGCCCGTCGTTGACAATCGTTGGACTTAACACGACGAGCGGAATGATTGCATCTGTTTCGGCGTCGGCGTATGCTGTGATGGGCTTGTCCATTAATCCGTCAGTGCTTTGATTGAGTTGTTGCTCAAATGTATAGGCGCGGTCTTTCAGGTAAGATTGGTTGGCATACCCGAAACGTGTGAAGCCCACGAACAAGTCATTCGCGAGCAATGAAAATATCAGCGGGTTCAAATTATCCGTTGAGATCTTTTCCCTGTATACGGGCGAATAGGGATTGATGGGCTCGCCCGTTTTTTGTCGCAGCTTTAGTTCACGGAAATAACTGGCTCCAATAAGGCCACCGGATGCCCCGGTTATGAGAATGCTGTTTTCAATAAGCTTCCCGCGCGTGAGGCTGTCTACGGTTTGCAGAGCATTGAAGGTCCAGAGCGCCGCGCGTTTTCCCCCGCCACTGACACATAAAAAGACCATCTTCGGTTTCGTGCCGGCAGGAAATTTCTTTCGCCAGTTTTCAAGCATCGGAAAAGTGCGGGCCTTGTCCTCAGCAATCGCGGCACTGTCATTGAGCATGCGAAGCGCCTGGACCGAGTAGTCGGCGCGTGCCATGGAATAATCAAGGCCAAATGCTTTATACTGTTTTGCGAAGAAATCTTTTCCAACCAGGAAATTGATGAACAGGAATAATATTAAAGCAATGGTAGCCGACCAGTTCCCGAACCAGTATGAAAACGCACCGGCGATCATCACGAAGATGGTCAGGAAGATCATGAAGCTGGAGGCCGCCGGCAACTGGAACGCCGGATAGTCTTTGAAAATGCCCAATACCAACACCGTTGCAAAAATGAGCAACTCAATCACGACAAGGTTGAAGTGGTTCTGATCGAATACCTGAAGGATAGTAGCCCTGTCGTAAAAATGATTGTCCTCCACTTTCCTGAACCGGAAGTCATGGTCAAGGTAGTTATCGACCTGTATCTGTTTCTTGCGGGCAATGTCGAGCTTTTTCATGGCGCTCGCCCGCGTCACCTTTACATTCGATTTTATCTTTTCATCAATGCGGCAGACGACGTACTTGAATATGTCATTGTTCGTAAACCAGAAGTAGACGAAAAAGATGGACGTCATGATCAGATAACCCGACAACAGTCCAGCCAGGTTGGTAAAGAGGGACCATTCAGTTGTGTACTCGTTGTTTATCTGGAAACCAATGATCTGCCAGATATACACGATGAAGAAGATAACCGGAATGAGGCTGTTGTTGATGCAAAACTTAGTGAACGGGCGCGCCAGTGTTCCTACAAACGTGAACCTGTGACCATCGTTTATGTAGCAGGTGATGTGGAATGCCATGGTAAATCCCGCCGTACACACACCCATGATGAAAAAGCTTGTGAAATTGACCTTGTTGAGATACTCGGGATCGAGGAAAAGATATGGGATGCCCAGGTATTTTCCGAAGGCGCCGGTGATCATCGCGAGAAGGATGATCCAGCACAACAGCAACACATGGTTGCGCTTTATGTTGTTCAGAAGCAATTGAACAGGAAAGGAGTAAGCAACAACCGGAAAAAGGGAATAGATCCTTCGCATGAACAATTTATCAAAGTTACCCATTTTTATCGAGGTCTCCAGATGTGAGACTTGATTTATTCCCCGACTTTGTGATTGGCTGGCGAAATTTTGTGGAGTTCGTCGGCGATTCTGCGATCATTGGAAAGGCGGGGCACCTTGTTCTGACCTCCCAGTTTTCCGAGTGACTTCATGTATCGAATAAAAGTATCCGGGCCGAGGCTCGTGACCTGCAACGTACGCAATATGCTTCCGCGGATAAGATCATCATAGTAGACATTGAGACTGCGCAACTGATTGTCAAGCTCGAGCGCGAATGCATCCAAATTACGTGGAGCCTTGGCAAATTCGATAAGCCATTCGTGGTGTGGTAACCCTTGCGTCACGGTCACCCTGGGCGCAACCGTGAACTCAGTCAGCTCCACTTCACCAAATTTTTTCATGGTACGCTTCATTGCCTGCTCAACCTCCTCACCAATAACATGTTCGCCGAAGGCCGAAATGAAATGTTTGATCCTACCGGTTACCACGATGCGGTAAGGATGCTTTGAAACAAACTTGATTGTGTCGCCAATGGAGTAACCCCACAAGCCTGCGTTGCTGTTGATGATCAACGCATAATTTTTTCCAAGTTGCACCTCATTGATGCTTAGCCTGGTAGGGTTCTCGGAGAAAAACTCCTCCGCAGGGATGAACTCAAAGAAGATTCCACTGTTCAATAGCAAAAGCAACCCTTCCTCGTGCTGTGAATCCTGGTACGCAAGAAAACCTTCCGATGCCGGATAGGTCTCTATGGAGTCTATCTCTTTCCCAATCGTTTCAAACAACTTAGCCCGATATGGCTCAAAATTAACTCCTCCATAGACAAACATCGAGAAGTTCGGAAATACGTCCTTGATCTTCTTCCCTGTGCGCTTCTGGATGCGATCAAAGTACATTTGCACCCACGGCGGAATCCCTGAAATCAGCGTCATATTCTGGCCGATGCTCTCGTCAATGATCTTTTCCAGCTTTTCCTCCCAATCGGGAATGCAATTCGTTTCGTAACTCGGCTTCTGATTCGTTCTGAGGTATGCCGGCACATGGTGATTCACAATGCCGGATAGCCTCCCCGTTTTAATACCGCCTTTTTCTTCAAGCTCGGGGCTTCCTGAAAGAAATATCAGCCCCCCATCCAGGAAGGATGCATTACCGGTCTCGTTGACATAGCTCAGCAAAGCGTTGCGGGCACTGTTGATGTGATTCGGTACTGATTCCTTCGTGATGGGAATGTATTTGGTGCCTGAAGTAGTGCCCGATGTTTTCGCGAGATATTCGGGCTTACCTTTCCACAAGACATCGGGTTGACCTGCGACCACGTCGCCAATGTAATCTTTCAAATCCTCATAATCGCGCACCGGAACGTGTCGTTTGAAATCCTCATATGTTCGGATCGCGGAAAAGTTGTGATCTTTGCCGAAGCGGGTCTCCTTGCCGGTCTTTATCAGTTCGTCAAAAATGCGCTGCTGAAAACGACCCGGTTCAAGAGACCATTTTCTCGTTTGTGTAGCAACGTAAGCCGCAAAAGGTTTTGCCAATACCGACCGGACACCCATAACCTGCTGAATAAGATGAAACCACTAATTTTACACAACGAAAGGTGATCCAAAGAAACACAATTTTATGGATGACGTTTTAAAAATAAGACATAGGTTTGATGAAACTTTTTACCTGCGGCGTCCATCCTTTTACTTATTCCGTGCGCTGATTTGCCTTTATGTCTCTTTGAAATAGGAAAACAATGAAAACAACATTAAAAGTAATTGTACTTGGGTTTGTCTCCGGACTGGCCGGCTCTTATACAGGCTTCCATTATTTTGTGAAACCTTTGGGAGTTCAACAGCAACCTGCAACCGAATTCCGCACGGTAAATTTCAAAGATCCCGATACGTCCCGCACGGAGATTCTCCCGATGACGCCATCAACGAATGCGCTGCCCGAAGACTTCAGCGAGGCCGCGGCTCGCGCAACGCCAAGTGTTGTTTACATCAATAGTATCTCACAAGGAGTAACCTACTCTACATGGGACTGGTTCTTCGGCGAAGGGCCCGGACGCCAAACACAGGTTAGCAGTGGCTCAGGTGTGATCTTTACTGCGGATGGATACATCGTCACTAACAACCATGTCGTCGCATCAGCAGAACGTATTGAAGTTAATTATAACAAGAGAGTCTATCCTGCTGAGCTTGTGGGAACGGATCCGTCCACGGATCTGGCAGTGATCAAGATACAAGGCAAAGATCTGCCCGCCATCTCGTTGGGCAATACCAAAGACGTGCAAGTAGGTGAGTGGGTAGTAGCTGTAGGCAATCCGTTTTCGCTGGCATCGACTGTTACGGCCGGGATTGTGAGTGCGAAAGGCCGGAAGATCGGGATTCTGGAAGACAAGTTTCCTATCGAGTCATTTATACAGACCGACGCGGCGATCAACCCGGGCAACTCCGGTGGCGCGCTCGTCAACAAAAAGGGTGAACTCATCGGCATAAACACTGCAATTCTTTCCCGCACGGGTTCATATACCGGTTACGCTTTTGCAGTTCCCGTCGATATCGCACGCAAAGTGTTCTCGGACCTCGTGAAATACGGCATCGTTCAGCGAGCGGTGTTTGGAGGAAGAGTTGTCGAATACGACTACGCGAATGCAAAAAAATATGATCTTGACACTAGAGTGGAGAATTACCGCGGCGTGCTTCTGGAAGCCATCGATCGGGAAGGACCGGCGATGCTCGCAGGCTTGAAGCCCGGAGATGTTATCACCCGTGTGAACGGCGCTGACGTGAATTCGCAAAGTGCCTTCGAGGAAGAATTGAGCTATCATTATCCAGGAGATAAAATAACCATTACCTATCTGCGTGATAATAAACAATCGACCGCTACTCTCACACTTGTCAACACGGAAGGGACTACTGAAATCATTCGAAGGAACATCGTCGAAGCCAAGATGCTCGGCGCCCATCTGGAGTCAACACAGTACGGAGTCAAGGTATTCCGGATAGCGGATAACAGCATCTTCCGGCAAATGGGTGTGCCGGAAAATTTCACCATCGTCGCCATCAACCGCGTCAGGGTAAAACAACCAGAGGAAGTAGTGGAGTTCTTTAAGAAGTTTAAGGGAAGGGGCGCTATTTACGGAGTTAACACATCGCGCCAGCAGATCGAAATACCATTCACCATCCGCTAACACCTCAACACATCAACACATCAACACATCAACACATCAAGGTCACAAAACCCGAAGCTTGAGCTTCTTCCCCAACTCGTCAACCGAATTTTTGAAGTTGGCGTCAGTCTTCATCATGTCCTCGACAGACTCCAGCGCGTGGATGACGGTGCTGTGATCCCGGCCTCCGAAGTTTTCGCCGATCAGTGCGAGGGTTAATTGAGTAAATCTTTTGCAAAAATACATGGCAACCTGGCGCGGGATGACGATCTCGCGCTTTTTTACTTTGCCCTTCATTGCATCCAGATCGCACTTGAAATATTCGGCCACTGTTTTCTGAATGAAGTCAACACTTACATCTGACTGAATTTCCTTGATGATATTCTTGAGGACTTCTTTCGCAAGTTCGAGATCAATTTCCTTTTTCAGAAGTGTCGCGTGAAAGATCAGGGAGTTAAGCACACCTTCCATGTCGCGCAAATTTGTGTCGACGCTGTAGGCGAGATATTCGGAAACTTCTGTGGGTATCTCGATTCCATCAGCCTGCATCTTGCGGTTGATGATAGCGAGTTTTGTTTCGAAGTCCGGCTCCTGAAGGTCAGCAGTCAATCCCCATTTGAATCGTGACAACAAGCGCTCCTGGAAACCTTTCAGATCGCGGGGCGGGCAATCGCTCGTCATAATGATCTGTTTCCCCGACTGATGCAATTGATTGAAGATGTGGAAGAACATCTCCTGTGTCTTTTCACGCCCTGCGAGGAATTGTACGTCATCGAGGATCAAAAGGTCAACCTGTAAGTAGAAATTCTGAAAATCCTGCAGGCGATGATTCTGAAGTGCGTTGAGGAATTGATTTGTAAAATCATTCTGATCGACGTACAATACCACCTTCGCCGGCATATTGTTCTTGATCTCGTTCCCAACGGCCTGAACAAGGTGTGTCTTTCCAACGCCCACTCCCCCATAGAGCATAAGCGGATTGAAAGATGTGACGCCCGGCTTCTTTGCTACTGCCAGGCCTGCGGAACGGGCAAGACGATTACAATCTCCTTCAACGAAGTTGTCAAACGAGTAAGCGGGGTTGAGCCTGGAATTTATGTTTTGTGGATTGACTGCTTTCAAGTTGAAAGGTGAATAGTCATCGGCGCCGAAATTACCGCCTGGTGTCGAACCGGTGCGGCGGCCTCCAATGCCGTTAGCAGGATAACTCACTGCAACGGGAGGAGCCTGCTGATTTCCACTATCAACCACAACAGAGTATTCCAGCCTTCCCGTGGGACCAAGGACTGTGTGAATGGCTTTTTTTAAGACCGACACATAATTGTCTTCCAACCACTCATAAAAAAACTGCGAAGGAACCTGGATCGTAAGTATGTCACCTTCAACACGAAGCGGAGTTATGGGCTTGAACCATGTATTGAAATTCTCTTCCTCTACACTTATCCGAATCACTTCGAGACAATCATTCCATACCGTGCCACAGCTTACTTCCATGTAATTCTGAATTCTTGAAGGTTTTCAACCCTCGTGGGGAATTAGGGGAGACAAAGATGTAAAAAAAGAGCTTATGAAAACAAGCCATCCCCCCTCTTGATTTTTTAGAAAAAAAAATTACTATCATTATTTTCCCCGAAACGCAATGAGAAGGATAAATCTTGACTAAAATTGAATTGGATTTTTTTTTAACAAGATCGTGGAAGACTTCATCGACAGGCAATTGCAAAATTTTTTTCCAGAATCAACTGCAGCCGACTGGAAAAAAATCGCGATGCAGGAAACTGGAGGAAGAGATCCTTTCGAATGTCTCTCCTGGCGGGCGGAAGATAATATTGTATTCCTGCCTTACTATGATCGGGAAGGGACAAGGGACCTCCGCTACTTAGATGGAGTGATGGCAGCGGCCGCGTCCGCACAGCAGAAACGCCGATGGCTCAATCTTCCGCACATCATAGTGCATAATCACAATGCTGCAAACGCACTTGCTCTTGAGCATATTTCGCAGGGCGCCGATGGGGTAAACTTCGACTTGCGCAATAGTCATCAACCAGACTTTGACGATCTTACAAGAGGAACAGAGGCAGTTCATTCGACGCTTCTCTTTTATGGAGTCAATGAGGACCGTCTGCAGACTTTGTTGAGAAACATCAATGATATTCCAGCCACACTCAATGTGGCCTTGTTTTGGGAAATCATTCCCAAAACAAGGAACGTCATGCGGCGCTTTCTTCCAACGAAAAATCTGCGGGCATTAGGAATCAGTGTACAGCCAGCATCGCCAGCACATGAAATCGCTGAGGCGATTACGAAAGGCGTAAAGTTTGTTGAAATTTTTTCTGATGACGATGTATCGCTGGTTTTCCGTTCAATCTGTTTCTCCATGCCAGTGGATTCGTCGTTTCTTGAAACCGTCTCGAAGATGAAAGCCCTCAGACTGTTATGGTTTCAGGTTGCACGGGCTTATGGTCAAAATGACTACAAGATGAGCGATACTCATATCCATGGCCGTTCACTTGCCGCATCGGATGGAAGGTATGCACCACACGAAAACATGCTAAAAGCAACATATTCTTCCATAGCGGCAATTGCGGGTGGTTGCGACTCACTTACCGTTGAAGGCGAAACATATA
>Ga0307416_100000640_pt1 | contig 18061 bp, 15 predicted proteins | sample DK1Cmetagenome_2_FD_203821 | JGI IMG/M metagenome (GOLD analysis project Ga0307416, IMG submission 203821) | Maize rhizosphere microbial communities from greenhouse at UC Davis, California, United States - DK15-C-3 | ecosystem: Host-associated > Plants > Roots > Rhizosphere > Soil | place...
GCTGGACCGACTCGACACCCATCTGCGCGGCGTCGACCGCGCGCGGGCGACCGCCTCGGCGCAGGCCGCCGGCGCCCGCGCCAGCGCGCTGCTGCTGGCCGCGATGCCCGTGGCCGGCCTGGGGCTGGGTGTCGCGGTCGGCGTCGACTCCGCGTCGGTCCTCCTGCACACGCCGCTCGGTTCGGCCTGCCTGGCCGGCGCCGTGGTCCTTCAACTCGCCGGCCTGGCCTGGGCGGGTCGGCTCAGTCGAGTGGAGGTGGCCGCGTGAGGCTACGCGGTGGGCCTACGGCGAGGGGTGGACTGCTGGCCGTGCTGTGCGGGATCACGGTCGCGCTGCTGGTCGGCGGCTGGGTCGGGATCGGGCTCGGCGCGGTCGCCGGGCCGCTGCTCGGCCTGGGCGCGTCGCGATGGTTGAACCGCCAGCCTTCCCGACGCGACCTGGCCGACGAGCGCCGCGTCGCGGCCGACCTTCCGTTCGCCGCCGACCTGCTGGCCGCCGCGCTTCGAGCCGGCGCCGCGCCGGACGTGGCCGCCCGCTGCGTGGCGACCGCGCTCGGCGGGCCGACCGGTCAGCGGCTCGGCCGGGTCGAGCGCGCGCTCCGCCTCGGTGCCGGCGCCGAGGAGGCGTGGTCCTACCTCGGCCGCCCGGACGCCTTGGCCGGGTCGTGGCCCGGTGTCAGACGCGCCGAGCCAGCCTTGGCGCAGGGTGCCGCGCGGGTGGTCCAGGCGGCCGTGCGTAGCCAACACAGCGGAGCCGCTTTCGCCGGTGCGTTGCAGCGCCTGGCCGACGATCTGCGTGCCGATGGCCTCATCGCCGCCGACGCCGCCGCCCGCCGGGCCGGAGTGCTCATCGTCCTTCCGCTGGGCCTGTGCTTCCTGCCCGCCTTCGTGCTTGCCGGCCTGGTGCCGGTGGTCGTCGCCGTGCTCGGTGACGTCCTGTCCCCCTGACCGGACGCGCGACCGGGCGGGTCGCGTCGTCACCCCGAACGAAGGGATTGCCCATGTCCATCACCCGCATCCGGACCCAGCTTCGCCGGACTCGTCGCGACGAGGGAATGAACACCGCCGAGTACGCGGTCGGAACCCTCGCCGCCGTGGCCTTCGCGGGTCTGCTCCTCAAGGTGCTCACGTCCGACACGGTGCAGAACATGTTGACCGCGATCGTGCAACGGGCGCTGAAGTGACGTCTTCCCATCGGGGGCGGTGGGCCTGGCGGCCCGCCGCCCCGCGCGGAGGCGACGGGCAGCCCACCGCCCCTCGCCGGCGGACACCGATGCCGGACGGCGGCAGCGCGACCGCGGAGCTGGCCGTATCGCTGCCCGCGCTCATGCTCATGCTCTTCGTCGCGCTCACCGCGATCGGTTCCGTGCGAACGCAGCTGGAGTGCGTCGACGCCGCTCGGGAGGCCGCGCGGGCGCGGGCGCGTGGCGAGCCCGGCGAGGCGGCCGGCCGGCGGGTGGCGCCGCCCGGCACGGTCGTCGTTGTGGTGGTGGAGGGCGACATCGTACGGGCGACGGTCTCCGCCCGCGTGCATCCGCTCGGCGGGCGGCTGCCCGGGTTCGCCGTCACCGCGGACGCGACGGCCTTGATCGAGCCCGGCGCGGGCGGCTGACGTGACGAGGTGCCGCACGCCCACGACCGGGGCGGAGGCGATGCCGGGCCGGCACCGCGACACGGGTGGCGCGGCCGTCTGGGTACTCGCCGTCGGACTGATCTGTGTCCTCGTCTCCGTCGGGTTCGCGGCCGCGGGCGCGGCGGTCGTGGCCCGTCATCGGGCCCAGACCGCGGCGGACCTGGCCGCGCTGGCGGCCGCCGTGCACGCCTCGGAGGGGCGCGACGGGGCATGTGAGCACGCGCGGCGCATCGCGTCGGCCAACGGGTCGCGACTGGTGTCCTGTCGCGTCGACGGTCTCGATGTCACGGTCACCACCGAGGCGAGGCCGGCCGGGGTCGCGGCGCTCGTCGGCGTCGCCCGCGGATCGGCCCGCGCCGGCCCGTCCTAGTCCCTGCGCTCGCCAGCGTCCGGCCCGTCCTAGCCCACGCGCTCGCCAGCGTCCGACGGTCCGGGCCACCGCGCTCACCCGACCTCCGGCCTTCCTCACCCGAAGGCGGGCGGCACCTCACCCCGGCCGGTGCGTCCTCACCCGTTCGGGCCGGGCCACCCGTACGCCGGGCGACCGCGCTCCACATCGCGCCATACGGGCGCAGAATGGCAAGATGCCCCACAGGGGAAGGGAGAGCACATGGAATTGTCGTTGGCGACACGTTCCGTCTCCGACCACACCGTCGTCGAGATCGGCGGCGAAATCGACGTCTATACCGCCCCCCGCCTGCGCGAGCGGCTGATCGAACTCGTCGGCTCCGGCGCCAAACACGTCGTGGTGGACCTCGGCCGGGTGGAGTTTCTGGACTCGACCGGACTGGGCGTGCTGGTCGGTGCTCATCGGCGCTTACGGGCGGGCGAGGGCTCGCTCACCCTGGTCTGCCCCCATGAGCGGCTCCTGAAGATCTTCCGGATCACCGGCCTCGACTCCGTGTTCGTGATACACGGGTCGGTCGAGGATGCCACGGCCGGAGGGACGGCCCACACCGCGCGTACGGGCGCGTGAGGGCCGGCGCGGCCCCCGTGAACCCGACCTCGACGGCGATGGCGACGGTCCATCTCACCTTCCCGCCCGATCCGGCCTACGTGCGGACCGTGCGGCTCGTCGCCGCGGCCGAGGCCCGCCGGGCGGGCGTTTCCGACGAACTGCTGGACGAGGTACGGCTCGCGGTCGGCGAGGCCTGCACCCGGGCCGTCGCTCTGCATCGCCGCCACGGTCTGGCCGAGCCGATCGACATGGCGATGACCGACGGCGGCCGGTTCACCGTGCGCGTGATCGATCGTGGGCCGGCCGCCTTGGCCATGAACGAGCCGGGCGAGACCACCGGCGCGATCATGGCGCAGGTCCGGGCCGAGACCGGCCGGATGCCCGTGGACGAAGACGCGATCATGGCCAACGTGGGCATCGCGCTGCTGAACGGTCTGGTATCCGACCTCGACGTGGTGGCCGCGGCCGGCGGCCGGGGCACGGAGGTCCGGATGTCGTGGCCAATCTCACGACGATCGGCCCATTGAGGACCGTACCCCGCGCCGAGAGCTGCAGTAATCCGCGTTTAGGCACCCTTCGTCCGGCCCGGGAGCGGTCACCTGCGGTGGCGAACCGCCCGGCGACATCCGGCACGCGATGTGACCGCCGACACGTCGGCCCGATAGAGTACGCGGGATCACGTCTCCGACACACGTGGCGCGACCCGTGCGATCGCCCTGGTGTGTCACTCCCCCCGCGGAGTCCAATCTCGCACCGCTCGCCGACCCGTGGCGGTCGGTGGTCATTGTGTTGTTACAGGAGGACAACGAATGTCCCGGAGCAACCTCGCCAGCGTCGGCGAGCTCTCCCTGGCAGGCCAGAACCTGACCTATCTCATCGTGGCCGGAGCCCTGGCGCTCGTGGCGCTGGGCTTCGCCGCGGCTCTGGTCCGGGCGGTGCTCGCGTCCAGCCAGGGCACGAAGAAGATGCAGGAGATCGCCGGCGCGGTGCAGGAAGGCGCCAACGCGTACCTGCTCCGCCAGTTCAAGACGCTCGGCATCTTCGTGGTGATCGCCGTCGTGCTTCTCTTCCTGCTCCCGGTCGGTGACGTCGGCGGCAGTGAGGTGGCGGTCAAGATTGGCCGCTCGTTGTTCTTCGTCGTGGGGGCCGCCTTCAGCGCCTTCATCGGCGGGGCCGGCATGGCACTGGCCACGCGGGCCAACGTCAGGGTCGCGGCCGCCGCCCGCAAGGGAGGCGGGGGCCGGGAGAAGGCCATGCAGATCGCGTTCCGCACCGGCGGCGTGGTCGGCTTCATGACCGTCGGCCTCGGCCTGCTGGGCGCGACCGCCGTCGTGCTGATCTACCAGGGCAACGCTCCCACGGTGCTGGAGGGCTTCGGATTCGGGGCCGCGCTGCTCGCGATGTTCATGCGGGTGGGCGGCGGCATCTTCACCAAGGCGGCCGATGTCGGGGCGGACCTGGTCGGCAAGGTCGAGCAGGGCATTCCGGAGGACGATCCGCGCAACGCGGCCGTGATCGCGGACAACGTCGGCGACAACGTGGGTGACTGCGCCGGCATGGCCGCCGACCTGTTCGAGTCGTACGCCGTGACGCTCGTGGCCGCGCTGATCCTGGGCCGGGCCGCCTGGGGCGACGATGGTCTGGTCTTTCCGCTGATCGTGGCCGGCATCGGCGTCATCGTGGCGATCATCGGTGTGTTCATCACCCGGCTCCGCCCCTCCGACAGATCCGGCCTTACCGCCATCAACCGGGCCTTCTACATCTCGGCCGCGGCTTCCGCCGTACTGGTCGCGCTGGCCGCGTTCGCGTTCCTGCCCGCGACCTTCGCCGACTTCGGCCCGGAGTACGCGGACACGCGGGGCAACCCACGCTGGATCGCCATCGGCGCGGTCGCCATCGGCATTGGGCTCGCCGCCATCATCCAGGCCTTGACCGGGTACTTCACCGAGACCAGTCGCCGGCCCGTCCGCGACATCGGCAAGTCCTCGCTCACCGGTGCGGCCACGGTCATCCTCGCCGGAGTGAGCGTCGGATTCGAGTCGGCCGTCTACACGGCACTGGTGATCGCCGCCGGCGTCTTCGGCGCGTACCTGATCGGCGGAATGGTGGCGCTCTTCGCCGTGGCGCTGGCCGGTACCGGTCTGCTGACCACGGTCGGCGTCATCGTGGCCATGGACACGTTCGGCCCCATCTCCGACAACGCGCAGGGCATCGCCGAGATGAGCGGCGACATCGACGCCGACGGCGGGCGCGTCCTCACCGAGCTGGACGCCGTCGGCAACACCACGAAGGCGATCACCAAGGGCATCGCCATCTCGACCGCCGTGCTCGCCGCGACCGCGCTGTTCGGCTCGTACGCGGATACGGTGGGCAACGCGCTGCGGGAGGCGGGCTCAACCGTCTCGCTCACCTCGATGCTCAACGTCGCCGATCCGAAGAACCTGGTCGGCCTGCTCATCGGCGCCGCGGTCGTGTTCCTCTTCTCCGGCCTCGCCATCAACGCGGTCTCCCGTTCGGCCGGGGCCGTCGTCTACGAGGTCCGGCGCCAGTTCCGCGAGCTGCCGGGCATCATGGACGGCACCCAGCGTCCCGAGTACGGGCGGGTGGTCGACATCTGCACCCGTGACGCCCAGCGCGAGCTGCTCACTCCCGGCCTGCTCGCGATCATGGCCCCGATCGCCGTCGGCTTCGGCCTCGGCGCGGGCGCGCTCGCCGCGTACCTCGTCGGCGCCATCGCCACCGGCACGCTCATGGCGATCTTCCTGGCCAACTCCGGTGGTGCCTGGGACAACGCGAAGAAGCTCGTCGAGGACGGCGCCCACGGCGGCAAGGGATCCGAGGCGCATGCCGCGACCGTCATCGGCGACACGGTCGGCGACCCGTTCAAGGACACGGCCGGCCCGGCGATCAACCCTCTGCTCAAGGTGATGAACCTCGTATCGCTGCTGATCGCCCCGGCCGTGATCCTGTTCAGCACCGGCGTCGACGCCAATACATGGGTACGGGTCACGATCGCCGTCGGGGCCGCCCTGGTCATCGCCGTGGCCGTGATCATCAGCAAGCGCAAGCCGATCGCCGTCTCGGGCGAGGAGCCGGCGCGTCCCAAGCCGGCTCAGAAGCGCCCCGCCACCCCCGCCAAGCGCTGAGCCGCGGTCGCCTCATCAACGCCAAGATCGCCACAACCGCACGGCACTCGTGGTCTCCTAAACGTCGTGAGGCCACACGAGTGCACGGCAGTTGTGGCGATCTTGCGTCTGGACGCCGACGCGACCGGCAAGAAAGTCAGCGGGGGAACTGGTCCTCGGCGCTGTCGGCCCACGGGTCGACGGCCGCGTGCTGCGCTACGTGCGGTGGCATCGCCGCGGTCGGCGGAGCCGACCCGTAGGGCCGGATCGGCGCGGTCGGCGGTGTGGCCTGGCGGGGTCCCGGCGGCGGGTAGACCGGATGGGACAGGCGCGACGGCGCGATGAACGGACCGGTGTCGGGGCCGGCCGGGACACCGTCGACCAGGGCCGGCCGCGGGCGGCGGAAGAGCAGCCACAGCATCACGCCGCCGGCGAGCACGAGCAGGCCGCCGAGGATGTAGAGGAAGGTCGGCGTACCGCTGTCCTCGCTGGCCGAGGCGGCGGGCTGGCCGTCAACCGGAGCCAGCGGCGGCCCGGTCGCCTCGACCACGGGCCCCTGGCTCTGGGTCTGCGGCGCTTCGGTGGTCTGGGTCGGCGCCGGCTGTCCTTCGATCTCGATCTCGTCCTGATCGGTGCCGAGCACCTGGTCGCCGAAGATCGCCTGGGCGGTGACCCGCGCGCGTCCGCCCGGAACCGAGTCGGAGAACGCGATCCGGTACTGGATGTTGATGCTGTCGTTGCGCCGGCCCTGTTCGTTGAGGAAGTGCCCGATCCGTTCGACCAGGCGGACCTGGCCGCCACCACCCTGCTCGACCAACAGCCCGTTGCCGAACCCGCTCATCTGGATGTGGCGGGGTTCGAGTCCGTCCAGGCTGACGGTGAAGACCATCCGGAGTGGTTGGAACTGCTGCCCGGTGCGGTTGCGCAGGCGCACGGTGAAGTTGTCGTCATCACCGGGGTCTATCGACGAGTCCAGGCTGCTCAGGTTGACGTCCACCTCGCCCTCGGCGTACGCCGGGACGGCGAGCGCGAGGGCACCGATCACGGACGCCGCGAGCGCCGCCGCCACGAGGCGCGCGTGGCGGCCGAGCTGTCCTGACATGGCAAAACCTCCTCGTCGGAGGGTAATGGTGGACCACACGCCACCGTACGCACCGCGTCGTTTTACCCACAACGTAATCAATCCACCGAGCCTCGACCGGTCGTCGGCTCGACATCGCCGCGACCGGATCGATGACGGCGCGTGCGCATACCGCCACGCCGCGGCCCGGACGGCTATGCTGGCCAGCCAAATGACCAACGTGGCCCGTAGCCGACGACCGAGCGAGGCACGAGCGAGGCGGAGGCGACCATCACAGCCCCGGCCGCTCGGCGTCATGGTCGGCCTCTACCTGGTCGCGCTGCTCGCGGCGTGTTCGGGTGGTACCCCGCCCGACGAGTGGGCCGGCGAGGTGTGCGCGGCCCTGAAGCCCTGGCGCGGCGAGATCGACTCCCTCAACGCGTCCGCCCAGCAGTCGGTGTCGTCGGCGACATCGCCGGCCCAGACCCGCGATGGCCTGCTGGAACTCCTTTCCGGGGCCGAGTCGGCCACCGAATCGGCGCGGAACGCCGTGGCCAGCGCGGGGACGCCCGACGTGGACGGCGGAGCTGATGTCGCTCGCCGGTTCGAGGGGGCGCTGGCCGGCGCCCGCGACGCGTACGCGAGGGCCCGCGTGGACCTGCAGGCCCTTCCGACGCAGGACGCGGACGCGTTCTACGACGGGGTCGTGGCCGTCGTTGGCCGGCTGGGCGAGGCCTACGCGAGCAGCGCCCTCGACACCACCGAACTGGACTCGCAGACGCTCCGCGAGGCGTTCGACCGGGCTCCGCAATGTCGGTAATCCGACAGTTATCGCTCTTCGGCGCGGAGGCGGCGGCCCCGGAGCCCGGGGACCTGGCCGGTCTGCTGGCCGGCTCGGGCCACGTGACCCGGCTCGGCGGCACCGCGCGCGTGTCGATAGTGGTCGATCATCCGTGGCGCGCCTCGGTGCTCGTCGCCGAGTGCGCGCGGCGGGGCCTCGTGGCCACCTGTGTGTCCACCGTCGACGACCACATCGGCGTGCGGACCGCGTACTCCGCTCTGCTCACCGGCTTGGCGGAGGCGTGGACCAAGGGATCGGTCAAGCGACCGCCGCCCGGACTCCTGTTGGACGGCCGGATCCTGCGCCTCTGGGCCGAGGCCGAGGGCCGGTCCGAGGGTCCCGGCTCCTACGCCCTCCCGCTGGGACGGGGCGACCAGCACACCAGTGAGCCGCTCGGGGCCGCCCTGGCCACGGTCGGCCTGCCCGCCCAGTTGGTCAGCCCCCGCGGTGAGGGGCGGCCTTGGTACCGGATTGTCGGGAAACGCCGCATATCACGACTCCTCGAAATGATCGGCGAGCCACCCAAGCAGGCACCGGCCGGCATCTGGCCGGTGTAGACACTCGGTCGAGCTAGCCTGGGAGGGCGGAGCGACTGTCACATATGGGCAGGTTAGTCGGGTTTCGACGCGACGCCGGAAGTGGTTGACCGGACGTGTACCGTTTGACAACCGTCAGCCCCGCATGTGATGCGCAGCGAACGCGGGCAACGATGACGTCATGGGGAGACGTCGAGAGCACAGTCGTGATGAGCAGTGTCGTCATGAGTAAAGGAGCAAGGTGCCGAACGCCAAGTCGCAGCGCCTGGTGATCGTCGAGTCACCCGCCAAGGCGAAGACGATCTCTGGCTACCTTGGCCCCGGTTACGTGGTCGAGGCGAGCTACGGCCATGTCCGCGACCTTCCCCGCAACGCCGCCGACGTGCCGGCCCGGTACAAGTCCGAGTCGTGGGCGACCCTCGGCGTGGACGTCGACAACGACTTCGCGGCGCTCTATGTCGTCAGCCCAGACCGCACCAAGCAGGTCACCAAGCTCAGGACCCTCCTCAAGGACTCGGCCGAGTTGCTCCTCGCCACGGACGAGGACCGCGAGGGCGAGGCCATCGCCTGGCATCTGGTGGAGACGCTCAAGCCCAAGGTGCCGGTCAAGCGCATGGTCTTCCACGAGATCACCCGGGCGGCGATCCAGAACGCCGTGGCCAACCCGCGGGACATCGACCAGTCTCTTGTGGACGCCCAGGAGGCCCGGCGGATCCTCGACCGGCTCTACGGGTACGAGGTCTCGCCCGTGCTGTGGAAGAAGGTCATGCCGAAGGGTCCGGACGGGCGGGCGCTGTCCGCGGGCCGGGTCCAGTCGGTGGCCACCCGCATCGTGGTGCAGCGGGAGCGCGAACGGATGCGGTTCCGCTCCGCCGAGTACTGGGACATCAAGGCCATGCTCGCCGCCAAGAACGGCAAGGTCGGCGAGGATGCCCCCGGTGCGTTCCCGGCCACGCTGATCGCCCTCGACGGCGACCGCGTCGCCACCGGCAAGGACTTCGAACCCACGACGGGCGCCGTGCGGCCGTCGGCCGGCGTGATCCACCTGCGCGAGGACGGGGCCCGCGGGCTGGCCGCCCGCCTGGAGGGCCGGCCGTTCGAGGTCATCCGCGTCGAGGAGAAGCCGTACCGGCGCCGGCCCTACGCCCCGTTCATCACGTCGACCCTGCAGCAGGAGGCGGCCCGCAAGCTGCGCTACTCGTCGGCCCAGACGATGCGGACGGCTCAGCGCCTCTACGAGAACGGCTACATCACCTATATGCGTACGGACTCGGTGAGCCTCTCCGAGACCGCCCTGGCCGCGGCCCGCGCGCAGATCGCCGACCTCTTCGGGGACCGGTTCGTGCCACCGCAGCCGCGCCGGTACACCGGCAAGGTGAAGAACGCCCAGGAGGCCCACGAGGCGATCCGCCCGGCCGGTGACACGTTCCGCACGCCCGGCGAGGTCGCCAACGAGCTGTCCACCGAGGAGTTCAAGCTGTACGAGCTCATCTGGCGCCGCACGATCGCGTCCCAGATGACCGACGCGGTGGGCTCGTCGGTGTCGGTGCGCATCCGCGCGGTCACCGCGGCCAACGAGGAGTGCGACTTCGCCGCGAGCGGCAAGACCATTACCGATCCCGGCTTCCTCAAGGCGTACGTGGAGTCCTCCGACGACGCCGATGTCGAGGCCGAGGACGTCGAGCACCGGCTGCCGAACCTGACCAAGGGCCAGCCGCTGACCGCGAACTCGCTGGAGGCCGTCGGCCACACGACCCAGCCACCGGCGCGGTTCACCGAGGCGTCGTTGGTCAAGGCGCTGGAGGAGCTGGGCATCGGCCGGCCGTCCACGTATTCGTCGATCATGCAGACGATCCAGGACCGGGGCTACGTGTTCCGGCGCGGCCAGGCGCTGATCCCGTCGTTCCTCGCCTTCGCGGTGGTGGGGCTGCTCGAGGGCCACTTCCCCCGCCTGGTCGACTTCGACTTCACCGCGGCCATGGAGGACGAGCTCGACGAGATCGCCGGTGGGGACGCCGCCGCGCTGGACTTCCTGCGCGCGTTCTACTTCGGCAGCGACGCCGCCAAGTCCGAGACCATCTCCGGCGGCGGCGGGCTCAAGCGCATGGTCACCGAACGGCTGGGCGAGATCGACGCCCGCGGCGTGAACTCCATCCCGCTGTTCAAGGACGACGCCGGTCGCGACATCGTGGTCCGGGTCGGCCGGTACGGGCCCTACATCCAGCGCACCGTGCCCGGGGCCGAGACCGTCGACGACGGCAACGGCGGTTCGGGTGACCGGGCCTCCCTGCCCGACGGCATCGCCCCGGACGAACTGACCCCGGAGAAGGTCGAGGAGATCCTGCTGGGCGGGTCGGGGGAGCGCAAGCTCGGCGAGCACCCCGACACCGGCGAGCCGATCGTGCTCAAGTCCGGCCGGTACGGCCCGTACGTCTCGACCGGCGACCGCAACGCGTCGCTGCTGAAGACCCAGTCGCCCGACGAGGTCACGCTCGAGGACGCGCTGCGCCTGCTCGCGCTGCCCCGCCCGCTGGGCAACGACGCGGACGGCGTGGAGATCTTCGCCGGCGCCGGGCGGTACGGCCCCTATGTGCGCAAGGGCGACGAGTACCGCTCGCTGGAGGCCGAGGAACAGATCTTCACCGTCACGCTGGACGAGGCGATGGCCCTGCTGGCCGCGCCCAAGTCGCGCCAGCGCCGGGCCCCCGCCCCACCGCTACGCGAGCTCGGGCCCGACCCGATCACCGAGAAGCCGTTGGTCATCAAGGACGGCCGGTTCGGGCCGTACGTGACCGACGGCGAGTCGAACGCCTCGCTGCGCCGGGGGCAGACGATCGAGGGCCTCACCGTGGAGCAGGCCAGCGAGATGCTGGCCGAGAAGCGGGCCAACCCGTCCACGCCGCGCCGCAAGGCCACCAAGAAGGCCGCGCCGGCCAAGGCCACCAAGGCCACCAAGGCCACCAAGTCGACCGCCACCAAGGCAGCGAACGCCACCAAGTCGACGGCCAAGAAGGCCGCCCCCAAGAAGGCCGCGCCGAAGAAGTCGACCTGACCTCCCCCATGTAAGCAGGGGCACCCTACAGACGCTTTTTGTTCTGTAGGGTGCCCCTACTTACACCCACCCCAGCGCGGGTCAGGGGCCGAGGACCCGCTCGGTGTACGCGTTGGTCAGCACCCGCGCCGGGTCGCAGGCGTCGCGGACGGCGAGGAACTCGTCGAAGCGCGGGTACGCCGGCCGCAGCGACGACGCGTCGCGGTAGTGCATCTTGCCCCAATGCGGCCGCCCGCCCAGCTCGGCGCACACGGTCTCGAAGGCGCGGAAGTACTCCTCGTACGGCATGCCCACGAACTGGTGGATCGCGATGTAGGCGTTGTCCCGCCCGTACCCGTGCGAGAGCCAGATGTCGTCGGCCGCCGTGAAGCGCACCTCCACCGGAAGGGCCACCGGGTGGGCCAGCCCGTCGATGACGCGCCGCAGACCGGCGAACGCCTCGCCGATGGCGGCGCGCGGTACGCCGTACTCCATCTCCATGAACCGCACCCGGCGGGGTGAGGTGAACACGAGGTCGGAGCGTTCGGTGTAGACGCGGGGCGAGACGAACCGGGCGGTGGTCCGCAGCAGGGTGGGCGCGAGCCGGGGCGCCGCCCGGCACAGGCGGCATACCGCGCCGATGACCGTGTTCTCCAGCAGGTCGTCGTTGAACCACCGGGCGAACCGGCCGCGGGGCTTGGAATCCTCGTCGACCGGGTTGTTGGCCTTGGTCAGCGTGCGGTCCGTGTAGGGCATCCAGTAGAACTCGAAATGCCGGTTGGTCGCGATCCGCGCGTCCAGGCGCGCCAGCACCGAAGCCAGCGGCTCGGGCCGCTCGTCGGCGTGCAGGACGAACGCGTCCGCGCACCGCAGCGTCACCTCGGTGACGACACCGACCGCGCCGAGGCCGACCCGGGCCGCCGCGAACAGGTCCGGACGCTCGGTCTCCGAGCAGCGCACGACCTCGCCGGTACCCGAGACGAGCTCCAGCTCCGTGACGAACGTGGACAGGCACCCGTACCCGGCGCCGGTGCCGTGCGTGCCGGTGGCCAGCGCGCCGGCCACGCTCTGCACGTCGACGTCACCGAGGTTGGGCATGGCCAGCCCGTGCGCGGCGAGGTCGATGTTGAGGGCCGACAGCGTCGTGCCGGCCCGCACCCGGACCAGCCGGGCGGCCCGGTCGACCGACACCAGCCCGGCCAGCCGGTCGAGCTCCAGCCGGACGCCCGAGGTGGCCGCCGCGTCGGTGAACGAGTGCCCGCTGCCGACCGCGCGGACCTTCGCGCCGGTACGGCCGGCGCGTCGGACCACCTCGGCCACCTCATCGGTGCTGGCCGGCCGGGCCACCTCGGCGGCGACCGCCTCGACGTTGCCGGCCCAGTTGACCCAGCGGTCATTCATGAGAAGGTGAATACTCCTCACATATGCGAGTCGTCAACAGCGTTCCGCGGTAGTACGGCAGAATTGAGGTTTCCGATTGTGGCGCACAGGGTGGTCGTGGGGGCAGGGCACGGTGACGCAGATCAGCTCGGCGCCGGTGGGACCGCTGCGGCGCGTGCCCGTCCAGGGGCGCAGTCTCGCTCGGGTCCATCGCATGCTGGACGCGTGCGCCGATCTCGTGGACCAGGTCGGGTACGACGGCCTGACCACGACGCTGCTGGCCGAACGGGCGCGGGTGGCCATCGGATCGGTATACCAGTTCTTCCCGGACAAGCGGGCGATCGTGCAGGCGCTGACGCTGCGCAACCTGGAGGCGTACGTCGCGCGGCTGACCGACCGCATCGCCGAGGGCAACCTGCCGAACTGGTGGGACGTGGTCGACGCGGCCATCGACGAGTACATCGACATGCACCGCAGCGTGCCCGGCTTCCGCACGCTGCATTTCGGTGACGTGGTCGACCTGCACCTGCTCGACGACGAGCGCGACAACAACGCGGTCATCGTCGACCAGCTCGCCACCGTGCTGGTCACGAGCTTCGGCCTGGCCGACGCCCCGAAGATGCGCTTCGCCCTCGCCGTCGCCGTCGAGATCGCCGACGGTCTGATCAAGTTCGCGTTCCGGCGCGACCCGGACGGCGACGACACCGTGATCGGCGAAGCCAAGGACATCGTGCGCGAATACCTCCACCGCCAGGTCGGCTGAGCCGCCGGTTCCACGCCCGGCTGGACCGCTAACCCACGTCGATCATGAGGGTTGGGGGCCGCCACAGCGTTGATCATGAACCTAGGTTCATGATCAACGCTAGGGGAGAGGACGGGTCTAGAGGAAGGCGGGGGCGTGCTCGCCGCGGTACGTCGGGACGGCCCGCTCGATCTCGTCGCCGCGGACCAGGTGCAACTCGTCGACGTGCTCGCACAGTTCTCCGGCCTTCGCGTGCCGGAACCACACCCGGTCGCCGACGCTCAACGTGTCGGCGGCCTCGCCCACCAGCGGCGTCTGCACCTCCCCGGCGCCCTCGCCCGGCAGCAGAGACAGCCCGGGCGGCACCACCGGGGTCGGCAGCCGGGTACGGTCCGCCGGCCCGGAGGCCACCCAGCCGCCGCCGTGCACGGTGGCCAGCCGGGGGCCGGGCCGCCGCACGACCGAGAGGGCGAAGAAGGCCGCCGGAGTGGGACGCCACGCCCGATATCCGTCGAAGAGCGCCGGTCCGTACAGGCCGGATCCCGCGGTCACCTCGGTGACGGCCGGATCGGCGGCGGTCGCGGTGACACTGCCGGTCCCGCCGCCGTTGACGAATTCCAGCTCGGCGTGGGGCGCCACCGCCCGTACCGCGGCGCCCCGGCGCGCGAGCAGGTCGGCGTAGGACCAGCGCTGGACGGTGCGCACCGCGTACCCACGCACCGGCCGGCCCGCGGGCGCGTCGCCCACGCCGGCGATCTGCGCCTCGTACGCCATCAGGCCCACCAGGCGGAAGCCGGGCCGTCCGGCGATGGCTCGGGCGAGATCACCCACCGCGGCCGGACGGTGCAGCGGGGAGCGCCGGGCCCCGATGTGCACCCGGCCGCCGAATGGTCGCCAGGAGGCGTCCAGGTCCACGCACAGCCGCAGCGGGGGCCGGCGCGCCGGCGCCACGACGGAGTCGATCAGGTCGAGCTGCTCCGGGCCGTCCACCATGAGCGTGATCGCGGCCGCGAGCTCGTCCGACTTGGCCAGCTCGGCGAGTGCGGCCCGGTCCGCCGTTGGGTATCCGATGAGTATGTCGTCGCTCACATCCCCGCGGCGCAGCCAGATCGCCTCGGCGAGGCTGTAGGCCATGACGCCGCGCCAGCCGGGTCGGGCCAGGACGTCGCGCAGCAGGTCGCGGCAGCGCACCGACTTGCTCGCCACCCGTAGGGGCTTGCCGGAGGCCCGCACGACCAGAGCCTCGGCGTTGGCCTGGAACGCCGCGCCGTCCACGATGGCGATCGGCGGGTCCAGGTGCCCCGTCGCCCGGTCGAACCTGTGGGCTGACACGCTCTGCACCGTAGCGCCATCTCCACTAACGCGAAAGTGTTTCGCGTTAGTGCCGCTCGGCCGGTCGGGGCAGACTGGTCTCGGGGGAAACTCCGGGCACGCCACCGCAATTTCGGGGGCGCACATGGTCAAACTGCCGGCTACAGTGTTGCGCGAGCGGGCGGCCAGCGCGGCGGTCACGCCGCCGACCTTGCCGGCGGCGGCGACGCCGCCACCGTGGCCGGTGCCGCCCCCGCGAGGCCGTGCGGGGGAGACCTCGCTCCTGTGCCCCGCAGAATCGGGGCCCGACGCGGAGGTGCCGCCATCGCCAGAGAAGGGCGCGGAGCGAAGGGTGGTTCTCGCGTGACGGGCGCGGACTCGCGGCGCCGCCCTTCGGACACCGAACGCGTCGTCGATCACCAGGCGGACCCGAGCGGCATGGTCAGCCAGCGCGCGCTACTGCGGATCCGGCCGTTCCGCCGGCTCTGGATCGTGCTCGGCGTGGCGTCCCTGGGTGACTGGCTGGGCCTGCTCGCCACATCCATCTTCGCCGCCCAGCAGGTGGCCAACCCGACCGCCAAGGGCGTCGCGTTCGGTGGTGTGATCGCGGTACGCCTGCTGCCCGCCCTGGTGCTCGGACCGATCGCCGGCGTGCTGGCCGACCGGTTCGACCGCCGCTACACCATGGTCGTCTGTGACCTCATGCGGTTCGTGCTCTTCGCGTCGATCCCCGTGGCCGCGCTGCTGACCGACAACAGCGCCGCCGTGATCGGATGGACCGCGATCGCCACGTTCCTCATCGAGGCGATCACGATGGCGTGGCTGCCGGCCAAGGACGCGGCCGTGCCGAACCTGCTGCCGCGGGGGCGGCTGGAGGCGGCCAACCAGCTCACGCTGGCCACCACCTACGGGATCACGCCCGTCGCGGCGGCGTTGCTGCTGGCCGCGCTGACCAAGGGTCTGTCCGGTGTGTACGGTGCCACGGACCAGAGCTTCCTCGAGCCCACCACGTTCTCCCTGTACTTCCTCGCGTTCACCCGGCTGGCCACGGCGTTCGTGGTGTTCTTCGGCATCAAGGAGATCAGCGGGCGAGACGTGCCCCGGGGCCCGACGCCGGGCGTGCTGCGCGAGTTCGTCAACGGGTGGTCGTACGTCGGCAAGACCCCGCTCGTGCGCGGGCTGGTGCTCGGGATCCTGGCCGCGTTCGCCGCCGGTGGCATGGTCGTGGGCAGCGCCCAGTTCTACGCGAAGTCGCTCTCCGGTGGCGAGTCGACGTTCTACATCCTCTTCGCCATGATCTTCGTGGGTCTGGCCATCGGCATCTCGGCCGGACCGCGCCTGATCGGCGCGCTGTCCCGGCGCCGCTGGTTCGGCCTGTCCATTGTGCTCGCCGGCGTAGCGGTGGCCATGCTGGCCTTCGCCTGGCACCTGTCCATCGCCGTGTTCTTCGTCCTGCTGGTCGGCATCGCGGCCGGGATGGCGTTCCTGGCCGGCACCACCCTGCTCGGCGGCGAGGTGGCGGACGAGTTGCGCGGCCGGGTCTTCGGCTTCGTCAACATGGCCACCCGGGTCGTGCTGATGCTGGCGATCTCGGTCTCCAGCGTGCTGGTCGGTTTCGGCAGCGACCGCTTGGTGCAGTTGGGCGGGCTGTCCGTCTCCATCTCGACCACGCGCCTGCTGCTGCTCATCGCCGGCGTGGTCGGCGTACTGGCCGGCATCGCCGCGTTCCGGCAGATGGACGACAAGCGGGGAGTGCCGATCCTGGCCGACGTGTGGGGGTCGTTGCGTGGGCGCCCGCTCAGCCGGCCCGAGCCGGCCGCCCGGCACGGCGTGTTCGTGGTCTTCGAGGGCGGCGAGGGCTCCGGCAAGACGACCCAGGCCGACCTGCTCGCCGCCGCGCTGGGCGCGGCCGGTCGTGATGTGGTCGTGACCCGCGAGCCGGGCGCCACCAACATCGGGGAGCGCATCCGCGCCCTCCTGCTCGACCGTCGGCTCTCGTCCGGACTGGCCGGCGTGGTCCTGGCCCCGCGCGCGGAGGCGCTGCTCTACGCCGCGGACCGCGCCCACCATGTGGCCACCGTGGTCCGTCCCGCGCTGGAACGTGGTGCGGTCGTCATCAGCGACCGGTACAGCGACTCGTCCCTGGCCTACCAGGGCGCCGGCCGGATCCTGCCGGTCGAGGAGGTGTCCTGGCTCTCGGTGTGGGCGACCGCGGGGCTGCGGCCGGATCTGGTGATCCTGCTCGACGTCGACCCGTCCGTGGGTTTGGACCGGGTACGGGATCGGGGCCCGGCCGATCGGCTGGAGGCCGAGTCGCTGTCCTTCCACGAGCGGGTGCGCTACGCGTTCCTCGATCTCGCCGCGGCCGATCCGCGCCGGTACCTGGTCGTGGATGCCACGCTGCCGGCCGATGAGATCGCCGCCGCCGTGATCGAACGGGTACAGGCCCATCCGGCGCTGCGCCGCGATAACCTCGCCTCACCCGTACCGCTGGGACGCCCTGACGCCGAGCCCACGCCACCGCCGGTGGTGACCCCGGACCAGCTGGAGCAGGGCAACGGGCGGGGACGGGTACAGCAGGTGCCCAACCCGGCATCGGCTCGGTCCAACGTGGACATCCAGTGACCGGTGCCGCGCCGGCCGTCGTGGCCGCGTCGGCCGCGCCCGTCTTCGCGGACCTGGTGGGCCAGCGCGAGGCCGTCGACACTCTCATGGCCGCCGCCGAAGCGGCCGCCGCGATCGTGCGGGGCCAGGCGCCCCCGCCGGGCGTGATGACGCACGCCTGGCTGTTCACCGGGCCGCCCGGCTCCGGCCGGTCCGTCGCGGCGCGGGCGTTCGCGGCCGCGCTGCAGTGCGCCCGGGGCGGATGCGGCGAATGCGCCGAGTGCCGTACCACCCTGGCCGGCACGCACGCCGACGTGCGATCCGTCGTACCCGAGGGTCTGTCCATCTCGGTCGAGGAGATGCGTTCACTGGTACTGCGGGCCGGCTCGGCGCCGGTCGGCGGGCGCTGGCAGGTCGTGCTCATCGAGGACGCCGACCGGCTCACCGAGAAGGCGGGCAACGCGCTGCTCAAGGCCGTCGAGGAGCCGTCGCCCCGCACGGTGTTCCTGCTGTGCACACCGTCAACCCATCCGGACGACGTCTCGGTGACCATCCGGTCCCGCTGCCGGGTCGTGAGCCTGCGCACCCCGAACGCGGAGTCGATCGCCGAGATGCTGGTACGCCGGGACGGGGTCGAACCGCGCTCGGCGGGCTGGGCGGCGGCCGCGTCGCAGGGCCACGTGGGGCGGGCCCGACGGCTGGCCCGCGACCCGGAGGCCCGGTCGCGGCGCGAGGCCGTCCTCGCCGTACCGCGGCGGCTGACCGGCATCGGCGCCTGTTACGAAGCGGCCGCGGCGCTGATCTCGGCCACCGACGCCGAGTCGGCCGCGGCGGTGTCCA
>Ga0307416_100000641_pt1 | contig 18021 bp, 17 predicted proteins | sample DK1Cmetagenome_2_FD_203821 | JGI IMG/M metagenome (GOLD analysis project Ga0307416, IMG submission 203821) | Maize rhizosphere microbial communities from greenhouse at UC Davis, California, United States - DK15-C-3 | ecosystem: Host-associated > Plants > Roots > Rhizosphere > Soil | place...
AGGGCGTCTTGTTCACCGGCTCGACCGAGGTGGCGCGGCTGCTGCAGCGAAGCCTCGCGCGCCGCCTCGGCAGCCACGGCAAGACGGTGCCGCTGATCGCCGAGACCGGCGGCCAGAACGCGATGCTGGTCGATTCGTCGGCGCTTCCCGAGCAGGTCGTGAGCGATGTCGTCGGCTCGGCGTTCGACAGCGCCGGCCAGCGCTGCTCGGCGCTGCGCGTGCTCCTGGTCCAGGCAGACGGCGCTGATCGCATCGTCGAGATGCTGCGCGGCGCGATGGCCGAAAGCCGCATCGGCCGCGCCGACGCGCTCGCGGTCGACGTCGGGCCGGTGATCGATGCCGACGCGCGAGCCTCGATCGAGGCGCACGTCGAGGCGATGCAGCGGCGCGGCCGGCGCGTCTTCCGTCGGGCACGCGTCGACGACGGCGCGCTCGACCGCGGCACCTTCGTCGTGCCGACCGTGATCGAGCTCGAGCGCATCGACGAGCTCGAGCGCGAGATCTTCGGGCCGGTCCTGCACGTCGTCCGCTTCCGTCGCCGCGACCTCGCGGCGACGATCGAGCAGGTCAACGCGACCGGCTACGGCCTCACGCTCGGCGTGCAGTCGCGAATCGACGAGACGATCGCGCAGGTCGTCGCCGCGGCGCACGTCGGCAACGTCTACGTCAACCGCAACATGGTGGGCGCGGTGGTCGGCGTGCAGCCGTTCGGCGGCGAGGGCCTGTCGGGGACCGGCCCGAAGGCCGGCGGCCCGCTCTACCTGATGCGCCTGCTCGCGCGGCCGCCGGCCGACGCGATGGCGCGGGCGCTGGCCGACACGAGCATCGAGGCGTCCTCGCCGAGCGGACCGTCGGTCCCCCTGACCGCGCTGCGGCGCTGGGCGGAGCTCGCCGGCGACGCGACGATCGCGGCGGCGTGCGTGCAATTCGAGGAGGTGTCGCGGGTCGGCGTCGCCGCGCTCCTGCCAGGGCCGACCGGCGAGCGCAACCTCTACACGCTGCATCCGCGCGACGCGGTCCTCTGCCTCGCCGACGCGGAGGGCGATCGCCTGCTCCAGCTCGCCGCCGTGCTCGCGGTCGGCAGCCGCGCGCTCTGGCCGGTCGCAGCCGAGCCGCTGAGGAAACGCCTGCCCGACCAGGTCCGCGGACAGATCGATCTCGTCGCCGACTGGGCCGCGCCGGACGCTCGCTTCGATGCGGTGCTGCACCACGGCAGCGCCGCCGAACTGCTGCAGGTCGCGCAACGTCTTGCCGAGCGCCCCGGGCCGATCGTTGCCGTCGAGGGATGCCGGCCGGGCGCGACGGCGCTGCCGCTCGAGCGCCTCGTCGTCGAGCGAGCGGTCAGCATCAACACCGCGGCGGCAGGCGGCAACGCGACGCTCATGACGCTGCAGTGAGCGATGAGCGCGGCGCTGTTGCTAGACGTGGACGTCGTCGCCGCGGACGATCTCGCGGATGCGCGCCAGATCGCCGATCGCGACACAACGCACCGGCAGCCGGCCGGGGATCGGCACCAACGCGAAGGTGCTCCCGTGGTGCGCGAGCAGCGCCTGGGCAGCGTCGATCAATCGACGCTCGAGCTCTCGGGTCTCGGCTTCCCAGGCATCGACACGGTCCATGCAGGTCTCCATCCCGGTCGCACGGCAGCGCGCGTGCCCGCGGCTGCTCCGTTGGAGCGGAACCCCGCGCTCGCGGGGCGCACGAGGTTCGCGGCGAGGTCGGCCGAAGTCGAAAAATGGTCGATTCGCGTCAGCGCGCTCCTACGAAGATGCCCGGGAGCCGCTCACGGTCGCTTTCGGCTCCGACCGATCATCCATCGATGCCGCTCGGCGTACGTTGCCGGAACGCAGCTTGCTTGTTGCGAACCGAATGCCAACCTTACGCGTCCTCGCTCCGTTGCTGCTGTGCCTGCTGGCGGTCGGAAGACCGTCGCTGGCCGACGAGGCCGCCGTCGCGTCCGCCGACCCGGCACCACCGCGTGCCGATGCGGACGCCGTGGCATCGCTCGCTGCGCCGTCGCCGCCGCCGCGCTGGACGGCGAGCGGCGCCCCCGACGAGGCCGGCGGCTACCGCCTCTCGCTCTCGCGCGGCTCCCTCGACATGGCAATGCGCTTCGAGCCGCGGATCTCCGCGACGCTCCCGATCGACGCCCGCTACGACAGCGCCGCGCCGATGGGTGTGTCGCTGCCATCGCTGTCGCTCGGTCTGCGCAGCGTGTCCGCCGGGCCGGCGCCCGCCGGAAGCCTGGTCGAGCGCGTCCTCGGCTCGGCGACGTCGGAGACGGAGGTGAAGAAGATCGGCATCGAATGGAAGCCGGCGCAGTCGCGGCTGTTCTTCAACCGCGGCGTCGGTTTTCGCCTCAGCGGCGAAGATCGCGTGGTGATGCGGCTGCGCGGCGGATCGATCGGCATCTACATGCAGCGCAAGTTCTAGCGCTGCAGCGCGCCGCGCTAGCGAAGCGTCAGCTTGGCGATCGACTTGTTGGTCGGGTCGGTGACCCAGAGCGTGTTCGAACCGGCGATCTGCGGCCCCGCCGTGATCGCGTTGAGCTGCGTGTTCGGCGCGACGCCGGTGTACTGCGTGATCACTCCGGCGGGCGTGACGCGGCCGATCAGGCCGTCGTAGTAGCTCGTGAACCAGACGTTGCCGTCGCCGCCGAGAGTGATCCCGCCGAACAGCGTGAACGCGCCGTTGAGGCCGCTGCTGTAGGTCGTGACGACGCCGGTCGCCGGATCGATCCGGCCGAGCGCGGGGCCGCCGAAGCCGTCCCTGACGAACCAGAGGTGGCCGTCGGCGCCGGCGGTCAAGGCGCCGACCGACCCCGGCACCGGCGTGCTCTTGTATTCGGTGATGACGCCAGCCGGCGTGATGCGGCCGAGCACCGAGCTCGAGCCGTCGACCGCTCGCTCGACGAACCAGACGTTGCCGTCCGGCCCGGCGGCGATCGACGTCGCCGGCGAGGTCAGCGGACCGAACTCGGTCGCCATCCTGGTCGTCGGATTGAACATGCCGATCCGCGTACCGGTGTACTCGGTGAACCAGAGGTTGCCGTCGGGGCCAGTGGTGATCGCGTACGCCTGCGAGCCCGGCGTGATGCCGGTGCAGACCGTGCGCACGAAGTTGTTGCCGGCGCCGGGCGGCGTCGACGTGCAGGTGTCGACGCCGGTCGGCCCGTTCGTCACCGTCGGGCACGTCGTCGTCGTGTAGTTGTTGGCCGCGATCGGCGCGATCGGCGTGCAGGCGGCAACGAGCGTCGGGCCGGTGGTCACGGTGCGACAGGTGCTGCCGAGATAGGCCGGCACCGGCGGCACCGCCGGCGTCGCTCCCGAGGCCGGGGTTCCAGGCACGGCGGCACGTGCCGGAGCGGGCACGCAGGTACCGGTCGGAACCGGCGTGCAGACGGCGGTTTCGGTGTCGCACGACTGGTCCTGCGACGTGCTCTGGCGGATCTGGATCGTCGTCCTCATCAGCGGCGTCGAGAACTCGGTCGCCACCTTCGTCACGATGTCGACCATGCCGACCGTGCCCGCGAGCGTGATGCCGGCGAGCGGATCGCAGAACCAGACGTTGCCGTCGGGGCCGCGCGTCAGCGGGCCGGGATTGAACGACGTCAGCCCGGCGGCGCGCAGGACCGGAAAGCTGACGGCTCCGGTGCTCGTCATGCGGCCGATCTGGTTCGGAACGAAGCCGCCGCTGAACCACAGCGTGCCGTCGCCGGCGTGGGCGATGCTGCCGCCGTCGAGCGAAGGCGTGACACCCGATGCCGCGGCCGAGTACGAGGTGACGATCGGATCGTTCGGGCCCGGTGGCGGCGCCGGCGGCGGCGGCGCCGGCGGCGGCGCGGGGGTCCTCGCCGGCGGCGGCAGCTGCGGCGAGTTCGACGAGTCGATCACCCTGTTGCCGGACAGCGAGGTCGTGTCGGGGCCGCCTCCGCACGCGGCCAGGCTGGCGGCCAGCGCTGCGACCAGCTGGCGTCGCTTCGACACATCCATCATCCGGCGACTCCTGTCAGCACACGCGGGTGCAGCATCCGTGCCACGCGATCGGCGCTGCGTTGGACGCGGAAAGCGACGACGTGCGGAGCGAAAGAAGATCGTAGCGGCGCCGTCCGTGCCGGAATTGCCGATGTTGCAAGCGAATGCGTGTAACGCAACCGTTCGCATGCGTTCGCGTTGCGCTTCCTCATCGCCGGCGCACAGCGCGGCGAGCGCGGCCCGAGCGTTCCCGCCGAGCTCGACGCCGACTTGACCGGGACGCGGATCCTCGTCGTCGAGGTCGAAGCCGACGGCCGCGAGATGTTGACCCGCATGCTCGAGAGCTGGGGCGCCGAGGTGCGCGCCGCGGGCTCCGCCGACGAGGCGATCGCGGCGCTGCAGGACGATCGCCCCGACCTCCTGATCAGCGACATCGGCATGCCGCGCGTCGATGGCTACGAGTCGATGCGGCGCATCCGCACGATGGCGACGCCGAATGGGCGCGATCTGCCGGCGATCGCGCTGACGGCGTTCGCGCGCGGGGAGGACGCCGCCAAGGCGCGCCAGGCTGGCTACGGCGACCATCTGCCCAAGCCGGTCGATCCGTCGCAGCTGTTCTCGACGATCACATCGGTGCTGTCCGGAGGCAGCTGACCGCCCCTCGCGTGCGCTCGAGCCCGGCGCGGCGCCGGCCGACGGACCGGAGCATCCGGCACCGCGCTTGCCGTGCTCGACACATGGCGAAGACCATCGGGGAGCTGCTCGTCGATTCCCTGGTCCAGGCCGGAGTCGGCCAGGTGTTCGGCGTCGTCGGCGACGCGTTGAACCCGTTCACCGACGCGATCCGGCGCGAAAAACGGGTTCGCTGGCTCGGCGTGCGCCACGAGGAGGGCGCGGCTTTGGCGGCGGCCGGTCAGGCCAAGGTCAGCGGACGTCTCGGCGTCTGCGCCGGAACGACCGGGCCGGGCGCGACGCATCTGCTCGCCGGCCTCTACGAAGCGCGCCACGACCATGCGCCGGTGCTGGCGATTGCCGGCGACGTTGCGACGACGATGGCCGGCATCGACTACCTGCAGGCGGCCGACCACGTGCAGTCGTTCCGCGACGCCTGCGTCTACGCCGCCTCGATCACCTCCGCCGACGCGGCGCCGGCGCAGATCCACGAAGCGATCGCCACCGCGTACGGCGCGCGCGGCGTCGCGCTGCTCAACATCCCGCAGGACGTCCTCGAAGCGAGCACGGGCAAGCCGCTGCTCAGTCCGGCGACCTTGCGCCCGCGGCCGGAGATCCTGCCGTCGGAGAGCGACGTCGACGCCGCGGCGCGCCTCATCGACGAGGCGAGGACGGTAACGCTCTTCGTCGGCCACGGCGCGGCGTCGGCACGCGCCGAGGTGCTGGCGCTGGCCGACCGGCTGCAGGCGCCGATCGTCCACACCTACCGCGCGCTCGACCAGTTCGACTTCGACGACCCGCGCGTGGTCGGCGGCATCGGCCTGATCGGCTCGAGCGCCGGCCACCAGAGCGTGCACCGCGCCGACGTGCTGGTCATGATCGGGACGGACTATCCGTACACGGAGTTCCTGCCGACCAGGTCGCAGGTCGTGCAGATCGACGAGCGCTCGTTCGTGATCGGCCGCCGGCTGCCCGTCGCGCAGGCGATCGTCGGCTCGAGCCGGCCGTCGGTGGCGGCGCTGTGCGACAAGGTGCAGCCCAAGTCGGACCGCGCGTTCCTCGCGTCGATGCAGCGCGAGTGGGCGACCTGGCGGACGATGCTCGACGAGAAGGCCGATCCCGCCCGGAGCGCCGACTGCATCCATCCGCAGGCGCTCGTTCGCGCGGTCAGCGACCTCGCTTCCGAAAACGCGGTGTTCTCGGTCGACACCGGCGAGGTCACGCTCTGGACCGGCAACTGGCTGCGCACGCGTACCGGTCAAGTCGTGACCGGCTCGTTCAACAACGCGGCGGTCGGCACTGCCCTCGGCATCGCCAACGGCGTGCAGGCGCTCGACAGCGCGCGCCAGGTGATCGTGATGTGCGGCGACGGCGGATTCGCGATGCTCATGCAGGAGTTCGCCACGTCGGTCGAGCACGGGCTGCCGGTCAAGGTCTTCGTCTTCAACAACGGCGGCTGGGGCCTGGTGCGCATGGAAATGCAGGCGGCGGCGATGCCTGCGTTCCAGAAGGGCGTCCGCTTGCGCAATCCCGATTTCGCGCTGTTCGCGCAGGCGTGCGGCGGAGCGGGCTTTCGCATCGCCGAGCCGCAAGCGCTTCGGGAGACGGTCGGGCAGGCGCTGGCCGAGCCGGGACCGGCGGTGGTCGACGTCATGGTCGATCCGAACGAGATTCCGGCAATGCCGCACGTCGATCTCGCCAAGGTCTGGAAGTTCGGCATCGGCAAGGCGCGCGAGATGTTCGCGCGCTGACGCGGGTCTGGCGTCACAGGCACACTCCGACCATGGATCCCACCATCGAACATCGTCCGGAGCGCAAGCGCTTCGAAGCCACGCTGGAAGGCGCGCACGGGCACCTCGAGTACGGCCTGCGTCCCGAGGTCATGACGATCGTGCACACCGAAGTCGATCCGGCGCTCGAAGGGCGCGGCGTCGCCGGGGCGCTCGTGCGCGCCGCGCTCGACCACGCGCGTGCACAAGGGCTCAGGGTCGACCCGGAGTGCTCCTACACGCGTTCGTACATGGACCGCCACCCGGAAACCCGGGCGCTCCGCGTCTGATCCGACTTGCTCTCGGGGAGCTCAGTGCTGCCCGCGAAGGCCGATCGCGACCGGTCGCACGACCGCGCCCGCCGCGCCCTTGTCGCGCGACGGCAGCACCATTGCGCACGAGGTCCAGACGCTGTCGGCGGCCATCGCCGCGAGGTTCAGGTTCTCCAGGTGGTGGATGCCGAACACCGACAGGAGATAGTGGTGGATCGAGAACGGCAGCCCTGGCTCGGTCCCTGGCGCGGGAGGCGCCTTGCCCTGCAGCATCCCGGTCGGCACCGGGTCGATGAACGGCGCGTCGAGCCCGACCGCGACGACGCGCTTGCTCGCCAGCCACTTGGCGGCGTCGACGGCGAGGCCCGGCGCCATCGCGTAGTACGGGCCACCCTCGTCGGGATCCTTCCAGTTCTCGCTCCAGCCGGTGTGGACCCAGACCATGTCGCCCGGCAGGATGCCGCGCTTGGCGAGGCCTTGGCGCTTCAGCATCGCCTCGAGGTGGGCGGCCGTGACCAGCTCGCCGGCTGCCATCGCGCGCCCATTGCCGACCAGCGCCTTCGCGTCCAGCAACACGGCGGTCGTGACCAGCGGCGGAATCTTCTCGATGCCGAGCTTCAGGAGCGGCGAATCCGCGGTCGGCTTGACGTCCTGCTGCTTGTAGCCGCCGTAGTAGCTCGCGCCGTCGCTCGAGTACGGATCCTTCGGGTCCCACGGCGCCCGGATCGAGGCGAAGTGGCCGAGGGCGTCGATCTGGGTGCCTTGCTGCTGCGGCTCGGCACCGGCGTCGAACGCCTCGCTGTTGAAGGCATGCGCGGAGAAGGGAACGCCAGCGGTCGCTTTCGGCTTGCTCGGCGACGGATTCGCGAACGGCGACTTCGGCATCGTGTTCGAGCGCACGAAAGACGCTTCGTAGGTGCGCGCGCCGCGCTGCGACAGGTGCCAGCCGCAGCGCAACGTCGTGGCCTCGCCGAGGACGTTGGCCATGCCGCGCTCGTCGCCGGCCGGCCAGGGCGGTGCCGGCGATCTCGCCGCCAGCGCGGTCAGCGCCGCCGGCTCGGCGGCGCCGGCCGCGATCGAAGCGCCGAGCGACCACGCGGCGCCGATCGCCTTTGCCAGATGAAGGACACGAAACCTGCTCATCGCTGTCTCCCCGTCGTTGCTTGTGTGCAGACATCGTATCGTCCGCAACGTCGCACCGACAGGCACCCCGGGGAACTGGCATGACCACGATCATCGGCATCTCGGGAAGCCTTCGACAGGGCTCCTACAACTCGGCGCTGCTGCGCGCCGCGGCCGGCCTGATGCCCACCGGCGCGGAGCTCGTGATCGCGACGATCCGCGGCATTCCCCTCTACGACGCCGACGTCGAATCGTCGGCGGGCGTCCCGCCCGAGGTGGCGCAGCTGAAGGACGCGATCGCGGCCGCCGACGGGCTGCTGCTCGCCACGCCCGAGTACAACAACTCGGTCCCCGGGGTGTTCAAGAACGCGATCGACTGGCTGTCGCGACCTCCTGCGGACATCGCGCGCGTGTTCGGCGCCAGGCCGGTCGCGCTCGTCGGCGCCTCGCCGGGCGGGTTCGGCACCATCCTCAGCCAGAACGCGTGGTTGCCGATCCTGCGCACGCTCGGTGCCGAGCTCTGGTCGGGCAGCCGCATGCTGGTCTCGCGGGCGCCGAGCGTGTTCGATCCGGCGGGCGGACTGGTCGACGCCAAGGTGGGCGAAGCGCTCGGCCAGTACCTGCGCGGCTTCGTCGCTTTCGTCGAGTCGCGCCGCGCGCCGTGAGGCGCGTTGGAGGTCGCATGAACAGGCGAGACGCAACCCTTGCAGTGGTCGCGCTCGGTTCGGCGGCGCTGTCCGCGGGCGCGCAAGTGCCGCCGAAGATCTCGCGCGTCGGCGTGTTGGGTATGCGCAGTTCTGGCGGCGCGCGCCGGCGTTCGTCATCAGCATGAATGCGGCGGCGAGCCTGGGTCTGAAGATCCCGGACTCGCTGCTGGTGCGCGCCGATCAGGTGCTTCGCTAGGCGACACTTGACGACAGAAGCGCAAGACCCCGCTCTGCTCGTGTCGGCAATCATGACCTCGCCGAGCAGTCGCACGCGATACGCTCGCGATGGCGCGCTGTGCCGTCGAAGGAGCCCAATGAGCGCAAGGCGTCTGCTGTGTCTCGCTTGCCTCTGTCTCGCGACGGTCCTGCTCGCGAGCTGTGCCGAAACGCCGAGCTACTCGAACACTCCGGTGCCGCGACGCTGCGATCGAAACGGCGATATCGAGGAGAGACGGGCGTGTTAGGCGATCCGGACGGTGGTGGAGAGGAGGAGGATCGAACTCCCGACCTTCGCATTGCGAACGCGACGCTCTCCCAGCTGAGCTACCCCCCCACTGCCAGCCGCAAGTCTAGCAAAAGCGGCGCCGCCGGCGGGCCTGCCGGGACCGCATAGGCTGCTGCAATTCGCCGGATTGAGGCGAAGTATTGCTGGGGGGCCGCGAACGCGATAGCGTCGGACATCGTCGGCGCCCGGCGCCGGCGCCGCCGCAACCAGGAGATTCGACATGGCACTCAAAGGATCGAAAACCGAGCAGAACCTGCGCGATGCGTTCGCCGGCGAATCGCAGGCGAACCGGCGCTACCTCTACTTCGCGAACAAGGCCGACATCGAAGGGCAGAACGACGTCGCGGCGCTGTTCCGCTCGACCGCCGAGGGCGAGACCGGCCACGCCCACGGCCATCTCGAGTTCCTCGAGCAGGTCGGCGATCCCGCGACGGGGCTGCCGATCGGCCCGACGCGCGACAATCTGAAGGCGGCGGTCGCCGGCGAGACGCACGAGTACACCGACATGTACCCGGGGATGGCCAAGATGGCGCGCGAGGAAGGCTTCGACGAGATCGCCGAGTGGTTCGAGACGCTCGCCAAGGCCGAGCGCTCGCACGCCAATCGCTACGTGAAGGCGCTCGACGCGCTCGTCGATTGACTCGCGTCGACGGGACCGAGAACAAGGGCCCGCGCGGCCCTTGTTCGTTGGTGGAGGCCAAAGGCCGATGACGCTGCGCGAAGGCAACCTCGAGGCGCCGACCCGTCACCCGATCGAATGGCGGGGCGCCGAGTATCACGACGAGGCCAAGGCGCTCGCCGAGATGGAGCGCGTGTTCGACATCTGCCACGGGTGCCGCCGCTGCGTCAGCCTCTGCCAGTCGTTCCCGACGCTGTTCGATCTCGTCGACGCGACCGCCGACGGCGAGGTCCACGGCGTCGACAAGAGGGATTACGCCAAGGTCGTCGAGCAGTGCTACCTCTGCGACCTCTGCTACATGACGAAGTGCCCGTACGTTCCGCCGCATCCCTGGAACGTCGACTTTCCGCACGTCATGCTGCGCGCCAAGGCGATCCGCTATCGCGCCGGCAAGGTCGAGACGGGCGCGAAGCTGCTCGCCTCGACCGACGTCCACGGCCAGCTTGCAGGCATTCCGATCGTCGTCCAGGCGGTGAACGCGGCGAACCGCACCAAGCCGGTGAGGAAAGTGCTCGAGGCCGCGCTCGACGTTCATCGCGATGCCTGGCTGCCGCCGCTCGCGAGCAAGCGGTTCCGCCGCGCGGCGCCGAAGCGGGGTCGTGCGACCAAGGTCGTCGACGGCGAGCGCAGCCCCGGCAAGGTCGCGATCTTCTCGACCTGCCTCGTCAACTACAACGAGCCGGGCATCGGCCTCGACCTCGTCGCCGTCCTCGAGCACAACGAGATTCCGTACGAGGTGGTCGAAAAGGAGAGCTGCTGCGGCATGCCCAAGCTCGAGCTCGGCGACCTTGACGGCGTCGCAAGGCTGAAGGAAAGTAACATTCCGGTGCTCGCGCGCTATGCGCGCGAAGGCTTCGCGATCCTGGCGGCGATCCCGTCGTGCACGCTGATGTTCAAGCAGGAGCTGCCGCTGCTGTTCGCCGACGATGCCGACGTCAAGCTCGTCCAGGAGGCGATGTTCGATCCCTTCGAGTACCTGATCGCGCGCTTCCGCGACGGCCTTCTGAAGACGGATTTCAAGCAGTCGCTCGGCAAGGTCAGCTACCACGTGCCGTGCCACGGCCGGGTGCAGAAGATCGGCCGCAAGACCGAGGAGATGCTGAAGCTGATCGGCAAGACTGTGACAGTCGAGCTGACGACGGTCGAGCGCTGCTCCGGACATGCCGGAACGTACGGCGTCAAGACGAAGACGCATCCGGTGGCAATGAAGATCGGCCGGCCCGTGTTTCGCGCGATGGCCGCACCGGTCCCCGACGTGATCAGCTCCGACTGCGCGCTCGCCGGCCACCACATCGCGCAGGGGATGGCGAACGAGGGCGTCGCCGACGGCGCCCAGCTGCACCATCCGCTCAGCCTGCTGCGGCGCGCCTACGGACTCGAGCAGGACCCGAGATGACGATCACGCGCGAAAGCCTGCTCTCGCTCGAGGCCTACGCCAAGGTACGCCAGTCGAGCCGCGCCGAAGTCATCGCCCACCGAAGGCTTCGCACGGTGCGCCTCGGCGAGCACCTGAGCGTTCAGTTCGAAGACGAGACGACGATCCGGCGCCAGATCCAGGAGATGCTGCACATCGAGAAGATCTTCGACGAGGCCGGCATCGAGAGCGAGATCGAGGCGTATGCGCCGCTGGTGCCCGACGGCACGAACTGGAAGGCGACGATGCTGATCGAGTATCCCGATCCGAACCAGAGGAAGCGCGAACTCGCGCGGCTGATCGGCGTCGAGGACCGCGTCTTCGTCGAGGTCGAGGGGCACGCGCGCGTCTACGCGATCGCCGACGAGGATCTCGACCGCGAGAACGACGAGAAGACGTCGGCGGTCCACTTCCTCCGCTTCGAGCTGCCGCAGGCGGCGCGCGAGTCCGTCCGCGCCGGCGCGAGCGTCCGGATCGGCTGCGATCACACGAACTATCCGGCCCACACCGAGGTCTCGCAGGAGACGCTCGCGAGCCTGGCGGGCGATCTGCGCTGACCAATCGGCGATTTAGGCATTACCGATTGGACCCTGTAGATCGATAGCCTAAACTGCGTTCCTGTCGTGCCCCAAGCACCCCACTTCCAAACGAACAGGAACAGCATGAAAACGATCGGCGACAAGCTCGAGGCCTTCAGCGTCCAAGGCGTCAAGCCGGGCTTCAACCACCACGAGGAACACGGCGTCTCGGCGTTCGAGACAATCACCGAGAAGAGCTTCCCGGGCAAGTGGAAGGTCCTCTACTTCTGGCCGAAGGACTTCACGTTCGTCTGCCCGACCGAGATCGTCGGCTTCGACAAGCTGGCGAAGCAGTTCGAGGAACGCGACGCCGTCCTGCTCGGCGGCTCGACCGACAACGAGTTCTCCAAGCTCGGCTGGCGGCGCGACCACAAGGATCTCGCCAAGCTCGGCCACTGGAGCTTCGGCGACTCGAAGGGATCGCTCGTCGACCAGCTCGGCATCCGCGACCGCAACGAAGGCGTGGCGCTGCGCGCGACCTTCATCGTCGACCCCGACAACACGATCCAGCACGTCAGCGTGAACAACCTCAACGTCGGCCGCAACCCCGAGGAAGTGCTTCGCATCCTCGACGGCCTGCAGACCGACGAGCTCTGCCCGTGCAACCGCACGGTCGGCGGCGAGACGCTCTGAGCCACTGACGAGCCCGCTCGCAAGCGGGCTTTTGTCCGACTCTTTCCCGGAGCACGACGATGGAATTTCTCGCCACGATCAAGGAACGCATTCCCGAGTACGCGAAGGACATCCGCCTCAACCTCGACGCCGTGATCGGCCGCTCGAGCCTGTCGGCCGAAGACGCGCTCGGCGTTGCGCTGGCGGCGGCGTTCGCCGCCAAGTCCAAGCCGCTCGTCGACGCGTTCCGCGCGGCTTCACCGGCCGCCGAAGCGAATGCCGCGCTGACCGCCGCTGCGCTCATGGGCATGAACAACGCCTGGTATCCGTACGTCGAGATGGCAGGCGACGAGGACCTGAAGACGCAGCGCGCCGAGCTGCGCATGAACGCCTATGCCACGTCGGGCGGCGTTGCGAAGAAGAAGTTCGAGGCCTACGCGCTCGCGGCGTCGATCGTCGGCAAGTGCCACTTCTGCGTCTCGTCGCACTACGCACTGCTGAGGAAGGAAGGTCTGACGACGCAGCAGCTGCGCGACATCGGCCGCATCGCCGCGGTCGTGAATGCGGCGGCCCAGGTGCTCGCGATCGAGCAAGCCTGACGGATCAGGTCTCGGCGACGACCACCGGTGGGCTGCGCCGCACCCAGCCGTCGAGGCTGTAGAGGGCGAGCGCGACCCAGATCAGGACGAAGCCGACCAGCCGCGCGCCGCTGAACGGCTCGTGGAAGAGCCAGACGCCGAGCAGGAACTGGATCGTCGGGCTGAGGTACTGGAGCAGTCCGAGAGTGGTCATCGACAGGCGACGCGCCGCAACCGCGAAGAGGACCAGCGGGAGCGTGGTCGCGGGGCCGAGGCCGAGCAGCCACACGTTGGTCGCTGCGTCTGGCCCGGGGAAGCTCGTCGGGCTGCTGCCCCACCAGACGGCCATGCCGACGAGCGCAGCGGGGGCGAGGATCATCGTCTCGAGCGTCAGCCCCTCGAACGCGCCGAGCGACGCGACCTTGCGCAGCAGGCCGTAAGCGCCGAACGACAAGCCGAGGACCAGGCCGATCCAGGGCAGGCGACCGGCGCTCGCGGTCAGCCAGACGACGCCGGCGGCGGCGATCGCGAGCGCGATCCACTGCACGCGCCGCGGCCGCTCGCCAAGCAGGAAGAAGCCGAGCCCGACGTTGACCAGCGGCGTGATGAAGTAGCCGAGGCTGGCGTCGACGACGTGGCCGTTCGACACCGCCCAGATGTAGGTCATCCAGTTCGCCGACAGCAGCAGCGCGCTGGCGACGAAGCTCGCCACGATGCGGCGCGAGCGGAGCGCAGGCGCCAGCCAGGACCAGCGCGACTGCCACGTCAGCACGCCGGCGACGAGCAGCAGCGACCAGACGATGCGGTTGGCGAGCACCTCGGGCGGCGAGACGTCCGGCTGGAGGCGGAAATAGACCGGGAAGAATCCCCACCAGGTGAACGCGAGCGCGCCTGCCCACGCGCCGACGTTGGCGCGCGAGCGCGCCGCGGGCGCCCCGACGCTCATGCCCGCGCGCAGCGCGGCCGCGGCGCCGGGTCGGTCGTTGCAGCGTCGATCAGGAGGTCCCGAGCAGATGCTTGCCGTACTGGTCGCGCAGACGGTTCTTCAGCATCTTGCCGGTCGCGCCGAGCGGAATCGAGTCGACGAAGACGACGTCGTCGGGCGTCCACCACTTGGCGATGCGGCCTTCGTAGAAGGCGAGCAGCTCGTCCTTGGTGAGCTCGGCGCCCGGCTTCTTGACGACGATGAGGAGCGGGCGCTCGTCCCACTTGGCGTGGCGCGCGGCGATGCACGCCGCCATCGCGACGCCGGGATGCGCCATCGCGATGTTCTCGAGGTCGATCGAGCCGATCCATTCGCCGCCCGACTTGATCACGTCCTTCGAGCGGTCGGTGATCTGCATGAATCCCGAAGCGTCGATCGCGGCGACGTCGCCGGTCGGAAACCACCCCTTGCCCTCGGCGTCGGCGACGAGCGGGTCGCCGCCTTCGCCCTTGAAATACTGCGAGACCACCCACGGCCCGCGCACCATCAGCTCGCCCGAATGCTCGCCGTCCCACGGCATCTCGCGCCCTTCGCCGTCGACGATCTTCATGTCGACGCCGTACACGGCGCGGCCCTGCTTGGCCTGGATCGCGAAGCGCTCGGCCGCCGGCAGGTCGACCTGCGAACCCTTCAGGACGGCGACGGTGCCGACCGGGCTCATCTCGGTCATGCCCCAGGCGTGCAGCACCTGCACGTCGTAGCGCTCCTGGAAGGTCTTCATCATCGCCGGCGGGCATGCCGAGCCGCCGATGACGGTCCGTCGCATGGTCGAGAACTCGAGCTTGTTCGACTCGACGTGCGCGAGCAGCCCCTGCCACACGGTCGGCACGCCGGCCGAAAGCGTGACGCGCTCGTTCTCGAACAGCTCGTAGAGCGACTTGCCGTCGAGCCCCGGGCCGGGGAAGACCAGCTTCGATCCCATCATGCAGGCGGCGTAGGGCAGGCCCCACGCGTTGACGTGGAACATCGGCACGACCGGCAGGATCGCGTCCTTGGCCGAGCAGTTGAGAGCGTCGGGCAGCGCGATCGCGAACGTGTGCAGGAGCGTCGAGCGGTGGCTGTAGAGAACGCCCTTCGGGTTGCCCGTCGTCCCCGACGTGTAGCACAGCGACGACGCCTGGTTCTCGTCGAAGCTGGGCCAGGCGAACCCATCGCTCTCGGCCTGCAGCAGCTCCTCGTAGCAGAGCAGGCCCGGGATCTTGCTGGCCGCCGGCATGTGGGCGCGGTCGGTCATCGCGACGAACGTCTTGATCGTCTTCACGCGCGGCGCGATCGCTTCGACGAGCGGCAGGAAGGTGAGATCGAAGAAGAGGACCCGATCCTCGGCGTGGTCGGCGATGTAGACGACCTGGTCCGGATGCAGGCGCGGGTTCAGCGTGTGCAGGACGGCGCCCGATCCGGAGACGGCGTAGTAGAGCTCGAGGTGCCGGTGGCCGTTCCAGGCCAGCGTCGCGACGCGGTCGCTGGTCTGCAGCTTCAGGCGGGCGAGCGCGTTGGCCATCCGCCGCGAGCGCGCCGCCAGCTCGCGGTAGGTCGTGCGGTGAATGTCGCCCTCGACGCGGCGCGACACCACCTGCTGCTCGCCATGGTGCCGCTCCGCATGGACCAGGAGCGAAGAGATCAGCAGCGGCAGCTGCATCATCGAACCTTGCATGTCGTCTCCGTGTGATGGTGGCTGCGGGTCCGGCGCTCGCGGCCGGGCACGCCGATGATGGCATTCTGCGGCGACCGGCCGGCCCTCGCAGGCACGAGCGGTCCACCGCCGGTCAGTCGAGGGCGAGCTCCCAGCTCTCGCCGACCAGCGAATGGCCGAAGCTCTCGTGCGGCTCGCTGCCGACGAGTCGGTAGCCTGCCTTGACGTAGATCGCCCGTGCGGCGACGAGAACGCTGTTGGTCCAAAGGACGATCCTGCGATAGCCGCTGCGGCGCGCGAAGCGCTCGCACTCGTCGACCAGGCGCGCGCCGATGCCGGCGCCGCGCGCCGCCGGATCGACCAGCAGCAGGCGCAGCTGCGCGGTGCCGGCGACCGGCTCGCCGCTGGCGTCGTCGCGCGCGTGGACGAGGAAGACGCAACCGACTGCCGAGCCGTCGCGCTCGGCGATCCAGCAGGCTTCGTGCGCCGGATCGAACCGGTCGACGAAGTCGGCGGCGATCCGGGCGACGAGCGACTCGAAGCGCAGATCCCAGCCGTACTCGTCGGCGTAGACGCGGCCGTGCCGCTCGACGACCCAGCCGATGTCGCCGGCGTGCGGGCCGCGCAGCAGCCAAGGCGATGCGCCGCGGGCTCGGCCGAGCAGCGTTTCGATCTCGGCCATCGCGGCCAGCAGGCGGCGTTGCTCGCCCTCGGCGAGGCCGTCGAGGAGCCGCTCGACGTCGGCGGCACTTTGCCGGTCGAGCGGCGCGAACGCGCGCCGCCCGTTCGGGGTCAGGCTGAGGTGCAGGTGGCGCGCGTCGTCGGGGGCGCGCTCGCCGCGGATCAGGTGCTGCTCCTTGAACGTGCGCAGCAGGCGGCTGAGATAGCCGGGGTCGAGGTCGAGGTCGCGCGCGAGCTCGGCCGCCGTGGTCCGCTCGCGGTGGGCGAATTCCCACAGGAGGCGAGATTCGGTCAGGCTGAAGCGGGTAGCGGCGAGATTCTCGTGGAGGACGCCGATGCGGCGCGTGTAGAAGCGATTGAAGCGGCGCACCGCCTCGGTTCGGGAGGGAAGCGCGGTCGTCGCCATCCCTCAATTCTGGCGCGGATAGTTGCTTGAGGCAATGAATTCATTGCCTGAACCATCCAAGCGCAATTCCAGCGAGGGGCCATGGGAACGATCAGCGGCCTTGCAGGCGGTACTGTATGAACGTACAGTTGTTTCGATGGATGCCGTTCGCGTTTCGGCGGGTGCGACTCTGCGTGTGCCAGCGCCCGCCAGCCGCTTGCCGCCGGTCGAGGGTGTGGCAGCGGCACCCGGTTCGCAAGCGCCCGCGGCCGCACGTCCGCGTGCCCCCGAGACCCTGCACCCGGCCCTCTGGCTCGGCCATCAGCTCGGCCGCAGCGGCGTCCAGACCATCGCCAGCGGCTTCTCCAGGCTCGACGCCGAGCTGCCCGGCGGCGGCTGGCCGCGCCGGGTGCTGAGCGAGTTGCTGCTGCCGCACCCGGGAGTCGGCGAGATCCGCCTGCTCGCTCCCGCGCTGGTCGAAACGCAACGTGCCGGGCGGCTGATCATGGTGTTCGACCCGCCCGCAGCCTTGTCGGCAGCGGCGCTCGCCGGCCTCGGCTTCGCCGTCGAAGAACTGCTCGTCGTCCAGACACGCGCCCCGGTCGTCCCCGGCAGCGACAGCCTGTGGGCACTCGAGCAGGCGCTGAAGAGCGGGCACGTCGGCGCGATCGTCGCTTGGCTGCCGCCGCGCCTGCGCGCCGAGCGGCTGCGTCGTCTCCAGCTGGCGGCGCACAACCACGACGGCGTTGCCTTCGTGATGCGCGAGGCGGCCGCTGCGGCCCGGCCGACGGCGTCGCCGTTGCGCTTGGCGTTGCAGGCAGGCGGCGCCGATCGGCTGCAGCTGCGGATCCTGAAGCGGCGCGGCCCGCCACTCGAGGCGCCGTTGCAGCTCGAGCTGCAGGCCGTCCTTTCGAGCACGGCACGGCGGCGTTCGGCGAGCGAGCGCAGGCCGCCTGGGCGCACGCTGCCTGCCGCCACCTTCGTCGATTTCGCTTGATTCGGCTCGACCGCACGCGCTGCACGAGCCTGGCTCGATCGCCGTCCTCTCCGCTTCGCCGTGCTCTGGGTCGCGCTGCATCTGCCGCTGCTCTCGCTCGAATCGTTCGCGGCGACGCTCGTCCGTGCCGAGAGCGCCTCGAGAGACCAGGCGATCGCGCTGGTCGACGAGCATTGCATCTCCGCCGCCAACGCGGCGGCGCTCGCGCAAGGCGTCAAGCCGGGGCTGAAGCGCGCCACCGCGCTCGCGCTCGCGCCGCGCATCGTCCTCGGCCAGGCCGACGCCGTGCGCGACGCCGAGGCGGTGCTGCCGGTCGCGCACGCTGCGCTCGCGTTCACCCCGAGCGTCTCGCTGCAGACGGTGGCCGAGCCCGGCAGAGCGGCCGACACCGTGCTGCTCGAGGTGCAGGGGAGCCTGCGCTACTTCGGCGGCCTCGATCGCCTGCTGCAGCAGCTGCG